>OHBE01001521.1_pt1 | contig 19876 bp, 14 predicted proteins | sample 1577231 | NCBI WGS metagenome assembly OHBE01 (sample SAMEA3541506, study PRJEB24748) | human gut metagenome | biome: human gut; feature: human-associated habitat; material: faeces | place: China | collected 2012 | reverse complement strand
CCGGCATTGAATCAAGTTCTGTCTTAATCATTGCACACGCTTCATCTACAAGATCAATTGCCTTATCTGGAAGAAATCTGTCTGTTATATATCTGTCTGATAACACAGCCGCACTTACCAAAGCACCATCATTAATCTTAACACCGTGGAATACTTCGTATCTGTCCTTAAGCCCCCTTAATATAGATATTGTATCTTCAACTGTTGGCTCATCAACCATTACAGGCTGGAAACGACGTTCAAGTGCTGGGTCTTTTTCAATATACTGTCTGTGTTCATCAAGTGTTGTCGCACCTATACAATGCAGCTCACCTCTTGCGAGCATTGGTTTAAGCATATTACCAGCATCCATAGAACCCTCTGTCTTACCAGCACCTACAATTGTGTGAATTTCATCGATAAATAATATAATCTGGCCTTCTGACTTTTTAACCTCATCAAGCACAGCTTTTAATCTTTCCTCAAATTCACCTCTGTATTTAGCACCAGCCACAAGTGCACCCATATCAAGAGCAAATAACTTCTTGTCTTTAAGGCTCTCTGGCACATCACCTTTTACAATTCTTTGTGCAAGTCCTTCAACAACTGCTGTCTTACCTACACCTGGTTCACCGATAAGAACCGGATTGTTCTTAGTCTTTCTTGAAAGAATTCTTATTACATTCCTTATTTCCTGATCTCGTCCGATTACTGGATCAAGCTTGCCGTCGGCTGCTCTTTGTACCAGATCCGTAGCGTACTTATTGAGTGTATCGTAAGTTGCCTCTGGATTGTCTGATGTAACTGTCTGGTTGCCTCTTACAGTAGCAAGTACTGAAAGAAAGCTCTCCCTGTTAATTCCATATGTCTTAAAGAGCTGCTTTATTGCTCTGTTAGGTGCTGCTATAAGTGCAAGCATCAAATGCTCAACTGACACATAAGAGTCGCCCATTCTCTTGGCTTCATCTTCTGCATTGACAAGTACCTTATTAAGGTCATTGCTTATATATAACTTAACATCACCTGATACCTTATTCTTCTGATTAAGAAGTTGTTCAATATTCTTTAAGAAAATATCTTTATCAATATTCATCTTCTCTATAAGGTTAGCTATAAGACTATCTTCAATAGTCATAAGGCTATAAAGAAAATGTTCCTGGTCAATCTCCTGATTACCATAATCATAAGCTATCTTCTCGCAGTTATTAATCGCTTCGATTGATTTCTGTGTAAACTTCTGAATGTTCATACAATTCACCTCTTTCTTAACCCCAATTATTGTTCCCTTGGAAATAAAGATTATCAGATAACACTTTAAAGACCAATTGTAATTCTTTGAACAATTTTTCATTACTTTTCTTCTAAAATGCTCTTTTCTCATTTCCTATTACAGGTTATATCACTTGTTGTTAGCACTGTCAACAGGTGAGTGCTAATTATTTTATAAAAAATATATAAACCCTGCGTTTTTTTATAACGCAGGGTCTTTTACTCCATTAGCCTCAAATGCCTTAGCTCTGTCTATACACGTTCCACACACGCCGCAAGGCTTATCTGCTCCTTCATAACAGCTCCATGTATATTCATAAGGAACTTTTAAATCTAGTCCGATTTTTACAACTTGTGCTTTTGTCTTATTAATAAATGGAGCTTCTATCTTTAACTGCTTACCACTTCCAAGATATATCGCTTCATTCATTGCCTTGTTAAATTCATCACTACAATCAGGATATGCGCTTCCTGCCGCGTCATCGCTGTGTGCCCCATAATATATAACCTCACACCCTTTAGAAAGTGCTATGCTTGCCGCACTCGAAAGGAACAAGCCATTGCGAAACGGAACATAAGTTGACACAGGACTTCCGTTAGTCTTTTTAATCTGTTCTGCATACGACTCCTCTGGTATCTCTTTATCAGAATGTGCAAGCAATGAACAATCACTGTACTGGAATATCTTTTCAAGATCCAATGATATATGCTCAACACCATAATATTCAGTTACCTTATCAGCTGACTCAATTTCCTTTGTGTGCCTTTGTCCATAATATATTGACAGTGCCACAACATTTTCTGCACCATACTTATCGACTGCTATTCCAAGGCACGTTGTACTATCAACGCCACCACTGCATAAAACCATTGCTTTCATTATAAAACCTCCCTCTTAATGTCTGTGTATATGTTTTTGTGTTGGTCTTTTTTATTCCTCTTGCTGTCATACAGCTGTGACAGCCCTCTATGAATACAGCAACATCTTCTGAACCTGTTACTTTGCATATTACATCTGCTATGTCTGAACCTATACGTTCCTGTAACTGCAATCTCTTTCCTACCATATCAGCTATTCTAGCTATCTTGCTAAGACCTATAACCCTGCCTTTAGGAACATATGCTACTGTCACTTTCATATCGTACATAAGTGCAATATGATGTTCGCAATAGCTGAATATATCTATATCTTTTACAACTACCATATCACCGTATCTTGATGTGCCCTCGTCATCCACATCTTCTGCAAATGTCTTATCAAACATATCCGCTATTTCATCATTAGAATACTTCATTCCTTCAAAGACTTCTTCATACATTCTTGCAACTCTGTCAGGTGTTTCTTTCAGTCCTTCTCTGTCCGGATCATCTCCTAATGCCTCAAGAATTCCTCTTATATGAAATCTTATAGCTTCTGAATCTATTTGTTTCAATTTATACTCCTTTCTTATCTGGCGACCAGATGAATTTGTGGAGCTGGAGCTGTACTCTTGCCCCATTAATCAAATTATCCTTCATAAAATCCACGATTGTTACAGGTTCAATCTTTCCAAATACAGGACTAAAATATACATAGCATTTTTCTGTAAGATTATATTGTCTTATTATTTCTAATGCTCTCTTTAAATCTTCTTCACTGCTTACAACAAATTTAACAGTGTCCTGACTTTGAAGGTTGTTAAAATTATCAAGCTTCATATATTGTTCCATATTGCTTCCAGCAAGCTTGTAATCTGCTGTCATTGATAATCTTTCCATTTCATCGTTAACCTTATCATAAATATCGTTTATGACCTGACCATTCATAGCTGTAGTAAGGTTACCCTCAACATTTTCTCTTACCTTATTAATATCAATGCTTCCATTGGTTTCTATCTCAACGTTTCTGCCTCTAATCAGAAGCTGTGCTATAAGCTTGTCTATCCCTGCCTGAATAAGCGGTTCTCCACCTGTAAGTGTAACATTGTCAATCTTAACATCTTCCACTGCCTTAACAATATCAGACACACTCATCTTAGCTGCCTTAGCATTAACATCATTTGCCCATCTGGTATCACAGTAACTGCAGTCAAGATTACAACCTCTGAACCTTACAAATACAGCAAGTTCTCCTGCTCTTACACCTTCTCCGTTAATGCTAGCAAAATGTTCTACGACATTAAATATCTGTTCGCTCATATGTTCCTCATTTCTGTATATATTATATTTATGTATATACATCTAATCCTATTTCTGTATACCTTACATTTATGTATATACGTCTAATCCTGTGTATAAGAGGCAGAATTATTCGGTGTCTCATAAACAGTTATCTGTTTCACCTTGTATCCCCTGCCGCTCATTTTATCATAAAAATATTTCGCCATATTCTCTGCTGTTGGTCTGAAAGCAAACTGTATTATCCTGAAATTCTCATCCTGTAAAGCCTTCAGTGTTGTTTCCTTTAAACTTCCGGTTTCTATAATAAGGCTATGATCTAAGTAATCTACGATTTCTCTTAAATCTTTTTTTAAATCTCCAAAGTCAACATACATTCCTCTGTTCTGTCCTGTTGTTTCAAGTTCATCACTTGATACCTCTGCTACAACTCTCCAGCGGTGTCCGTGTATGTTACTGCATTTGCCCTCATAGCCGTATAAGAAATGTGCGGCATCGAAGCTGTGTTCTGTTTTTAATGTGTACATATCTGCTCCTTAGATTTTCTATCAAAATTTCCTATTAAATAAAATGGCGTGCCAGTTACCTCACAACTGACACGCCATTTTAATGGTTCTATCTGATCACAACGCATATTATCATACATTGCATATTATACAGATTTTAAGTTTTGAAGCCCTGGTTTTATTTTAAGACAGGATGGTACAAACGAACTGTCTTTTATTATTCATACGAAAGAATAACAGAATTATTATCTGTTGTCAACATTTTATAAATCTCTTAACATATCTGTCTTCTTCATAACTGGTCTTAAGGCAATATAAAGTATTGAAGCTACAATTACTGCTATAATAGCATTAACTGTTGTTGTTATCGCACCAATCTTTGCAAGTGCCTTAGCTAAATCCTGAGGTACTCCAAGAAGATATGTCTTGTAGAAATAACCAACCACCGGGTCTGCCACAATATTGAAAGCCATACCGCATATACTTGAAACTATTGTTGCTACAGTAATATACTTAGCAGAATGCTCCTTTGATATCTTGAATAACTTATGTGCTACAAATCCTACAATAAGACCAATGCATAATTTTAATATAAATGTCTTAGGTGCACTTGTAACATAGGCTGTTGTAAGATCACTTATTGTCATACCCACAGCTCCTGCAAGACCGCCCCATGTACCGCCTATAAGTAATGCTGCAAGAACGCAGAATACATTACCAAAATGAAACATAGTTCTCTCTGTTCCTACCGGAATATCAATCTTAATAAATGTTGCACCAACATAACATAATGCTGCACAAAGTGCTGCCTGTGCTATAACTTTGGCATCAACCGGCTTTTTCTCTGACTTGCAGAATGTATTATATAAGCCCGAGATTAATACTACTGCACCAATTATTGTGACGAGTAATGAAAATGCATATGCTTTATTACCCTTTACAACATATGTATTAACACAAAGCACAATACCGATAATCATAATAACTGCACCGATAACAGCCTGAATAATACTTTTTGATTTTTCTTTCATAAAGTCCTCCAATCTGGTATGCAATATATATTAATCTGCATACGAGTCATTAGTAATAATTAACAGCTAAAACATACATATCTTGTATGTATTAATTGTTATTATGAAAGAATAATCTTTTATAGGCATTATTAAAAGTGTCAATTTAATATTAATTTATAAGGTCAGTTACTGATACTCCCTTACTAAGAACATTGGCTTTATAGCCATTATCTCATCATATTCTTCCTGTTCAACTGCAACGCTTGAATTAAGTGCCTTTAAATCGCTCTTTAATACTTCAAGTGCTTCATCTGCTTTCACCGCTCTGCCTTCCTCAATAATATCAATCATTCTCTTAAGAACAACTGGATGAGCATACCACGCTGGAATTGGGAAGTCTGGATAATTGTGTATATATTCTTCCATATCCTCAACCGCACTCATAAGGTGGCTCTCTATGTATTTCTTATTATTCTTCGCTGTTGGAAGTACATTGGCACTTGAAAAAAGGAATATTGCCGCAAGTCCAAATAATAAGAAATATACAGCAAAACCGGCGTGTGTTATAAGAGCAAATATTCCATATATAAGAGCTGCTGCCCCAAGAAGTGTTATACTGAGTGCAACCCATTTGTAAGCAGGATTGCTTCTGTCATATACTCTCTTTCTCTTAGCTCCTGCACTTAACTGTATGCTTAACTCCTCCTTACGGTTAAGATATTCCATACAGTTATTAAGCACTGCTACATTTGCCTTAGCTTCTTTACTGATTGCTACTGCTTTCTTCTGTTCTTTAAGTCTTTCTTTTTGTTTAAGACGTTTCTCAGCTTCTTCACTGTGAAGTCTTATATACGGGTGTGTCTGTTTAATATATGCAAGAAGAGAATCTACATTTTCTTCAAACTTGAAATTACACTGCTTCTCTTCTCCGTTATCATACTCAACAACAAGATAAGGAATTGTTGCAAATAATCCTTTGCCAGTAAATCCTCCTTTACTCATAGCAACTCTCTTAAATATTCTTTTAACATTGGACAGTGGAATATAATATCTCCTGTCAAAATAAAAGCTATTAAGATATATAGCCTTTTCGCCAACACCACAGGGACCAAACTTTCTGCAATTCTTTCTGTCTTTTACAAGCTCTTCCTTGCTAAGTGTTGTTCTGGATAAACAATGCGGCTTAAAAAGCATAGCAATCAACTCCTTTTCAACAATATCATTATAATTATGATACAAATACATTATAATACAATTCATATTTAATAATAATTCACTTCATCTTCTGCACTCATATCATAATATATAAAAGGAGGGAATATATCCTGAGGACTTCCCTCCTTTTATTCTAATAAGCTAACCTGCTTCATATGGCTGCTTATCATTATATTCTATTACTACTGTTATGTATTAAGCAGCTTCCTTTGTATGCTTTCTTGTTGCATACATAAATATTCCAAAGAATACTGCGGCAATTATAATACCGGCTGGGTAAGCTACCTTTGTACCAAGGTTAAGACACTCTTTTGCATAGAAGAAATATGTCATTGAAACAGCACTCATAAATGTTGCAGGAACTGCTGTAATCCAGTAATTCTTCTTTTCCTTGAATAAGAACATACTAGCTGTCCAGAGAACTATCATAGCAAGTGTCTGGTTAGTCCAGCTGAAGTATCTCCATATAATTGTGTAATCAAGGTGTCCAACAAATGCACCAACTGCAAGTAATGGAACACAAAGCATAAGTCTCTTAGCGTACTTACCCTGATCAATCTTGAACCAGTCTGCAAGTACAAGTCTTGCACTTCTGAAAGCTGTATCACCAGATGTGATAGGGCATACAATAACACCTATCATAGCAAGTGCAACACCAACACCACCCATTGTCTTTGAGCATACATCATATATAGCTGCTGACTGTCCATTGGCAAGTATTGCACTTAAGCCTGTGCTTAAACCATCTGTTACTTCATAGATTGAACAGCCTGCTGCTGCCCATATTAAAGCGATAATACCTTCGGCAACCATTGCACCATAGAATACGAAATGTCCCTGCTTCTCTGACTTCATACAACGAGCCATAAGAGGTGACTGTGTTGCGTGGAAACCTGATATAGCACCACAGGCAACTGTTATGAACATTACACTCCATATTGGAGTTGCCTTAGGATGCATATTAGTGAAGTGTGACCATATCTCTGGTATCTGGTACTGTGAGTGAGTAAATATACCAAGTGCAACACCAAGTGCCATAATGATAAGACATATACCAAATAATGGATAAATACGTCCGATAATCTTATCAATTGAAATAAATGTTGCAATGAAATAGTATGCAAGAATTATCCATAACCAGAATTCTGTACTGGTAACAATTCCTGATACGTTACCATTCTTGAAAAGAGTTACAATAAGTCCAGCAGGACCTACTGCGAATACTGTACCAACCATAACAAGAAGTACAACACTGAATACTCTCATTACATTCTTCATAAATCCGCCAAGGTATATACCACATACCTCTGAGATTGATGCACCATCATTACGTTCTGATAACATACCTGAGAAATAATCGTGTACACCACCAGCGAAGATAGTACCAAATGTAATCCATAAGAATACAACCGGGCCCCATAAAGCACCCTGCATAGCTCCGAATATTGGTCCTAAACCTGCAATATTCAAAAGCTGTACTAAAAACAGTTTCCATTGTGGCATTACTACATAGTCAACGCCATCATTAATCTTAACTGCTGGAGTTTCTCTGTCGTCTGGTGCAAATGTATTCTCTACAACTTTACCATACACAAAGTAACCGCCAATTAAAAGAAACAAGCAAATGAAAAAACTAATCATAACCTTGTCCTCCTTTACTTTAGAATAAAATATTTAACTTATCACAGTACTGTTCCGTTAGCTTTATTATAGTATAATTAATAAAAATTTCAACTTTGAAAATAAAAAAAATGTGCCAAAAAAGCCTGGCACATTTTAGTATTTATTAACAAATTTTATTCATTTTTTATATTTCTTTTTGAATAATATTGACAAATCATCGTTTGTGCATCTCAACATCAGCTATTCATAATCATCATCTGCATTCTGTTTTCAACATTAGCATAGCTTGTATCAGGGTCAAGATCAAGAGGCAGAATTGTAACATTTGGGTAGTCTTCTTTTATTCTCTTTATTACCCCTCTTCCGCATATATGATTAGGCAGACAGCCAAAAGGCTGTAATATAATAAATGACTTTACGCCTTCCTTAGCATAATGTACAATCTCTGCTGCCATAAGCCAGCCCTCACCACAGCTTAGGGTTTCAGGAATTATATTTTTAACTCCCTGATACATATCCCTTGGTCTTAATGCCTTTTTGTACAAAGGATGAAGAACAGCCGTCTTCTCCAACGACTTCTGGACGTGGTCAAACAGCCAGTCAACAGCAAATGGATATGGGAATATATTTGCATTATAATCCTTTATCTCAGCCATAGATGCAAGAAAATCTTTTCTTAGCTGGTCTGTTATTCTTGGGAATATAGTTTCCATTCCATTTTCTTCCATATATCTTTCAATATTAAAGTTAGAGCCTGAATGATATGTAACAAGCAGTTCTCCTGTTATGAATACTTTAGGCTTTAAATGGCTTCTGTCATAAGGTATCGCCGCCATATCCTTCATTCCCTGTTCAAATGCTTTTCTTGCACTTCCAATTCCAGATTTAATAGCCTGTGAAAGATTATCAACACACTGCTGGTATACCCTGTCTGTTTCGCCTTTATTAATCTCATAAGGACGTGTCTTTCTGCATACATCAGTAAGCATATCAAGCATCATAAATGACCATACAGCCTCTAATACCTCACTAACTCCAAGTAAGAATACACCTGGGTGATTTCTTTTAGTATCATTAACATCAGTTGTAAGAATTGGCACATTACTAAAGCCTGCAGAATCAAGTCCTTTTCTAAGAAGTCCTGCGTAATGTGACATACGGCAGTCACACTGGAATTTAACCATTCCAACGGCAACCTCGTCCTGATTATAACCGCCGCGTTTTAATTCACCTATAAGCTCTCCTATAACCATCTGGGCTGGGAAACATATATCATTATGTACATATTTCTTTCCAAGCTTAATCTGCTCTGTTGAACCTATTGGTATTCTCTTAACTTTGAAATTCTCTTTTTCCAATATTCCCTCAAGAATTTTAGAAACCTCAACTGATATATTAGGCACAAGAATAGTTCTTATCTTCTTATCTTTCCTATAGAACTTGGCAGGACTTGGCTCTTTAAGCTCCTCATACATATGCTTCTTTATGAATTCTTCATCTTTAATCCCACGTCTTATCTGTACAGACTTTATAAACGACTGTATTCTTATTCCAAGTGCTCCTGTCGCATCACTTTCATCAACTTTTAGAATAAGGGGCGGCTTATGTCCGCTCTCATTCATTATTCTTATAATCTCATCTGAAAGTATTGCATCATGTCCACAGCCAAAACTTACAATCTGCACATATTCAAGCTCTGGTGTCTTAGCTGCTATCATCGCCGCTGACAACATTCTTGTATGGAAATTATTGGTTATCTCTGCCCTTGTATTAGAAAGCACCTGCTCATTAAGCTTGTCAAGACCATCAACAGGAATAACAGCAATTCCTTTCTTTGCAAGCATTTTCGATATATTCTTGCTTACAAATGGGTCTGTATGATATGGTCTTCCTGCAAGCACAACAGCAAATGTATTATTCTTCTTAGCATTATCAATAGCCATATTGCTAAGTCTTATAAGTTCACCCTTAAATCCATTTCTTGCATCTGCTGCCTGTCTATAAGCTTCCTCTGCCTCACTCTTTGATACTGAAAGTTCATTGACAGCATATTCTATTATCTGGTGTCTTCTGTCTTTCTTTGAGAACCAGTGGAATATAGGTGTATCAAACTTAACCCCGTACTGTTTCTCCGGGTTCTGTGAGTTTCTTACAACCATAGGATATCCCATAACAACAGAACACACATAAGGACTCAGCTTATCAGTTCCTTCTGGTGGCATATGCATAACATATGGCATAAATATTCTATCAACATTCTGGCTGGCAAGATCCTCTATATGTCCGTGGACAAGCTTTGCCGGAAAACATATTGTATCTGAAGCTACATATTTAAGCCCTTTCTCATACATTTTCCTGTTGCTTTTATGAGAAAGCTTGACATTATAACCCAATGCCTTAAAAAATGTTGTCCAGAACGGCATACTGTCAAAGAATTCAAGCACTCTTGGTATTCCGATTGTTATATCCTTGTGCTTTGAAACTTCTTTGTAATCATACGCCTTAAATAGCATTTTCTCACGCATTGCAAACACATCGAGCACGACGTTCTCTTTGCTGTTTTCTTTAGTATCCTCAAGTACCGCCGCTGTTTCATCAAGTATAAGTCCATTTTCACACCTATTGCCTGTAACCCATCTGCCGCCGTCAGGGAATGTAAGAACATTTCTTAAGCAGTGATTGCCGCAATGCTCACAACGTACTCCCGATTGTGTTGTGTATTCAAATTTCTTCACAGCCTCAAAGCCTATAAATGATGAGCTTTCACCATTCGCATAGCCTTCTTCTTTTATATGTTTCTTGGCTGCAAGTGCCGCACCAAGTGCTCCCATCTCACCTGGGAATGGTGCGAGAGTAACATTCATATCAAGATATTCTTCTATGGCACGAAGAACAGCCCTGTTTCTAAAAGTTCCCCCCTGAACTACTACTTTTTCACCAAGCTCTTTTGTATTGGCAACTCTCACAACCTTAGTGAACACATTTTCAATAATCGAACGGCACAGACCTGCCATAATATCATCAGGGTTCTTGCCATCTCTCTGTTCATTAATTATTGTACTGTTCATAAATACTGTGCATCTGCTTCCTAAATGTGCTGGACTAACTGAACTGAATGCCCTCTTAGCAATATCCTTAACATCTATGTTTAGATTGGATGCAAAGTTCTCAAGGAATGACCCACAGCCTGATGAACAGGCCTCATTGAGCATAATATTAGTTATTACTCCGTCATTAAGCCATATTGCTTTCATATCCTGACCGCCAATGTCCAGAATACAGTCTACATCCGGCTCAAAGAAGGATGCTGCATAATAATGAGAAACAGTCTCAACTTCTCCTTCATCAAGCATCAGAGCAGCTTTGATCAGTGCTTCGCCGTATCCTGTGGAACAGGAATGAACAATCTCTACACCCTCAGGGAGTTGATCGTAAATATCTTTGATTGCTGTGATTGTTGTACCAAGCGGATCCCCGTCGTTGTTGTGATAGAAGGAATAAAGAAGTGTTCCGTCTTCACCAACGAGAGCCGCTTTTGTAGTTGTTGAACCGGCATCGATTCCAAGAAATGCTTTTCCTTTGTATGAGGCAAGATCTTTTACCGGTACCTGATGCTTTGCATGGCGGGAAATGAATTCCTCGTAATCAGCAGTTGTTGCAAACAGTGGATCCAGACGTTCCACTTCGAAATCCATTTGGATTTTATTTTCGAGACGATTCTGCATATCACGCAGTTCCATCGGAGTATCTTTTTTGGAATTCAGTGCGGAACCAATCGCAGCAAACAAATGTGAGTGATTTGGTGCGATAATATGTTCATCATCCAGTTTTAATGTGCGGATGAATGCTTCTCTTAATTCTGAGAGGAAATGAAGTGGACCTCCTAAAAATGCAACATGACCACGGATCGGTTTTCCACAGGCAAGACCACTGATGGTCTGATTCACAACAGCCTGGAAAATGGATGCGGCAAGGTCTTCCTTAGCGGCACCATCATTGATCAGTGGCTGGATATCTGTTTTTGCAAATACACCGCAGCGTGCAGCAATCGAGTATAATGCTTTGTAATTCTTTGCATATTCGTTCAGTCCGGAAGCATCTGTCTGAAGGAGAGAAGCCATCTGGTCGATGAAGGAACCTGTACCACCGGCACAGACACCATTCATACGCTGTTCGATTCCATTTGTGAAATATATGATCTTAGCATCTTCGCCACCAAGCTCGATCGCAACATCCGTCTGTGGAGCATAGTCTTGTAATGCTTCTGAAACACAGACTACCTCCTGGGTAAAAGGTACACCGATAACCTCTGCCAGCGCAAGACCGCCGGAGCCGGTGATCGCCGGAGTAACTTCTACATCACCAAGCCTGGCTTTTGCATCATTTATAAGAGCCTGTAATGTCTCCTTTATGTTTGCGTAGTGTCTTCTGTAATTAGAAAATAAAATCTTGTGTGAATCATCAAGAACAACAACTTTTACGGTTGTTGAGCCGATGTCAATTCCTAACTTGTACATAAAAACCATCCTAATCTTTTTGCAAAATTTTCTCTTTATTGAACCGAATCTATTATAGTGGAACGTTTTACAAAAAACAATGATTTTTTCCCTTTTCTGACGAACTTAATATTTATTTTAGGATTGATTTTCCTTGATTTTTTGATATTTAATTTTTATTTTAGAAAAGGGCAGAGAAAGATTTATATTTTAATAAGAAGAAAAGGGAACATTTTTCAGATTTCGAATATAATAATAAAAAAGCCGGATGGTATGAAATGGAAAATTATGATCATTGCAATGGAGTAATTCATGTAGTAGAAAAAGGGGATACATTATATAAGCTTTCAAAACACTACAAATGTAATCTCTGTGACATCATAACTGCAAACCCGTATGTAAATGTCTATAATATGCAGGAAGGGGAAGAAATCTGTATTCCGATAGAACAGGAAGGCTCCGGAGATGGAAAGATGCATTATACAGTAAAAAAAGGAGATACCTTTGAATCTGCATTCATGTATTTTGGTGTTGGACCACAGGAATTATTTGAGAACAATAAGAGCTTATATCAGGTTGTTTTGCCGGAAGGATTAGAACTGGTTGTGGATTAAGAAATATAAAAGTTAGAAATTCTTCATGATTGTGCTGTTGTAAAGTTTTTCGTTCTATTATATAATTTGATAATGTCGGGATACTATCAGCCATATTCTCATTGGATGGGAATATGGCAGTTCCCTGATTTGTGGATATAACAGATGTTGGAAAATCTGTTTATATACCGAAAACAAATAGTTTGAATGAAATTAAAAGGAGATCCATTCATGAAGATGATAAACAAGCTTGAAAGGAAGTTTGGTCGGTATGCGATCAAGAATCTGTCCCTGTATCTGATCCTTGGATATGTCATTGGCTATCTGCTTCTGATGTTTGCACCACAGGTTTTATCAAAGCTGATTCTTATTCCTGCATTTGTTATGCAGGGAGAAGTTTGGAGATTGCTTACATGGGTAATCACTCCTCCGGAATTAAGTGTCAGTATTTTTACTATCATTATGTTGTTTTTTTATTATAGTATCGGTAATCTATTAGAACGTTCAATCGGTACGTTTTTGTACAACCTGTATATATTTGGTGGTATGTTTCTCACGATGGCAGGAACGATGATCGCATATATACTTTGTCAGTATGTATTTCATATTCCGATGTCATGGGATTCTCATATCTATATCGTATCCAGTTATTATATCTGCCTGTCTTTATTTTTGGCAGTTGCAGTTTGTTATCCGGATATGCAGGTACTGTATGCAATGATCATTCCGGTTAAGATGAAGTGGTTATCTGTTTTGTATCTGGTGTTTATAGGATATTATTTTATGAACGCAAACCTGATGGGACGTGTAAATATCGTAATGTCACTTTTAAACTTTGTAATTTTCTATTTCAGCACAAAGGATTTCAGACGGCTTTCTCCAAAGCAGATCAAGCGAAGGAGGAATTATGCGAAGCAGGTGCGTGTCAACAATTCAGAGAATGTGACACATAAATGTTATGTATGCGGCATCACAGATAAGGAAGCACCGGACATGCAGTTCCGTTATTGCTCCAGATGTACAGGCAACAAGGAATATTGCCAGGATCATTTGTTCACGCACGAGCATAAATAAGAGATGGATTTAATTAAGGATGAGAGGATAATAGATAGTTATGTATAATGAAGATAAAAAACTGATCACAGAGATAACCCGTAAGAACAATATGGATGAGAATCTTGCAAAATTTGCAGATGCAGTAATGACGGCAGATTTCGAATATGCCTGTCAGAAATTTGCGTTAAACTATGTCGTGATCCGTGAACTGATGGCAGACAAAGATTTTGCAGAGGATCCATATATTTATGAATGTGTTATGGGAATCAATAAGCTGGTCGGAACTTATCTGGCAGGAGATGCGGATCAATTGGATGACAAGGATCTGGCGTTTATCTCCGGAATGAGAAATAAGATCACGGAGAAGATGAAGGTACTTACTGCATATACTGATGCGTTTGAGTTGTACGAATATATCCTGAACCGAAAAGAATATGGATTCGAGGAAAATGTGGACGAAGAACTTGAGAAGATGTTTGAGGAATTTGATGCAGAGCAGTTCAGCGCGGAGGTCTTTAACTTCATCTTTGCAGATAAGGATAAGGTAGCGGTAAATGCGAAGATCCAGCAGATCGTAGGTCAGCTTCCGCTTCGTATGACAAAGGCAAGATTTTACGATATTATCGGACAGACTTTATCAATTTATAATGGTTGTGAGATCAGTTCATTGGATGATTTTATAGAGACAGTAGAAGAAACTGCCTTATTACAGCTTCCGGAGAAATTCGAGACAGAATATTCTTCTCTGCATGAAGCGTACGAGATTATTAAAGAGGGAGATTATGCACATCTTGATTTTGACGGATACAGGAATCTGTCAACGGTTCTGGATAAAAGTGCAGGCTTTATCAATGATGTTGTATCTGATTATATGATGCTGATCGAGCTGGTAAATGATCTGTACAGCATGATGCTTGCGGCTGAATGCAAGTCAGGAGTATCGGAATCCTGTATGCGGGCATTATCTATTATCAGACGTATCTATGAATCCATGGAAAATGAAGATGAATTTCCAACGGATGCATATGATATGCTGGTTGCAAATGAAGGCGCACAGGAGGAAGCGGGAGAACACCGGATGGTGCTTGAAGCTCCGATCTATGATATCATATCTTCCAATCAGCCGGATATTATCCGCCTTGGTCTGGAGGATGCTTATCATCGTATTGATACACTGGAAAAACTGTTATCCGGCAGTATGTTTGTAGATATCGATCATGTGAAGATTGAGACAGGCGCACTTGCGGATTCTGAATATATTATTTCAAAAAAGGATAAACTCATAGAAGAATTCGGAGAGGTATTTACCGGAAACTCACAGGTAGTTAATCGTGCGGTCATGGCGAAGATACTTTCTACAATTCCTGTGTTCTTTAATACACAGCAGGAGATCAAAGATTATATTGATAATGCACTGGTGCGCTGTTCAAATCGCAGCGAGGTTCTTGCATGTTATGTGATCATTCAGGGAATTATGGAAGATTAGAGAGAGGTCTGACAGAGCAGGGGAGTGAAAAAATGACAATAGTAAAGCGGCTTTATACCGGAGTTATGCCGGATAAGACGGCATCCCGACTGATAAAAAGAATAAAAAAGCGGAAGCCCTGTGCGGATGTTTATGTCATAACACTTCCATTGTTTGAGGACGGGCTGTTAGAGGTTTATGAGGCAAATGAATTCCTGCAGCCGTACTATAAGAAACGAACGGATGATATCGTTATCGTTGGAATGTCGATGACAAAGGCCGGAGCGTTTTTTCTTATACGGGATATTATCCGGGATGTATATGGTACGACCGGAAAGTTTGATTGTAAGGACTATTTTCTATATGACATGACAGTGTGCTGATATAAGGGGAGCATATGTTACATATTTTCTTATTGATATTAAAGATTCTGTTGATTACAGTATTGATCCTGATAGGGCTTGTACTTGTACTGTTGCTTTTATTATTATTCGTTCCTGTCCGGTATCGGTTTTATGCAGAAAAACATGACAATTTTATATGCAAATTAAAAGCCTCATGGTTGGGTTTTGTATTCTGCTTCAAAGCAAATTATGATGAAAACGGCTTTGTATATTGGCTGCGGTCATTCGGCGGAACGCTGGTATCCAATGAAGATGGATTTTCGGAAGAAAGCCAGGAAGAAACAGATACGGAGACAGAAGCCGCAGAAAGTGAAAAAGAAATTCGTATGCGGGAAAAAGCTGAAGTCAGAGAAGCAAAAAAACTGAAAAAACAGGAAAAGGCAGAGACTCGAAAAGCAAAGAAACAGGAAAAACGCGAACAGGCAGAAGCCGAAAAAGCGAAAAAAACGGAAAAGCAGGAAGCAGAAGATGCTGAATCCGATCAGCCGGATGGTTTGTCAGATCAGATGATGCAGGATGCAGCTCCCGACAGAGAAGATAGAGATGCTAACCGGGAATTTGCAGAAGATCATTCGGAATTTCAAAAAAGTCCGGAGACGATATTTACCCATATCGGTAAGAAGTTCGACCGATTTGTTATTGCGGTAAAGGATAAGATCGAAGCAGTTGTAAGAAAACTGCGCCATATGAAAGATAAGGCGGAGCAGTATAAGAAATTCGTCCGGGCGGGTACAACGAAGCAGGCATTTCAGGTGTTAAAGCGAAACGTGATCCTGTTATTAAAGCATCTGAATCCGACAAAGATCAAAGGGCAGGTAACATATGGTTCAGGAGATCCGGCATCTACCGGAAAACAGCTTGGATATCTGAGTTTGATTTTACCGTTATATTATAATAAAATAGATATAACTCCGGATTTTTCCAAGAAGATATTGGAAGGGGATATTTTCATAAAAGGAAGAATCAGGGTTTATAATATATTATATTATTGCTGCAAGGTATACTTTAATAAATACGTGAAAAGATCTATGGCATATTTAAAAAAGATTTCGGGAGGAAATAAGTAATGGCAAATACAAATATTGACGGAACGATCAGCACTTTGTTTCATGGAATGGATGGATTTGTTTCATCCAAATCTGTAGTGGGAGATCCTATCAAGGTAGGAGATACGATCATTATTCCACTTCTTGATGTGAATTTCGGTATGGCGGCCGGTGCGTTCAATAAACAGACCGGCAATAATGCGGCCGGTGGTATCGGAGCAAAGCTCAGTCCGGCTGCGGTTCTGGTTATCTCAAACGGTAAGACAAGACTTGTTAATATTAAGAATCAGGATGCCATCAGCAAGATCATTGATATGGCACCTGAGATCGTTGACCGGATCACCGGCTTCTTTAAGAAGGAAAAGACAGAGGAAGAAGAGCAGATTGAACAGGCGGTAGAAGAAGCATCGAAACCGGCAGAGGAATAAAACAGACATAAAAGAAAAAGACTTTGCATATCTTATAATGGTATGTGAAGTCTTTTTTTGGCGGTGATGTTGTTTGAAGCGTGTAGTTGGATTTGCCCTCTTTTTCGTTGCAATCGGAATGATATTCAGCTATCTGGTAGAAGGGTTTCTGGAATTTTTGATTATTGTAATCTTTTTTTTAATGGCATATATATTATTTTGCAGATGCTAAAAGTCAATGACCTGACCGGGTTACGGCAGGAGAGATTTTGAGAATTTATGATAGAAGCTTGGCCGACAGTCTGAAAAAAGAAAATAAAAAAGACTGCCATTGTTTTATGGCAGTCTTTTTTAGAAAGAATACGAGGTGAACTATGCACGCTCAACCTTTCCAGATTTTAAACATGAAGTACAAACATAAATCTTCTTTGGAGAACCATCTACGATAGCCTTAACAGACTTAACATTTGATTTCCACATCTTATTTGCTCTTCTATGTGAATGGCTCACTTTGATACCGAAATGAGCACCTTTATTACAAACTGAACATTTTGCCATGATAGCACCTCCTTATTTTTATTAAACTTATCCTCTCATAAGTTCACAACAAATGTTACTATATCAGATAATTTTGTTATATGCAAGCATATTTTTAATTTTTTTAAAAAGAATAGACAATAAATGGTTGTCTTGAAATTTGCATATTCTCTGTTATAATAGAACTATATGTTTATAATTATGGTGAGACAGGTTTGCCTATTTTTAAATATACTTTTCAGAATGACAAGGAGATGGGATTCCTGCACATCATATAACAGGACAAAAGCATGGGAGGTTTTCTATGAACGAATATATAAATAATGATAATGGAACCGTCAGTCTGGATGAGAATGTGGTTGCACAGGTAGCAGGTATGACAGCACTCGATTGCTTTGGCATTGTTGGTATGGGTATTGTCAGTGTAAAAGACGGAATCGTAAAACAGTTAAAAGGAAACAATATCACGCAGGGAATTCATGTTACGTTTGATGAGAATGGAGATATTGTGGTAGAGCTTCATATCGTTGTGGCATATGGTGTCAGCATCAAGGCTGTAACAGATAATCTGATGCAGTCTGTAAAATATAAAGTAGAAGATTTTACATCTCTTAAGGTCAGTCAGGTAAATGTATTTGTTGAAGATGTAAAGATTCTGGATTAGACGGAGGAACTGTAGAAGTGAAAAATACGATTGATGCACTTGCACTGAAGAAAGCATTTATAGCCGGTGCGAATAACCTTGATAATAAAAAAGACTATATTAATGAGCTGAATGTGTTCCCTGTACCGGATGGAGATACCGGTACAAATATGACAATGACGATTATGTCAGCAAAAAGGGAAGTTGAATCCTGTAAGGAGACAATGAGTGATATCGCAAAGGCAATGTCAACCGGTTCCCTTCGTGGAGCCAGAGGTAATTCAGGTGTAATCCTTTCTCAGCTTCTTCGTGGTTTCAGCAAGAAGATCGGGGATAAAACAGAGATCGGAGTAATCGAGATTGCTGATGCATTTCAGAAGGCGGTTGAGACAGCTTATAAGGCTGTTATGAAGCCAAAGGAAGGAACGATCCTTACAGTTGCCAGAGGTATTGCTACTAAGGCCAGAGAATGTGCAGGTACAGATATTACATTGGAGGAATTCTGCGAAACCATCATTAAGCATGGAGATGAAGTGCTTGCTTCCACACCGGAGCTGCTTCCGGTATTAAAAGAGGCCGGTGTTGTGGATTCCGGCGGACAGGGCCTGATGGAAGTATTAAAGGGTGCAGTTGACTGTATTCTCGGACGTGTCGTAATTGCAGATACAAAGCCTTCCGGAGCAGGAGTATCCGGTGTTGACAATCCAAAGTATTCTGAAGATCTGTCGGCCGATATCAAGTTCGGATATTGTACAGAATTTATTATTAATCTGGAAAAAACATACGGCATAAAAGAGGAAGAAGATCTGAAACAGTTCTTAGAGTCGATCGGTGATTCCATTGTCTGTGTATCAGATGATGAGATCGTAAAGATCCATGTTCACACAAACCATCCGGGCCAGGCATTTGAAAAAGGTCTTACCCTTGGTTATCTGTCAAATATGAAGGTCGATAATATGAGACTGGAGCATCATGAGAAGGTCATCAAGCAGGCAGAACGGGAAGAAGCAGCCAGACAGGAAGCTGCAAGACAGGCAGAGAAAGAAAAACAGCAGCCAAAGAAACAATATGGTTTCATCGCAGTATCCATGGGTGATGGATTAAAGGAGTTCTTTACGGAGCTTGGAGTTGATTATGTGATCGAAGGTGGTCAGACGATGAATCCAAGCACTGAGGATATGCTGAATGCGATCGAGAAGGTTCATGCCGAGAATATATTTATATTCCCAAATAATAAAAATGTTGTTCTTGCAGCCAATCAGGCAGCCGGCTTATGTGAAGATAAGAATATCATCGTCCTTGCAACGGCAAATGCGCCACAGGGTATCAGTGCAATGATAGCGTTTGACAGTACGATGACATTAGAGGATAACAAAAACAATATGTTAGAAGCTGTATCAAATGTAAAGAGCGGACAGGTAACATATGCGGTCAGAGATACCTCCATCGATGGAAAAGCCATCCATG
>OHBE01001520.1_pt1 | contig 19877 bp, 14 predicted proteins | sample 1577231 | NCBI WGS metagenome assembly OHBE01 (sample SAMEA3541506, study PRJEB24748) | human gut metagenome | biome: human gut; feature: human-associated habitat; material: faeces | place: China | collected 2012 | reverse complement strand
GTCGTAGACGACCTCATTGTGGCTGATGAAGTACTCTTTGAAGCCGTTGATCATCCTGACGGCCTTCTCAAAGACCTGCTCGTTCTGGCAGCGGTCCATCAGGAAGCCCTCGGCACCGAACATCTCGGGCACCTCGGTCAGCACGGTGGAGCCGCCGCGGGCGCACAGCATATCGCTGAAGCGGCCAATCGTCGGGTTGGCGGTGATGCCGGACAAACCGTCCGAGCCGCCGCACTTCATGCCGACGACCAGCTCACTGGCAGGAATCGGCTCACGCTTAAACTGCGCGGCGTAGGCGGCCAGCTCTTTCAGGATCTCGCGTCCCGCGACCAGCTCGTCCTCGACGTCCTGGCAGGTCAGGAACTTGACGCGGTCATGGTCGTAGTCGCCCAGCTCGGCCAGGAACTGCTCGTGAGTCAGGTTTTCGCAGCCCAGGCTCAGCACCAGAACCGCGCCCGCGTTGGGGTGACGCACCAGAGATGCCAGCAGCTTGCGGGTCTGTGCGTGGTCATGGCCGGTCTGGGAGCAGCCGAACGGATGGGTGAAGGTATACAGCCCGTCGATGCTGCCGGTCACAAGGTCCTGATTGTCGCGCACGAGCGCTTTGGCGCAGTCGTTGACGCAGCCGACAGTCGGGATGATCCAGATCTCGTTGCGGATGGCGGCGCGGCCATCCTTGCGGCGGTAGCCCATGAAGGTGTCAGGCGCGGCGGGGGTCAGCGGGTGCACATTGGGGTGATAGCTGTACTCGATCTCACCGGAGAGGTTCGTGTGGATGTTGTGGGTGTGCATCCAGGTGCCGGGCACGGCGTCCGCCGTGGCGTGGCCGATGGGAAAGCCGTATTTGATGACGTTTTCGCCGCTTTTGATGGGCGCAATGGCCATCTTGTGGCCCTGGGGGATGTCCTCAATGGCGGTGACGGTGGTGTTATCGACGGGGACTGCCGTGCCTTTGGCGATGGGATGCAGGGCGACGACGACGTTGTCCTTGGGGTTGATCTTAATGGCGATAGGCATAAGATGTCTCCTTAGCTTCTGATAAAAGTGGGGCCGGAGGGCAACCTCCGGCCCCAATGGGGTACGTTTTAAGGCCGGATGAGGGGCGGGTGTGCGGGGGCAGACCGTAAACGGTCAACATCGGCAGACTCGGCCCTCATCAGTCGGCTGCGCCGACAGCTTCTCCCGATGGAGAAACCTTTGGACGCTTACAGGCAGGAAGCATACGCGGCCAGTGCGCCGTTCTCGCGGATGTTGGTCAGATTCTTGACGGTGGCCTCCTCGAAGCCGGGAACCTTGGTCAGGTCCTGGCCCCACATCTGCTCGTTGGTCATGACGGCATGGACCAGCGTCGGGACGTCGTCGTTCTTGTGCTCGTTGTAGAATTCAAGGACCCAGCGGTCATCGGAGACGGTGTACTCGTTGCCCTTGGCGCGCTTGCAGACCAGGCCCTTATCGTTCAGTTCCTGGATGTTGTTGGAATAGAATGCGATGTAAGCGGCAAAGCTCATGGTCAGGCAGGTGGGCAGTTTGCCGTTCTTCTCGATATATTCCAGGAAGGACGGCATGTTGCGGGCACGCCACTTGGAGGTGGAGTTCAGGGAGATGCTCATCAGCTCATGGTTGACGAACGGGTTGTTGAAGCGGTCTTCCACAGCGGCAGCAAATTTCTTGCAGTCGTCCTGGTCCAGCGGAAGAATGGGAACAACTTCCTGCAGCAGCATCTTGTTCATGTAGCCCAGGATGGTTTCGTCGTGCATGCAGTCACGCACAATGTCGAAGCCTGCCAGGTAAGCACCCAGAACAAAACCGGTGTGTGCGCCGTTCAGGATGCGGACCTTGCGCTTCTTATACGGGCTCATATCGGGGGTAACAAAGACGTGGTCTTCCAGACCAGCCTTGCGGAACGGCAGGATATCGTTCAGCTTGGTGTCGCCCTCAATGACCCACACGCCGAAAACCTCGCCAACGTCCAGCAGGGGGTCAGCGTAACCGTGCTTCTCTTCAAGCTCGGCAACTTCCTTCGGGTCGCGGATGCGACCCGGAACAATGCGGTCAACCAGAGAGCCGCAGAAGGTACAGTCCTCGTTGACATATTTCTTGAAGCCGTCTTCCAGGCCCCACTGGTCAATGTACTGGTTGACGCACTTCAGCAGCTCCTTGCCGTTGTTGTCAATCAGCTCGCAGGCCAGCATGATGATGCCCTTCTTGCCGGCCTTGTAGCGGTGGTACAGCACCTGGGTCAGCTTTGCGGGGAAGCTGGACGGCGGGCAGTCGTTCTGCTGGCAGGCGGGATCATAAACGATACCGGCCTCGGTGGTGTTGGAAACGATGATTTCCAGGTCGTCGCTGGCGGCAACATCCATCATCTTTTCGTAATCAGCTTTTTCATACGGGTTCAGGCAGCGGGATACACTGGAGATCACGCGCTTGTCATCGACCTTCTGGCCGTTTTCGCTGCCGCGCAGGTACAGGGTGTACAGGCCCTCCTGTTCGTTGATCATCTTGGCCAGGCCGGGGGCGATGGGCTGAACCAGAACGCACTTGCCGTTCCAGTCAGCTTTTTCGTTGGCAAGGTCAAACCAGTAGTCAACAAAGGCACGCAGGAAGTTGCCCTCACCAAACTGCAAAACCTTTTCGGGGGCATTTTTCAGAATGTAGCCATCATAACCGGATTTTTCAAGGACCTGATAATTCAAAGTTTCCATTGGAAATTCTCCTTTGCAATGTGTGCAATTACGGCGGCGGTGTGCAGGGCCAGACAAAAACGCCCTGCGCTGCGTAAGCGCCTTGTTTAGCTTCATTGTATTTTTTTTTGCTTGCAACGTCAAGATTCTTTCGTGAAGAAACGCACATATTTTGCGCTCCTTCTTTGACTTTTTTCCCTTTCCCTGTTTTGCACAAGCGGGATGCAATATTTTTAGTGCTTTTTACATCAAAAGGGCAAGATTTGCAACTTGTTCAAACCGCTGCAAGTATGTATAATAATATCAGCTTATGTTTTATTCTGCTGTTTGGGGGCAGCATGATTCGTTCTGTTGACCCGCAGCACACAACGAAGGAGCTTGCAATTATGAAAGCATTTATGGACAAGGATTTCCTGCTGGAAACCCCCACCGCGCAGCACCTGTATCATGATTATGCAGAAACGCTGCCTATCGTAGACTATCACTGCCACATTCCCCCGCAGGAGATCTACGAGGACCGCCGCTTTGAAAATATCGCTCAGGTATGGCTGGGCGGCCATCAGGTTCTGGCCGATGGCTCTGACTACTACTTCGGCGACCATTATAAGTGGCGCGTGATGCGTTCCAACGGTGTGCCCGAAGAGTACATCACCGGTGACAAGCCGGACCGCGAGCGCTTCCAGAAGTTTGCAGAAGCACTGGAAATGGCCATCGGCAACCCGATGTACACCTGGTGCCACCTGGAACTGAAAAAGTACTTTGGCTACAACGGCGTTCTGAACGGCGATACCGCTGAGGAAGTCTGGAACCTGTGCAACGATAAGCTGCAGCATGATCCCAAGATGACCGTGCGCGGCCTGATCGAGCAGAGCAACGTTGCCATGGTCGGCACCACCGATGACCCCATCGACAGCCTGGAATGGCACAAGAAGATCAAGGAAGACCCCACCATCAAGGTTGTTGTTGCACCTTCCTTCCGCCCGGACAAGGTCCTAAACATCCGCAAGGACGGCTTTGCGGATTACATCCATAAGCTGGAAGAAGTTGTTGGCCGCAAGTTCGCCTGCGCCAACTGTGTGGTCAACGCTCTGGAAGAGCGCCTGCAGTTCTTTGTTGAGATGGGCTGCCGCGCTTCTGACCACGGGCTGGATTATGTTCCTTACGTGGAAACCAACGCCGAAAAGGCAACCGCAGCTTTCAAAAAGGCTATGGCCGGTGAGCCGCTGACCCAGGAAGAGGGCGACGCATACACCACCTACCTGCTGATCAGCCTGGGCCGCCTGTACAAAAAGTATAACGTTGCCATGCAGATCCATTACAGCTGTCTGCGCAATGTCAACCAGAAGATGTACAAGAAGCTGGGCCCCGATACTGGCTTTGATATGATCGCTGTGACCGATGGCAGCGCCGCCATCAGCAGCCTGCTGAGCAAGCTGACCGAGACCGGCGAATGCCCGAAGGTGATCCTGTACAGCCTGAACCCCGCCGACTTTGACATGCTGGGCACCATCCTGGGTGCATTCCAGGATGACGAAGTTCCCGGCAAGATCCAGCTGGGCTCTGCCTGGTGGTTCTGCGATACCGACGACGGAATGTACCAGCAGATGAAGACCCTGGCTCGCCTGGGGCTGCTGGGCAACTTTATCGGCATGCTGACCGACAGCCGTAGCTTCCTGAGCTACACCCGCCACGAACTGTTCCGCCGCCTGATGTGCAACCTCATCGGCAACTGGGTCGAGAATGGCCAGTACCCCAGCGATGAGAAGACCCTGAAGAAGATCGTGGAAGGCATCAGCTACTACAACGCACAGCGTTACTTCCACCTGTAATTCTGCACAAATCAGAAAATAAAACATTGTAAAAATTGCCCTGCTGCCTGAAAGACAGCAGGGCTTTTTCCATAGAATGAGAATCTTTCCCTTGTGCAAAAGGGCAAAAAAAGAGGGCAAAATCGGGGCGAAGAGAAAAAGTTGGGAGGTAGGAGGGAGGAACTATTTTAATGAGGGCAATACCGCATAATTCTAAGTGCCGATACGGCGAGCGAGGTGCCGCAGCCGCCGGAGCGGTGCTTAAGCCGCAAGGCGGGAATTGTGCGGTGTTGCCTTAGAATTACCACACGAGTAGAGGCGCACATTGTGCGCCCGCGGACGAGCTGCGAAATATTCCGTAACTCAAATAATCCAACTGCTGGCCTGTTAAAAATGCCCATACATCAGCATAAAAAACAAATCCCCCGTTCCACAGTGGCATTTACGCCTGCTGCAAAACGGGGGAAAATCTTTTATGATCAGGTCAGACCTTTATGGGAGACAAACCGACACCCAATCAACCCGGCTGCTTGCCGATGTAGGCCAGGATGCCGCCGTCAACGTACAGAATCAGGCCGTTGACGAAATCGGAAGCTTCAGATGCCAGGAAGACAGCGGGGCCGCCCAGGTCCTCGGCGTTGCCCCAGCGTGCAGCGGGAGTCTTGGCAACGATGAACTGGTCAAACGGATGGCGGCTGCCGTCCGGCTGGATCTCACGCAGGGGCGCGGTCTGCGGGGTGGCGATGTAGCCGGGGCCAATGCCGTTGCACTGAATGTTGTACTGGCCGTACTCGGAAGCAATGTTTTTGGTCAGCATCTTCAGGCCGCCCTTGGCAGCAGCGTAAGCGGAAACAGTCTCACGGCCCAGTTCGCTCATCATGGAGCAGATGTTGATGATCTTGCCGCCGCCCTGCTCGATCATGTCGGGGATGATGGCCTTGGCAACGATAAAGGGAGCGTTCAGGTCAACATCGATGACCTGACGGAACTGTGCAGCGGTCATTTCGCACATGGGGATGCGCTTGATGATACCGGCGTTGTTGACCAGAATGTTGATGTGGCCGACTTCCTCGGTGATTTGCTTGACCATGGCGTTGACGGCGTCTTCGTTGGTAACATCGCAGACATAGCCATGGGCAGTGATGCCAGCCTCTTTGTAAGCGGCCAGACCTTTATCAACCAGTTCCTGCTTGATATCATTGAAAACGATGGTAGCGCCGCAGTTTGCCATAGCGGTGGCGATAGCAAAACCGATGCCGTAAGAAGCGCCGGTGATCAGGGCAACCTTGCCGGTCAGATCAAAAGATTTCGGGGTGCAGACAGACATATTTCTTACCTCCTGAAAGTGATGTTATGTAATTCAAAAGCCGCGCATAGAGCGGCAGGGGAACGAGATTGGAAATGAAGAAAGAATAAATAATAAAGAATAATGAAGGAATACCATCACTTTTAATTATTCTTTTTTCTTTATAAAAAGGTTTTACCGAAGATCAGTCGTAGCAATGTTATCCATGTCATCGAATTCCATGTTTTCACCACCCATGGCCCAGATGAAGGTGTAGTTGGAGGTGCCAACGCCGCTGTGGATGCTCCAGGACGGGCTGATAACAGCATCATAGTTGTGCATCACAACATGGCGGGTCTCGGTCGGCTCACCGCACATATGGAACACGGCCTGGCCTTCGGGAATCTCGAAGTAGGTGTAGATCTCCATGCGGCGCTCGTGGGTGTGGCTGGGCATGGTGTTCCAGTTGCTGCCCGGCTCCAGAGCGGTCATGCCCATGGAAAGCTGGCAGGTTTTCAGCACGCTGGGGTGGATAAACTGGTTGATGGTGCGCTTGTTGCAGGTTTCCAGGGTGCCCAGCGGGCGCTTGGCAGCGTCAGCCAGGGTGATCAGCTTGGTTTCGTAACGGCAGTGGGCCGGAGCACTGACCATATAGAACTTGGCGGGCTTGGCGGCATCATCGCTGGCAAAGGTAACTTCCTTGGTGCCCTGGGTGATGTACAGGCAGTCCTTATAGCCCAGGTGATAGGCCACGCCGTCTGCGGTAATGGTACCGGCGCCATCACCAATGTTGAAAATGCCGATTTCGCGGCGCTCCAGGAAATAGTGGGTGCCAAAGTTTGCCCAAATGTCAATGCCCTTATCAATGGACACGACCTCGTTGACCGGCATGCAGCCCAACGTGACCATGCGGTCAACATGGCTGTAAACGGCAACCATCTCATCTGCTTTGTACAGATCGGTAATCAGGAACTCGTTGCGGACTTCCTCGGTGGTATAGCGCTTGAAGTCACGCTGATTGCAGGAATAACGAATATCCATGGGGCGGAATCCTCCCGTTTTGCTTGCAGCGGCAGCGGACTGGCGGGATGCCAACCGTTTCGCTGACCTTGTATACATACATTATAGCCGATTCTGCAGGCCGAAAAAAGTGTATACAAGCACAAGAATACGGTGCATGTTTTGGCAGGTTTGACAGCAGAAAAACGAAAGCAGTTAGGAATTAGGAGTTAGGAGGGACGAGTTGAAGGAATAAATAAAGAATAGAGAATAATGAATAATGAATAATGAATAATGAATGAATAATGAAGGTGGACCGCCGCGCGTGGCGCGGCTCAAAAAATGAGTAGAGAGCATGGCAAGAGTTTCGTGAAATTTGCGAATGGATAATATATATTAAAATATACAATCCGTATATTTCGACCGACCTTGTAACTTAATCTCTGAATGCTTTAATTTTATAATGCTTAGGCAACACCGCACAATTCCCGCCTAGCGGCTTAAGCACCGCTTCGGCGGCTGCGGCACGGCATCTGCGTTGCCAAAATGCTCGATAATGTCGGGTTGCGGTACCCGCATCGTGCTTCGGGGGCAAAAGCCCCTCGCACTCTGCGACCGCTGCCCCTGCTTCGGTTCGCTGTTTCCGCCACTGGCGGCGCTCACCTTTGCAGCATCCAGTATTATCTGCGCTTTTGGCTTAGCATCTGCCGCACCTCGCTCGCCGTATCGGCACTTAGAATTATGCGGTATTGCCCTAAAACTCCTAACTTCTCACTCCTAACTCTATTTCTAACTCTCTCTTTACGAAAACTGTCCGTGACAGCCATACACATGAAAATGATTCACTTTACAAATTAAACATACTCAACTATAATGATGCACAGACTTCAAAGGCGAAGCAGAGAACACGGCGGCTCCGCGGCATATGCGGGGACCGCCGCTTGCATTGTCATTTATATGCAGGGCAGCAAAAAGAGAGGGAACATCAATGCTTACACTGGATAAGATCTACCATGCCGCGTTTGTTCTGCGTGACGTTGCACGCCGCACGGATCTGATTGCGGCATCGCGGTTGAACAGCGCGAGTGACCTGTACTTGAAAACCGAGAACCTGCAGGTGACCGGCAGCTTTAAGGTGCGTGGCGCTTATTACAAAATCAGCCAGCTGACCGCAGAGGAGCGCGCCAAAGGCGTGATCGCCTGCTCGGCGGGCAACCATGCACAGGGCGTGGCACTGGCCGCCACCAGCATGGGCATCAAGAGCGTTGTCTGCATGCCGGACGGCGCGCCGCTGATGAAGGTGGAAAGCACCAAACGCCTGGGCGCCCAGGTGGAGCTGGTCAAGGGCACTTACGATGACGCCCATGACCGCGCTGTGGAACTGCAGAAAGAAACAGGCATGACCTTCATCCACCCCTATGATGATGAGCTGGTCATTGCCGGTCAGGGTACCATTGGCCTGGAAATTCTGGATCAGCTGCCCGATGTGGAAGCTGTTGTGGTGCCCGTGGGCGGCGGCGGCCTGCTGGCCGGTGTGGCCTTTGCCATCAAGAGCCTGCGCCCCGATGTCAAGATTTACGGCGTTCAGGCTGCCGGTGCCGCCAGCATGTACAATGCGTACCGCGACCATACGTATGAAACGCTGGACCATGTGGATACCTTTGCGGACGGCATTGCGGTAAAGACCCCCGGCGAAACCACCTTTAAGATGATCGAACAGTATGTGGACGGCATCGTGACGGTCAGCGAGGATGAGATTGCTGCCGCCATCCTGGCCCTGATGGAAAACCAGAAGCTGGTGGCCGAAGGTGCCGGTGCCACGCCGGTTGCCGCCGCGCTGTTCGGCAAGCTGCCCATCGAGGGCAAAAAGACCGTCTGCCTGATCTCCGGCGGCAATATCGATGTAAACATCCTTTCCCGCGTGATCACCCGCGGCATGATCATGAGCGGCCGCAAGACCAATCTGATGATTGCCCTGGAGGATAAGCCCGGCCAACTGACCCGCGTGAGCGAGATCATCTCCGGCATGGGGGCCAACGTGGTCAGCGTGCAGTACGACCTGGCCGACCCCAACATGACCGTGACCAGCTGCTTCCTCAAGCTCGGCCTTGAAACCCGCGACCACACCCAAATCGAACAAATTAAAGCCAAACTGACCGAAGAAGGCTTTAAGCTGGTAAGCGAGAGAGCGTAATTTTGAGTTAGGAGTTAGGAGTTAAGAAATAGGGGAAGGCACGCAGCTTAAGACTAAAGGCAACACCGCACAATTCCCGCCTTGCGGCTTAAGCACCGCTCCGGCAGCTGCGGCACGGCATCTGCGTTGCCAAAATGCTCGATAAGACATCCAGTATTATCTGCGCTTTTGGCTTAGCATCTGCCGCACCTCGCTTGCCGTATCGGCACTTAGAATTATGCGGTATTGCCTACTGATTTTTCAAAATCAATAAAAATACTTACCTTAAGCATTATAGTCAAAATTGGCGATATGTGCAAGGCTTTTTTCCCACACGCGTCAATTTTTTCAATTTTACACAAAAGGGGCTTTTTCTTACGGGCATTTTATACTATAATATAAGGGTATAATTTTAAGCATTTTCCCTGCGCTGCGGGGGCTGGTGAGCGGTTTTGCCGCGCAGAAGCCCCTTTCCGTCCCGCTTTTGGCGACAAAAGTGCAGGGTGTTCCTGATAAAAACACCATCAACTGAAACAAAGGAGACCCCAACTATGGCTAACAAAGTACGTCTGACCATCTGCGGTTCGAGCTATGTGATCTCGACCAACGAAAGTGAAGATTACATGCAGAATCTGGCCGAGCGCCTGAATCTTGATATGAATGAGCTGATGAGCTCTTCCAATTCGGTTTCCATCACCACCGCTGCCATCATGACCGCGCTGAACTACCGCGATGAGCTGGAAAAGGCCAGCGGCAGCGCGGATAATATGCGCCGCCAGATCAAAGACTATCTGGAGGATGCCGCCTCCGCCAAGATGGCTGCCGAGGAGCTGCGCCGCGAAAACGCCGCCCTGCGCAAAAAGGTGGACGACCTGCACCGCCGTTCCCTGACGAGCGAAGCCTGATGGAACAGACTGTTTTACAGCGCCCGGAGATCCTGGCCCCCGCCGGCAATGCTGATATGCTGCGGGCTGCGGTGTTTGCCGGGGCTGACGCCGTATATCTTGGGCTGGATGGCTACAATGCGCGGCGCAGCGCTGGGAACTTTGACCCTGATGCCCTGCGCGAAGCCGTCTGTTTTTGTCATGCCCGCGGGGTTGCGGTGCATGTGACCCTGAACACGCTGGTTTACGCCGCCGAGCTGGGCGGCCTGGCCGATGCCGTGCGCGCTGTTGCCGCCGCCGGGGCGGATGCCGTGATTGTGGATGACCTTGCCACCGCGCAGCTGGTGCGCAGCATTGCGCCTGGCCTGCGCCTGCACGGCTCTACCCAGATGAGCATCCACACCGCAGAGGGCGCCAAGATGCTGGCAAAGCTGGGGTATTCCCGCGCCATTCTGGCCCGTGAGCTGAGCCTGGCGGAGATCGAAGCCGTGGTAAAGGTAAGCCCGATCGAATGCGAAGTGTTTGTACACGGCGCGATGTGCATGTCCATGAGCGGCCAGTGCATGATGAGCGCGTTCCTGGGCGGGCGCAGCGGCAATCGCGGTGCCTGCGCGGGTCCCTGCCGCCTGCCGTTTGATGCTACCAACGGCCTGCGCCCCGGCCAACCGGGCAAAGCCTGCCACCTGAGCCTGAAAGACATGGACCTTGTGCCCCACATGGCCCAGCTGAAAGCCGCCGGGGTTGCCAGCATTAAAATTGAAGGCCGCCTGCGCACGCCGGAATATGCCGCCGCTGCGGTAACGGCCTGCCGCGCAGCCCGCGCCGGGCAGCCCTATGATGAAGCACTGCTGCGGGATATTTTCTCCCGCTCCGGCTTCAGTGATGCCTATCTGGTAGGCCGCAATGACGGCACCATGTTTGGCGTGCGCACCGAAGCCGATGCAGCCGCTACGCGCGCCGCCACGCCGAAAGCCCGCGAGCTGTTCCGCCGCGAACTGGAGCGCATTTCGGTGCATTTCTGCGTCAGCGGCGGTGTGGAGGACGGCGGCATCAAGCTGACAGCTTTCGACGACAACGGCAGCCGTGTCAATGTGTACAGCGCCGATGAACCGCAGCCCGCACAGAAAGACCCCGCCCCCGGCATTGAGCGTGCCCTGGGCAAAACCGGCGGTACGCCGTTCACCTGCGCCGGGGTTGAGTTTGCCTGCGGCGAGGGCGGCCCCGGATTTTTGCCCGGCTCCGCCTGGAATGAGATGCGCCGCGAAGCGCTGGACAAGCTGCTGCAAAAGCGCAGTGAACCTGCGCCCCTGGCCACAAAGGAAATCACCCTGCCGGAATACGCCGAGCACGAAGTAGGCATGATACCCCAGCTGGCCGCCCGTTTTGAAACCGCTGCCCAGCTGCCCGGTGCCGAATACCTGGCCAAGCTGCGCTATCTGATCCTACCCATCCGGGAAGCGGACGCTGTGCCGCAGCCATTGCGCTACAAAACGCTGCTGGAGCTGCCCCGCGCTGCTTTCGGCACTGTGGAACCGGATACCATGCGCCGCCTGGCTGCGCTGGAAGGTTCCGGCTTTGCGGGTGTGGTTGCAAACAATCTGGCGCAGTTTGGGTATGCCTCTCCCCTGCCGGTGTTCGGCGGGCTGGGGCTGAATGTAACCAACCCAATGTCTGCGGCAGAGTATGTGTGCCTGGGTGCCTGTGGCCTGCTGGTGCAGCCTGAAACCGCCCTGACCGCCATGCGTGCTGTGGCACCCCGGCAGAAAGACGGCGCCCCGGTGCCCACCGCTGCCCTGTGCTATGGCCACCTGCCCCTGATGCTGACCCGCGCCTGCCCGCTGCGCAATGTACGCACCAGCTGCGCGGGCTGCACCCACAAGGGCAAACTGCGGGACCGCAAAGGGCGGGATTTCCCGGTGCGGTGCTCCGCCCCCGGCAGCGCCGGAATGCGCACCGTGTTTAACCCTGTACCACTTTATATGGGGGACCGCCTGACCGAAATGCCGGTGGACCTTGCCGTGGCCGCGTTCACCCTGGAACCTGCCGACCGCGTGGAAGAGGTCCTGACCCACCTTTTCCATCAGCAGCCCTTTGACGGCGAGTTTACAAGAGGGCTATATTATACGAATAATTAGGAAGGAGTAATTAGAAATTAGGAATTTAAGAGTTCTGTATTTTTAATGGATATCCCAAAAGCGCAAAAGTTCTGCGAAGGTTTGCCCCCTCATTTCATTTCTAATTGCTTATTCTTAATTTCTAATTAAATAATCGCTTTACTATGGAACAAAAAATCGTCAAATATTCCGTTCTTTCCCCGCTGGCTAAGGTGCCGGCATATGCAACGGCGGGGGCGGCGGCGGCTGATTTGTGCGCCGCGCTGGAAGAGCCGTTGACCATTGCCCCCATGCAACGGGTGCTGGTGCCCACCGGCCTTGCCATTGAGCTGCCGGATGCCGGGTGCGTGGCATTGGTGTATGCCCGCAGCGGGCTTTCCATCAAGCATGGGCTGTGCATGGCCAACGGCGTTGGCGTTGTGGACAGCGATTACCGCGGCGAGCTGAAAGTGCCCATGATCAATCTTGGCACCGAGCCTTACACCATCGCCCCCGGCGAGCGCGTAGCCCAACTGTGCATTGCCCCCGTGTGGCAGGCCGCCTTTGTGCCCGCCGCCACCCTGAACGAAACCGAACGCGGTGAAGGCGGGTTTGGATCGACGGGAAAATAGTTGAGAGTTAGGAGGGAGGTGTTAGGAGTTCAGAGTTTTTGGGGCCGCAGATAACCTGTAAAGTCTGGCTGTGTGCAAAAAAGATACCTGTAGGGAACGGTCAAGATCGTTCCCTACAGGCAGATTTTACAATTATCTGCAGCCCAAAAACTCCTAACACCTCCCTCCTAACTCCTAACTTCCTATTTTCCCTTTGTTTCGCCGCGGTGGTGCGGTAGAATCTGTTACGAAAGGAACATCCCATTATGTCCTTGATTTTAGCCTCCGGCAGCCCGCGGCGGCGGGAGCTGATGGCGCTGATCACGCCCAATTACACCGTTGCCCCCAGTGATGTGGACGAAAGCCGCATTACCGCCGCAACGCCTGCCCAGCTGGCCCAGGCCCTGGCAGAAGCCAAAGCCCTGGCCGTGGCGCAGCAGCACCCTGATGATACCGTGATCGGCTGTGATACCGTGGTGGACTGTGACGGCGCTGTGTTCGGCAAGCCTTCCGGCGAGGAAGACGCCGTGCGGATGCTGCACGCGCTCTCTGGCCGGGAACACAAAGTACATACTGGGCTGTGCGTGGTGCACGGCGGCAAGGCATATCTTGCCACCGAAACCACCCGCGTGCAGTTTGCGCCCATTGAGGAAAGCGATCTGCTTGCCTATGCGCGCACCCCGGAACCGTATGACAAAGCCGGGGCTTACGCCATCCAGGGCCATGCTGCGCTGTGGTGCAGCGGCATTGTGGGATGTTATTACAATATTATGGGTCTGCCCGTACACCGTCTGGCACAGGTACTGCACCAGGCCGGAGCGCTGTAACGGCAGTGCCGCAGCGGCCTGGCTGCTGCGGCGTGTCGTGCGCATTCTTTGTGCGGCCCACCCGCACAAACACATGATGGGGAGATAAAAATGGCAAATCCGATTTTGCAGCTGCTTGAAGCTCTGCGCAATATGTTTACCTGTGATATTGGCATTGACCTTGGCACCGCCAACACGCTGGTGTATATGAAAGGCCGTGGCATTATCATCCGCGAGCCCAGCGTTGTGGCGGTGGATGCCCGCACCGACGAACTGCGTGTGCGCTGCGTAGGCCACGAGGCCAAAGCCATCATCGGCGCAGCGCCCAACTCAATTTTGGCGGTACGCCCGCTGAAAGACGGCGTGATTGCCGACTTTGACATCACCGCCGCCATGCTGCAAAGCTTTATCTGCCAGGCATGCGGCAGCCGCCTGTTCGTGCGGCCGCGCGTGGTCATCTGCGTGCCGTCCGGCGTGACCGAAGTGGAACGCCGCGCCGTGCGCCAGGCCGCCGCCAAAGCCGGTGCCCGCCAGGTAACGGTGGTTGAAGAGCCGATGGCTGCCGCCATTGGTGCCGGGCTGCCGACCGCTGAACCGGTGGGCAGCATGATTGTGGATATCGGCGGCGGCACGGCGGAAGTGGCGGTCATCAGCCTTTCCGGCATTGTGGCATCCCGCAGCGTGCGCTGTGCGGGCGATGCGCTGGACCAGAGCATTACCAGCTTTATCAAGCGCAAATACAACCTGCTGGTGGGCGAACGCACTGCTGAGCAGATTAAACTGGAAATCGGCTCCGCCTGCCCGCCAGACCCCACCGACACCGAGCATGGCGAAACCACAATGGAGATCAAGGGCCGTAACCTGGTGGATGGCCTGCCGAAAGATATCCTGATCCGCTCCGAAGAAGTGCGCGAGGCAATGAACGAAAACCTGATGCGCATTGTGGAAGCCATCAAGGACACGCTGGAATGCACTCCGCCGGAGCTTTCCAGCGATATCATTGACCGCGGCATTATGCTTTCGGGCGGCGGTGCCCTGCTGCGCGGGCTGGATACTCTGATCCAGAACGAAACCGGCATTGAGGTACACATTGCCGAAGCCCCGCTGGACTGTGTTGCCCTCGGCGCCGGCGCCGTCCTCGATCACCCCGATCTGGCAGGAACCAGACGGGAGGAACTGAGCTACCTGTAAAGGTAGGAGTTAGGAGTTAAGCGGTGGTTTGAATGCCCGCCGCAAACCCATAAAGTAATCGTAGGGAACGGTCTTGACCGTTCCCTACATTTTGTTTCAATATTCAGGCAGGATTTTTTGGCACCTGTGGCCCAAAAACTCCTAACTCCTACTTTTCTCTCGTTGCTTCCCACCGTGCTACCAGGTCTTTGGTCTGAGCTTGCAGGGCTTCGCGGGCGGCGTTCAGGGCCTGGGTGTCCTGGGGGGTCATTTTTTCGGGCTTTTTGTGGCGGGTCAGACGTTCCAGGTTCTTTTCCGCTTCTTTGATGCGGTTTTTGGTATCCTTATCCAGCTCCTTGCCCACTTTGCTGCCAAGGGCGGAATTGGCGCGGTAGATGGCAGCTTCCGCGGCATTCAGGGCCTCGATGGCGGCTTTGCGCTCCTGGTCCTGCCCGGCAAAGGCAGCGGCATCGTCCATGGCGCGGCGGATCTCCTGCTCGCTCAGGTTGGAAGACCCGGTGATGGTAATGCTCTGCTGTTTGCCGGTGCCAAGGTCACGGGCGCTCACCGTCACAATGCCGTTGACGTCAATATCAAAGGTCACTTCGATCTGCGGCACACCGGCCCAGGCGCGTTTGATGCCCTTGAGGGTAAAGTTGCCGATGAGCTTATTATCCTTGGCGAACTCCCGCTCACCCTGCAGCACCTTGATTTCAACTGTGCTCTGGAACGGCGCAGCGGTGGTAAAGATTTTGGAATACCGGGTGGGAATGGTGGAGTTGCGGTCGATCAGATGGGTTGCCACACCGCCCACCGTCTCAATCGAAAGGGTCAGCGGAGTAACGTCCATCAGCAGCAGGTCCTGCCCGCCAGCAGTCAGGCCTTCGCCGCCAAGGCGTCCGCCCTGCACCGCAGCGCCAAGGGCCACACACTCGTCCGGGTTCAGCGTTTTGGACGGTTCCAGATCGATCATCCGCATGACCTTGGCCTGCACCGCCGGGATGCGGGTGGAACCACCTACCAGCAGCACCTGATCCAGGTCGTTGGCGGCCAAGTGGGCATCCCGCAGGGCGTTGCGCACCGGCAGTGCCGTGCGTTCCACCAGGTCGGCGGTCAGCTCATCAAACTTGGCGCGGGTCAGTTCCGCCTGCAAATGCAGCGGGCCGTTGGGGCCAACGGTGATGAACGGCAGGTTGATTTCAGTATGGGTGGCAGCGGAAAGCTCTTTTTTGGCTTTCTCGGCTTCCTCCCGCACGCGCTGCATGGCAACGGGATCACGGGTCAGGTCCACCTGGTTTTCGGCGGCAAAGTTCCGCACCAGCCAGTCAGCCACACGAGCATCAAAGTCATCGCCGCCCAGATGATTATCACCACAGGTGGCCAACACCTGCACAATGCCATCCCCGATCTGGATCAGCGAAACATCGAACGTGCCGCCGCCCAGATCATACACCATCACTTTCTGGGTCTTGCCGTTATCCAGGCCATAGGCCAGGGCGGCCGCAGTAGGTTCGTTGATAATGCGCTTTACATTCAGGCCCGCAATGCGCCCGGCATCTTTGGTAGCCTGGCGCTGGGCATCGTTAAAATAAGCCGGTACGGTGATAACGGCTTCTGTCACCGGTTCACCAAGATAAGCTTCTGCATCCGCTTTCAGCTTTTGCAGGATCATGGCGCTGATCTCCTGCGGGGAGAAGCACTTGCCGTCAATGGGAATGCGCTCATCACTGCCCATTTTGCGCTTAACGCTGGCAATGGTGCGCGGTGCGTTGGTGACAGCCTGGCGTTTGGCCGGATCGCCCACAAGGCGTTCGCCGCTTTTTGCAAAAGCAACGACCGACGGGGTGGTGCGCTGGCCTTCGGCATTGGGGATAACGGTTGGGCGTCCGCCTTCCACCACAGCCACGCAGCTGTTGGTTGTTCCTAAATCAATTCCGATGATTTTACCCATGTTGCTTTTGGTCCTTTCACACAAGCCGGCAACAGATACAGGGGTTCGCCAGCTTTTGTCACACAGGGAGCACCGCTAAGGCGCAAAACTCCGCCTTAGAGTGTAGCTGAAAGCAAAGAAAATGACAATTATTCCGCAAACACAAGCGGGATTTAAGGCGATACGGCATAATTCTAAGCTCCGATACAGTGAGCGAGGTATGTCAGCTGCTAAGTAAAAAGCGCAGATAATACTAGATGTATTATCGAGCATTTTTACAACGCAGGTGGCATACCGTAGCCGCTGGAGCGGTGCTTAAGCCCGTAGGGCGGGAATTGTTCCGTATTGCCTCGTGGCAAAAGCCGCAGGAATCCTTTATGGATTCCAAGGTTTTTAACGCAAAATCCAGCTGTGGTTGTAGAAACAGGCTAAATTTTCGACTTTTCAGGTACACCTTATGGTTTGTTTACATTATTGTAGCGCGCAAAGTGCCGGAATGTGTTGCAAAATCGTAAACTCTTATCAGACAATCATCCAAATGTTGGGGTGTATCGTTGACGGACGGGGGCAACGGTGCTATATTCTTTAGTATACTAAAGAGAAGGAGGTTCCCGGACATGCAGGCATTTTCCAGCCATGACATTTTCCAAACGCTGTACCAGCAGATCATGTTGCTGGAATTAAAGCCCGGCTCCACCCTGCGGGAAAACGCATTGTGCGAGCAGTTCGGGGTTTCCCGCACGCCGGTGCGCAGCGTTTTGCAGGAGCTGCGCATTGCCGGGCTGATTGAAGTCACCCCCTACAAATCCACGCGGGTCACCCAGCTGGATTTTGACACCATCAGCCAGCAGATTTACCTGCGCAACGCGGTGGAGTCCGCCGTGATGACAGACTTTGCCGCTGCCTGCACCCCCGAACAGCTGGCCCAGCTGAAAACCCGCAACGATGCTTTGCGCCGCCTGGCGGCCCAACCCCACCCGGACCCGCGGATGTTTTATGAGCTGGACAGCCGCCTGCACGAAAGCTGGTTTCTTGCCACCGGTAAAGACCAGCTGTGGCAGCTGATCCAGACTTCGCAGAACAGCTATTCGCGGTTCCGCATGCTGGATCTTGTGGCCGTTGGCAATTTTGGCGATATTGTGGCGGAACATGATGTTCTGCTGGATGCCATTGCCCGCAATGATACTGCCGCCATCCGGGCGCAGTGTTCCCGCCATTTGTACGGCGGCGTAACGCGGCTGGGGGAAGAACTTTCGACCAAATATGCGGATTATTTTGTTTCCGGCACCCACTGGCCGGACCATGCAAAGGAGATGCAACCGTGAGCCGCACTGCTACCGTGACCCGCAAAACGCGGGAAACCAACATTACCGTCACCCTGGACCTGGACGGCAGCGGAAAAGCCGACCTGCACACCGGAATCGGCTTTTTTGACCACATGCTGGACGGCTTTGCCCGCCACGGCCTGTTTGATTTGACATTACACTGTGATGGCGACCTGAACGTGGACTGTCACCACACAATTGAAGACTGCGGCATCGCGCTTGGCACGGCCATCCGTGAGGCCCTTGGCGACAAAGCCGGCATTGTGCGTTACGGCAGCTGCATGCTGCCCATGGACGAAACGCTGGCCCTGTGCGCTGTGGACCTTGGCGGGCGGCCGTATTTTGTTTATGATGCCAGCTTTGCCGGGCAGAGCTGCGGCGGCATGGATGTGCAGATGGCACGGGAATTCTTTTACGCTGTCAGTTACAGCGCCATGATGAACCTGCACCTGAAGGTGCTGTACGGCGAAAACGACCACCACAAGCTGGAAGCCATGTACAAAGCATTCGCCAAAGCCCTTTCCGCCGCCGCCCGCCATGACGACCGCATTGTGGGCGTGCTTTCCACGAAAGGAAGCATCTAATACCTCCTAACTTAATTTCGTTTTCCTGGGGCGGGGCCCCGTTTTCAGTATATAAGGGTAACACTGAAAGGAGTAAGTATTATGTACAAGGACATGATGGACACCATTGGTTTTGTTTCGGGGTATGACCCGGAGCTGGGTGCGGCCATGCAGCGTGAGCTGGGCCGCCAGCAGGCAAACATTGAGCTGATTGCCAGCGAAAACATTGTTTCCCCTGCCGTTATGGCTGCCATGGGCAGCGTGCTGACCAACAAATATGCCGAGGGCTACCCCGGCCACCGCTATTACGGCGGCTGCCAGTTTGTGGATCAGGTTGAGCAGATTGCGATTGACCGTGCCTGCAAGCTGTTTGGTGCCAAATATGCCAACGTGCAGCCCCATTCCGGCGCACAGGCCAACCTGGCCGTTTACTTTGCCCTGCTCAACCTGGGCGATACCGTCATGGGCATGGATCTTTCCCAGGGCGGCCATCTGACCCATGGTTCCCCCGCCAACATGAGCGGCAAGAACTACAACTTTGTTTCCTACGGCGTTTCTGCCGAGGACGGCCGCATTGATTACGATGCCCTGGCCAAGCAGGTTGCCAAGGTTCGCCCCAAGCTGCTGGTTGCCGGTGCTTCCGCTTACCCGCGCGCTATCGATTTTGAAAAGCTGGCCGAGATCGCCCACGGTTACGGCGCAATGCTGATGGTGGACATGGCTCACATTGCCGGCCTGGTTGCCGGCGGCATGCACCAGAATCCGGTGCCCTATGCTGATGTTGTGACCACCACCACCCATAAGACCCTGCGCGGTCCCCGCGGCGGCCTGATCCTGACCAACAACGCTTACCTGATCAAGCGCATCAACTCCGCCATCTTCCCCGGCACCCAGGGCGGCCCGCTGGAGCACGTGATTGCTGCAAAGGCTGTCTGCTTTGGCGAGGCACTGAAGCCAGAGTTCAAGGATTATGCCCGCAAGATTGTGGAGAACGCCGCTGCTATGGCCGACGAGCTGACCGCCCGCGGCGTGAAGCTGGTTTCCGGCGGCACCGACAACCACCTGCTGCTGGTTGACCTGACCGATTCCGAGATGACCGGCAAGGAGCTGGAGCACAACCTGGACGAAGTACACATTACTGCCAACAAGAACACCGTTCCCGGTGAAAAGCGCAGCCCGTTTGTGACCAGCGGTGTCCGCCTTGGCACCCCTGCTGTGACCACCCGCGGCATGGGCCCCGCCGAGATGAAAGAGATTGCCGACTGCATCGCAGACTGCATCTTTGACTTTGAGGGCAAGAAAGACGACATCGCTGCCCGCGTTGCCAGCCTGACCGCTCGCTTCCCCCTGTACGAATAATTCCCGCTTTTCCAGCCTTTTTGAAAAAAGGCTTCGGCGAAAAACTTTAATCGGCTTCGCATAGAATAATAAAGATCCCGGCATGATTTTGGAATGAAAATCGTGCCGGGATTTTTTGTTTTATTATGGCAGCACCGCACAATTCCCGCCTTACGGCTTAAGCACCGCTCCGGCGGCTGCGGCACGG
>OHBE01001518.1_pt1 | contig 19900 bp, 18 predicted proteins | sample 1577231 | NCBI WGS metagenome assembly OHBE01 (sample SAMEA3541506, study PRJEB24748) | human gut metagenome | biome: human gut; feature: human-associated habitat; material: faeces | place: China | collected 2012 | reverse complement strand
ATGAAGCACCTTAGCCATCCGTCTCCTCCTGCCAGCCCTTGCACACGTCCACCCACTGCACGAAGTTCTTGCCGCAGCAGCGCTCCAGCTCGTCGCAGGTCAGCTCAATGGCGCTGGCGGCGCTGCCCACAGCGGGGAACACGGTGTCGAACCGCTTCAGCGACACGTCCAGATACGTTTTCACATCGTCGGGCAGGGCAAAGGGACACACACCGCCCACAGCGTGGCCGATGCGCTCCACCGCCTCCTCGTGGGTGAGCATCTTGGCCTTCGTGCCGAAGAAATGCTTGTACTTGCTGTTGTCCACCTTGGCGTCTCCGGCGGCCACGATGAGGATGGGAGCTTCCCCGATCTTGAAGCTCAGGGTCTTGGCGATCCGCGCGCCCTCCACGCCCACGGCCATGGCCGCCAGCTCCACCGTGGCGCTGGACACCTCAAATTCCCGCATACGGTCGGCCACGCCGTAGGACTTCAGATATTCTCTCACTTTTTCCACTGACATAGGTATATTTTTCACTCCTGTATTCAAGTTTATTAAAGATTTTTCCAGTCCGTTTTTCTCGATTTATGGTTATTTAATCTCTATTCTATCCACTTTTTCGCACAACCCCGTGTCGCTGTTCAGGGTAAACACGCACCCCTGGGCGGTACACGGCCCTTCCGCCGCCCGGTAGCGGCCCGGCAGCCCGCCCAGGAAAAACTCCATGGACTGGGCCGGCTCAACGCCCAGCACCGACTCGTCCGGCCCTGTCATACCAAGGTCTGTCACGTAGCCCGTTCCCTTTTTGAACACCCGCATATCCGCGGTGGGCACATGGGTGTGCGTGCCCCACAGAGCCGACACCCGACCATCTAAATAATAGGCCAGCGCCAGCTTTTCGCTGGTGGCCTGTGCGTGAAATTCCACCAGCGTAAATGTGGCCTTCTCCTCTGTTTTCAGCAGCTTGTCCGCCGTAAAAAACGGATTATCCGCGTTGAAATCAAGGCCGCAGCGTCCGATAAGCGGAAAAATCGCAACGGAAACCGCCCCTAAATCCACCCGCAGATACCCATGTCCCGGGGCGCGGCCCGTGAAGTTGGCAGGCCGCAGAATATACGCCTCATCGTCTAAATAGGACGCGATCTGAGGCTTGCCGAAGGTGTGGTTGCCCAGGGTGATCACGTCCGCCCCGGCGGCAAACAGCGCCTGCGCCTGATCCCGCGTCAGACCGCTGCCGGAGATGTTCTCCCCGTTGACCACGGTGAAATCGATACCCTGCTCCCGCTTGAAAGCCCGGAGCTTCTTCTCCAACAGTGTCAAGCCTGTCTCGCTGGCCACATCGCCCAGCGCCAATACTTTGAACTCCGTAAAACACGCCTCCTTTGCATTTTCAGCTCATTTTTGCAACTTTTTCACTCGTTCCAACCAATAATTTTTGTCAGCTGCCGGTTGGTATAATAGTACGCCGACGCGGGGAAATTCCGCAGATCCGCCGTGTTGGAGCACAGCAGATAGTCGATGGGCAAGCCGTTTTCATCCCGGATCACGTCCAGAATGACGGTGGTGTGGTTGGCCGGCTCATCCACGCCCATGGTGATGATGTCGCCGGTCTCGCCGCTGAAATAGGGTGCGTTGACCACCGCCGCCAGGCCGTGCTCCCGCTCCACCGCGGCGTAGTCCAAGAACCAGCCCACGTTGACCCAGGGCAGGGTGGTGCTGTGCTGGCTGAACCAGTACCAGCCCGTCTCATAGCCGCCGGAGGTATCCATAGGAATGCCGCCGGCCAGCAGCACCTGCGAGCCGAAGTTCATGCAGTTGCCGCCGTAGTCATCATAGGCCATAAAGCCGGGATTGCGCCGTCCCACATAGGTCAGCATATACGCCCGGGCGGCCTGCCGGTCATAGGGATGGTCGGCGGTGACGGCGACGGTCAGCCCCTCCCGGGGCAGGTCGCGGCGGGCCTCGATGTAGTCGGTGATGGCGGGGAAATGGTTGTCCTGCCGGGTAGTGCGGTCATAGTCTGCGCTGTAATAGGCGTTGTCGTCGGACACGTGGGAGACGATGCACCAGCGATCGCCGCCGACGCTGCGGAGCGTAAACGTATGCTTGATACCGAACTGCTCAGAGGGAATACCGTCCAGCCCGGCGAAGTAGACCACGTTGCTCTCCTTCAGCACCACATCCACGTCGCCTTCCGTCTCCGGAGACGGCTCGAGGGACGTACAGCGCAGGGAATAGCTATAAGAGGTCATCGTCAGGTCGATGGGCGACAGGCGGCGGATGATGCACAGGTCGTGCCAGATAGTCTTGTGGTACACCGTCTCGTCCACAGTGGTGAACAGATCGGAGGGGTCAATGACCTCCAGCGCGGAGGTGGACTGATAATAGCAGTCCATAAAATCCAAAAGCAGCAGCTCCTGTCCCACGGTCATGCCCTTATCCGCCGCGCCGCTGATGCGCTCAAAGGAGGCGCTGACAGGGGTGGGGTCGCTGCCCCACACCGCACCGTGGCTGCGCTGCCACGTCTTTGTCTCCGGTACGTCGGCGGTAAGATGCTGCTCCTGCTGCTCCTGCTGCTCCGTCTGTCCCGGCCCCTCCAAAGGATCGGTGTTCTCCTTTTTCAGTGCGGCGCAGGCGGTCAGTGTCAGGAGCAGGGCCAAAAGCAAGGCGGTAGCCAACACACGTTTCATACTATATCCTCCCCAAAAGCGCGGTGTTTTTCTTTCCTCTTCGCGGTTATTATAGCAGAACAAAACCCGGTGTGCAACGCACACCGGGTTTTCCGGACAGGGAATTTTTACTTGGCGTACTCCACGACCTTCGTCTCCCGCAGGACGTGGACCTTGATCTGGCCGGGGTATTCCAGCTCACTCTCGATACGCTTGGCCAGCTCCCGGGCCAGGATGACCATCTCGTCCTCGCTGACCTGCTCGGGCTTGACCATGACGCGAACCTCGCGGCCGGCCTGAATGGCATAGCTCTTCTCCACGCCGGGATACGAGCCGGTGATCTCCTCCAGCTTCTGCAGACGCTTGATGTAGTTCTCCAGGTTCTCACGGCGCGCGCCGGGGCGGGCCGCGGAAATGGCGTCCGCCGCCTGCACCAGGCAGGCCACCAGCGTCTTGCACTCCACGTCACCGTGGTGAGCCTGGATGGCGTGGATGATGTCCTCTTTTTCGCGGTACTTGCGGGCGTATTCCACACCCAGCGCCACGTGGGTGCCCTCGAACTCGTGATCCAACGCCTTGCCGATGTCGTGGAGCAGACCGGCGCGCTTGGCGGCGTTCACATCAGCGCCCAGCTCGGCGGCCATCATGCCGGCGATATGGGACACCTCGATGGAGTGCTGCAGCACGTTCTGCCCGTAGCTGGTGCGGTAATGCAGCTTGCCCAGCAGCTTCTGCAGCTCCGGGTGCAGTCCGCGGACACCGGTCTCCAGCACGGCGCGCTCGCCCTCGGCGCGGATAACGCCGTCCACCTCGCGGCGGGCCTTCTCCACCATCTCCTCGATGTGGGTGGGGTGGATGCGCCCGTCGGCGATGAGCTTCTCCAGCGCAAGCCGGGCGACCTCCCGGCGCACCGGCTCGAAGCAGGACACGGTGATGGCCTCGGGGGTGTCGTCGATGATAAGATCCGCGCCGGTCAGTGTTTCCAGTGTGCGGATGTTGCGGCCCTCGCGGCCGATGATGCGGCCCTTCATCTCGTCGTTGGGCAGGGGCACGACGCTGACGGTGATCTCCGCCACGTGGTCAGCGGCGCAGCGCTGGATAGCGGTGGCCACGATCTCGCGGGCGCGCTGGTCGGCCTCGTCCTTAGCCCGGGCCTCGATCTCCTTGATCTTCAGCGCCGTCTCGTGGGTCACCTCGGACTCCACCTGGGCGATGAGGTAATCCTTGGCCTGATCCGCCGTGAAGCCGGAGATGCGCTCCAGCATTTCCGTCTGGCTGCGCTTGATGAGCTTGATCTCCTCCTGCTCCTTGTCCATGGCGGCGTGCTTCTGGGCCAGGGCCTCCTCCTTCTTTTCGATCATCTCGGTCTTGTGATCGAGATTTTCCTCTTTTTGCTGCAGACGGCGCTCCTGCTTCTGCTGCTCGGCGCGGCGTTCCTTGACTTCCTTCTCGTATTCGCTGCGGTTTTTCAAAATCTCTTCTTTTGCTTCAAGAAGTGCCTCTCTTTTCTTGTTTTCAGAGCTTTTAATGGCCTCGTTGATGATGCGCGTGGCTTCGTCCTCCGCGCTGGAGATTTCTTTTTCCGCTACGCCCTTGCGGTAGCGAATGCCGAGGAGGAAAAAGACCACCGCCGCCACCAGGAACGCGGCAGCTGCCACGATCCAGCCTGTTACGGTCATAGTGCATTCCTCCTATGTTGTGTTGTTGCTCAGATGATCGCGCAAAATATTGCGTCAGATATAACCGGCGGGAGGTTATGCTCCTACCGATAATAATCCTTACTAATATTAAACACAATGTCACCCGCTGTCAAGGGCAAATCGGAAATTTCGTCCCGCCTTTTTGCGGAGCGGGAAATCTGGTGGGGCGGGCAGGGCCGCCCGCTCACAAGGGAGCACAAGGGTTCGGCGGTAAAGCGGCAGACGTGTGCGGGAGCGGAGAGATTTTGCGTCGAGACGAGGCGCAGCATCGCAGGCGTACTTTGTGTACGGCAGGATGCTGCAACGAAGTATCGGCGCAAAAGATCCCGCCGTCAGGCGATATAGTCCGCGAAGGCGTAGCCCAGCAGCCCGTTGTACCCCACAGTGTACCAGTCCTGATAGCGGCCGTAGACCGTCACCGGCGCGCCGTCGGGCATGGCCGCCGCCACAGCGCCGTTCAGCGCCGGGGCGGTCCGTAGGTTCAGCGGTCCGCCCTGGGTCCGGACCGTGCCCCGCCAGGGCGTCAGGGGCACGACAAAGGGCAGCCCGAAATACTCCGTCAGCGACAGCACCAGATTGGCGGCAATGGCCTCTAAATTGTTCTCCACCCACAGGGCGTCGGCGGTGTTGTCGTGGTAGCCCAGCTCCAGCAGCACGGAGGGCATATAGGGCTGGCGCACCTCTCCCAGCGCGGTGGTGGCGCTGGCATAGACCTTGTCGGGCAGAGGGTAGACATCCTTCAGGTTTCTCACGAAGATGCCGGCGGCCCGTTTGCCGTTGGCACTGCCGGGGTAGTAGAAGGCGATGACGCCCCGCACCGTACCCTCCCGGCTGCCGTCGGTGCTGGCATTGGAGTGGAGGGCCAGATAGAAATCGTAGCTGCCGCTGTTGGCCTGACGGATGGAGCTGGCAGCGGTCATATCCGGCGTGTTGCGGGTAAAGCGGATGGTGTTGGCCAGCAGATAGGGCTCCATGGCGTCGGCCAGCAGGTTCATGAAATATTCCTCGCTGCCCGCGCCGGTAATATAGGAATTGTACTCCTGGGTGGAGGGACTGAGATAGATCCGCGGCATGATGTGTTCCCCTTTCTCATGTTCTCTTTACATTTATATGGAAATGCGGGAAAAGATGTGCTATGATGGGCGGGAATATGAGCCATACGAAAGGAAGTACACGCCATGAAAGCAGTCCGTCCCTATGCCAGGATCACCGTAACGCCCAAGGGGGAGCGCGCCCTCACCGGCGGCCATCCCTGGGTCTATGAGGGGGAGGTGGTGTCCCTCGAGGGCACGGCGGAGGACGGCGGACTGGCGGACGTGGTGAGCCGCCGGGGCAGCTGGCTGGGCTGCGGGTTCTACAACAGCCGCAGCAAGATACGGGTGCGGCTGGTGAGCCGCAACGCCAACGACGACTTCAGCGATGAATTTTGGGCACGGCGGCTGCGCTACGCCTGGGAGTACCGCAAGACGGTGATGGGTGAGACGGACAGCCGCTGCTGCCGCGTCATCTTCGGCGAGGCGGATTTCTTCCCTGGCCTGACGGTGGACCGGTTCGAGGACGTGCTGGTGGCGCAGGTGCTGAGTCTGGGCATAGAGCGCATCAAGCACCGGCTGTTCCCGCTGCTGGTGGATATTCTGCGGCAGGATGGGCAGGACATCCGGGGCGTGTATGAGCGCAACGATGTGGCCATTCGCGAACTGGAGGGCATGGCACAGGGCAAGGGCTGGTATCCCCTGCCCGGTGAGGCGCCGCCTGCGCAGACAACGGTGGACATCGTAGAAAATGGCATCCGCTACACCGTGGATTTTGAGAACGGGCAGAAGACCGGGTTCTTCCTGGATCAGAAGTACAACCGCCTGGCGGTGGCGAAGCTGGCCAGGGACAGGACGGTGCTGGACTGCTTCACCCACACCGGTTCGTTCGCCCTGAATGCGGCCAAGGGCGGGGCGAAGCACGTCACCGCCGTGGATGTGTCGGAGTTCGCGGTGCAGTGCGCGGCGGAGAACGCCCGGCGCAACGGGCTGGACGGTGTGATGGACTGCGTGGCGGCCAACGTGTTCGACCTGCTGCCCCAGCTGGAGAAGCAGCCCCGGAAATACGATTTCATCATCCTCGATCCGCCGGCCTTCACCAAGAGTCGGAGGACGGTCCACAGCGCCATGACCGGGTACAAGGAGATCAACTACCGGGCCATGAAGCTGCTGCCCCGGGGCGGGTATCTGGCCACCTGCTCGTGCAGCCATTTCGCCACGGAGGAGCTGTTCATAAAAATGCTCCACAGCGCCGCCCACGACGCCGGGGTGCAGCTGCGGCAGATCGAGGCGCGGCAGCAGTGTGCCGACCACCCTATCCTGTGGGGCGTGGAGGAGACCAATTATCTGAAATTTTTCATTTTTCAGGTGGTATAAGACGGGAGTTTTTATTGCCACGGGACAGTTCCTGTGGTATTCTGAGATTTATGACAGAACGCTGTAAAGGGAGGCGGGACTATGACCGTGGGACAGAAGCGGCTGTTCCTGCTGGACATGGACGGCACGCTGTACGTGGACGAGCGGCTGTTCGACAGAGTACCGGAGTTCCTGGCCCGCGTCCGTGAGACCGGCGGGCGGTATCTGTTCCTCACCAACAACTCCTCCCGGGGCATGGAGGGGTACATAGAGAAGTTAGGCCGACTGGGCATCGCCACCGGGCCGGGGGACTACCTGACCTCGGTGGACGCTACTATTGACCTGCTGCATCGGGAATATCCGGGGAAGAAGTGCTACGCGGCGGGAACGCAGTCGTTCCGGCAGCAGCTGGACAGCGCGGGCATCCCCGTGACGACCCGGGTGGAGGAGGATGTGGACATCCTCCTCAGCGGCTTTGACCGGGAGCTGACGTTCCAGAAGCTGGAGGACAGCTGCATCCTGCTGAACCGGGGCGTAACGTGGCTGGCCACCAACCCGGACTGGGTGTGCCCCACCTGGTATGGCTCTGTGCCGGACTGCGGCAGCGTGTGCCAGATGCTGACCAACGCCACCGGGCGAAGGCCCACGTTCATCGGCAAGCCCCAGCCCGCCATGGCGGAGCTGGCCATGCGGCGGACGGGCTTCGGCCCGTCGGAGACGGTGCTTATCGGCGACCGGGTGTATACGGACATCGCCTGCGCCGTCAACGCCGGCATCGACAGCATACTGGTGCTGTCCGGCGAGGGAACACGGGAGGACGTGGAGAAATTCGGTGTCCGGCCCACATGGACATACGACGATATTGCCGCGGTATACCGCGAGATGGAGGAAACGCCATGAAGCTGAATTACAAGCGCACCATACTGGTGGGGTTTGCATTTTTCCTGATCTGCGCCTTTTGGCAGGCCTATGACAACACCATTCCCCTGATCCTGACCAACAAGTTCGGCATGAGCCAGACCTGGTCCGGCGTCATCATGGCACTGGACAACGTGCTGGCACTGTTCCTGCTGCCGCTGTTCGGCCATTTGTCCGACAAGTGTACCCATCCCCGGGGACGGCGGACACCGTTCATCGTGGTAGGCACGCTGCTGGCGGCGGTGGCGCTCATTGCTCTGTCCTTCGTGGACAACGCCCAGCTGAAGCATTTGGACAAGGTGTCTGCCATCGACGATCCGGCGGCGCTGGCGGAGATCTATCAGGAGCAGAAGGACGCCACGCTGCTGACCCCCGGCGGCGAGAGCTTTATCCTGGGCCAGAAAATCACCCAGGAGGAGTTCACCGCTATCCGCAGCCAGATCACCGAGGGTGAAGAGACCGTGACCAATCCGGACTACACCAACTACGTCGTACCGGCGCGGCAGGCCTGCGCCCACGCCGTCACCCGGACGCATCCGGGGACGGTGGTGCTGTTCGTGGTGCTGCTGCTCATCATCCTCGTCTCCATGGCCACATTCCGCTCCCCGGCGGTGGCGCTGATGCCGGACGTGACGCTGAAGCCGCTGCGCTCCAAAGCCAACGCCGTCATCAACCTGATGGGCAGCGCCGGCGGCATTCTGGTGCTGGCGCTGGGCATGGTGTTCGCCACCTCGTCGGTGGAGAACAGCCTGATGAGCTACACCGGCTATTTTGGCGTCATCGCGGCGCTGATGCTGGCGGCGCTGGTGGTGTTCATGCTCACCGTCCGTGAGCCGGAGTGGGCCGCCGAAATGCAGCGGCAGGCCGTGGCCGCCGGACTGGTGGAAAAAGAGGAGGCGGCGCAGCCCACGGAGAGCCGCAGGCTGTCTGCCGACGAGGTGAAGAGTCTGCTGCTGATCCTTCTGAGCATCGTGCTGTGGTTCTTCGGCTACAACGCCGTCACCAGCAAATATTCCGTATACGCCAGCAATATCCTGCACAAGGACTATAACCTGACGCTGATCATCGCCCAGGCGGCGGCCATCGTGGCCTACCTGCCGGTGGGCTTCCTCGCCGGGAAGCTCGGACGGAAAAAGACCATCCTCGCCGGCGTGGTGATGCTCACGGTGGCCTTCGGCGTGGCGGGCTTCCTGACGGCGGACAGTCCCACCATGCTGATGAACGCCATGTTCGCCCTGGCGGGCATCGCCTGGGCCACCATCAACGTCAACTCCTTCCCCATGGTGGTGGAGCTGGCCTCCGGCGGCGACGTGGGCAAATACACCGGCTTCTACTACACCGCCTCCATGGCGGCCCAGGTGGCCACGCCCATGGTGTCCGGCCTGCTGATGGATAAATTCGGTATGCACGTCCTGTTCCCCTACGCCGCTGTGTTCACGGCGCTGGCCTTCGTGACCATGCTGTTCGTCAAGCACGGCGACAGCAAGCCCGCGGCTAAGGTGGGGCTGGAGGTGCTGGACGTGGACAACGACTGAAAAGAGGTTTCCCTATGACTTGGCTCATCGTATTGGCCGCCCTGATCGCGGTGGTCTTTCTCCTGTACCTGCTGGCGCTGCGCTGCCAAAAGCGGCGGGGCGACTGGGACTATTTCAAAAAGTGGCGCTATGCCCACCGGGGCTATCATGACAAGCCCCGCATCCCCGAAAACTCCATTCCCGCGTTCCGCCGTGCGGTGCAGTGCGGCTTTGGCGCGGAGCTGGACGTGCATCTGATGAAGGACGGCCATCTAGCGGTCATCCACGATGCCTCCCTGCTGCGTACCGCCGGGGCGGACGTGGAGATCGAGGACCTGACGGCGGAGGATCTGTCCAGCTACACCCTGGAGGGCACGGAGCACCACATTCCCCTGCTGGAGGAGGTGCTGCCCATTTTCGCCGGCAAAGCGCCCCTGATCATCGAGCTGAAGGCCGAGCGGGGCAACGCCGACGCGCTGACCGCCGCCGCGTGCGCCCTGCTGGATAAGTACAAGGGCAAATATATGGTGGAGTCCTTCGACCCCCGGTGTCTCATGTGGCTGTGGCACAACCGGCCTCAGGTGCTGCGCGGACAGCTGTCGGAAAACTTCCTGCGCCACGGCGACGGCGCCAATCTGCCCGGCGCGGTGCGCTGGGTGCTGGGCAATCTGCTGATGAACAGCTGGACGCGGCCCGACTTCATCGCCTACCGCTTTGAGGACCGGGGCTGCCTGTCCCTGAAGCTGTGCCGGGGCGTATACCGGGCGCAGGAGGCCAGCTGGACCATCCGCGACAGGGCCGACATGGACGCGGCGGAGGCCGCGGGCTGCCTGGTCATCTTTGAACGCTTTGATCCAAGGGGGCTGGACAAATGAGAGTGATCACCGGCACGGCGCGAGGCCGTGTACTGAAGGAGCTGGAGGGGCTGGAGACCCGGCCCACCACCGGCAAGGTAAAGGAGAGCCTGTTCTCCATCATCCAGTTCGACATCGAGGGCCGCCGGGTGCTGGATCTGTTCGCCGGAACGGGCCAGCTGGGCATCGAGGCGCTGAGCCGGGGCGCGGCGGAGTGCGTGTTCATCGACCGGCGGGCGGACGCGGTGCGGCTGATACAGGAGAACCTGGCGCTGTGCCGTCTGGCGGACAGGGCCAGAGTGCGGCAGGGGGACGCGCTGCCGTATCTTCGCAGCGGGGAGAAGTTCGACATCGTGTTTCTCGACCCTCCCTACGCCAGCGGACTGCTGGCCCAGGCGCTGACGGACATCGCGGCGTTTGACATTTGCCGCGCACATGGTATAATCATAGCAGAGAGCGCCGCGGACACGGTGCTGCCCGCCATGCCGCCGCCCTATACGCTGTACAGGGAGTACCGCTACGGCAAGATCAAGCTGACGGTGTATCATCGCGGCGGAAATGAGGATGCAGAATGAATATCGCCATCTATCCCGGCAGCTTTGACCCCATCACCCTGGGGCATTTGGACATCATACGCCGGGCCGCCGCCTGCTTTGACAAGGTATACGTCTGCGTCATGGTCAACTGCGAGAAGAAGCAGCCCATGTTCACACCGGAACGGCGGCTGGAGCTGATCCGCCACAGCGTGGCCCACATCTCCAACGTGGAGGTGGAGAACTGGAGCGGCCTGCTGGCGGACTATGTCCGGGCCAAAAATGCGCATATTCTGGTAAAGGGCGTGCGGAACTGCGCCGACTTCGAGCTGGAAAACCAGATGGCCCGCATCAACCAGGGCATCTGCCCCGGACTGGAGACGCTGCTGCTGCCCGCCAGCGCGGAGTTTGAGCATTTCAGCTCCACCATGGTGCGGGAGATGATCCGCTACCACCAGCCGTTGGAAAAGTATGTACCGGCGCCGGTCGCCGAGGAATTGATGCGGCAGCGTGGCTGATCGCTGACCGAAATAAGAGAAAGGACGGACTGCCCTATGGAAGAAAAGGATGTGCAGAGACTGCTGGATATGCTGTTCGGCATGATCGACGAGGCAAAGAGCGTGGCGTTCAGCTCGGACAAGTGCGTCATCAACCGCGACGAGGCGCTGGACCTGCTGGACGAGATCCGGGCCAAGCTGCCCCTGGAGCTGAAGAAGGCCAAGGAGCTGATCGCAGCCCGCAGCGAATATGTGGCGGGTGCAAAGAAGGAAGTGGAGTCCATGCTGCGGCAGGCGGAGCTGGACGCGCGGACCATCGTGTCCGAGAGTGAGACCATCCAGCTGGCCCGTCAGAAGAGCAGTGAGATCATCCGCCGCGCGGAGGACCGCAGCAAGGAGTTGTACCATGTGGCCAACACCTACACCGAGGACGCCCTGCGCCGCACGGAGGAGGCTATCCAGGCCGCGCTGAGCGAGGTTCAGGAATCCCGCGCCCGCTTCCGCGCCACCAGCCAGGAGCTGATGCAGGAGCAGAGAGCCCAGCTGAACGCCAGCGCCAGTCAGCCCGTCAAATCCGGCGGCGAGGAGGGCCAGCGGTAAGCGCTGTATCATTTGTTAAAAATAGATAAAATTCTCTTTTGAATTTCTCTACATTCCACAAAAGAATAACATCTTGTGGTTCGTAAAACCGGCAGACACTAAATGTTGTGTCCGCCGGTTTTTTCGCGTCATCCATCTCGAACATGCGTTTTGTAAAGTGGGAAAATTTTCCTGAAATCCCATATTTTAGCGGGGTTTCGCCGTTTCTGCGGGCACAATTTCTCCTTGCAAATCCGGGCCGGATTATGTATACTAACCTCGTAAGTGGTGAATTGTGGGGGTAGTGCCCCTATTTGTGGGGCGTAAGCCCACGGTTTATGCCATACTGCACGAAAGGAGGCGGCCCTATGACCGGACAATACGCACACAACATCGACGCCAAGGGCCGCCTGTTCATCCCCGCCGCCCTGCGCCGGGAGCTGGGGCAGACGTTCCACGTCACCGTGGGGCAGGACCACTGCCTGTCCGTGTTCTCCGACGAGAGCTGGGCCGCCTTCATGGACAAGCTGAAGGAGCTGTCCTACAACGAGGTGAAGAAGCTCCGTGCGCTGTTTGCCTACGCCGCGGACTGCGAGCCCGATCCCCAGGGGCGCATCCTGCTGCCCGCCAAGCTGCGGGAGTACGCGGGCCTGACCAAGGAGGTCGTGGTGGTGGGCAGCTTCGACCGCGTGGAGATCTGGAACGCCCAGCGGTGGGCCGAGATCGAGAACGAGGCGTTCTCCTCCGGCGCGCTGGAGGAGGCCATGGCGGAGATGGGCCTGTGATGCACGAGGAAAAGGATTACGGCCATGTGCCGGTGCTGCTGAACGAGTGTCTGGACGCGCTGGCCCTGCGGCCTGACGGCGTGTACGTGGACGGCACGCTGGGCCGGGCCGGCCACTCCCTGGAGATCGCCAAACGACTGACCACCGGCCGTCTCATCGGCATCGACCGGGACGAGACGGCCATCACCGCCGCCGAGGAGCGGCTGGCGGACTACATGGACCGGGTAACGCTGGTACACAGCAACTTTGACCGGGTGGGCGAGATATTGGACGAGCTGGGACTGGACGGCGCGGATGGAATGCTGTTCGACCTGGGCGTGTCCTCCCCCCAGCTGGACGAGGCAGAGCGTGGCTTTTCCTATATGCAGGACGCGCCGCTGGATATGCGGATGGATCGCAGCGCATCGCTGACGGCCCGGGACGTGATCAACGGCTGGTCCTACGAGGAGCTGCGGCGCATTTTATACGAATACGGCGAGGAGCGGTACGCCCCGGTCATCGCCAGGCATATCTGCTGGGCGCGGGAACAGGCGCCCATTGAGCGCACGGGAGAGCTGGTGGACATCATCAAGTCCGCCATGCCGCCCCAGGCGCTGCGGGAAAAGCAGCATCCGGCCAAGCGCAGCTTTCAGGCGCTGCGCATCGCCGTCAACGGCGAGCTGGACGCGCTGCCGCCCATGCTGGAGGCCGCCGTGTCCCACCTGCACACCGGCGGGCGGCTGGCGGTGATCTCCTTCCACTCGCTGGAGGACCGCATCATCAAGAAGTCCCTGCAGGATATGGCCACCGGCTGTACCTGCCCGCCCAATTTCCCCGTGTGCGTATGCGGTAAGAAGCCCCGCATACGGCTGGTGAGCCGCAAGCCCATCGTGGCCAGCGAGGCGGAGCTGGAGCGCAATCCCCGCTCCCGCAGCGCCAAGCTCCGCGTGGCGGAAAAAGTGTAAAAACAAACTACCGGCGAAAGAGAACCGCCGCCTGCGGCGTGTTATTTTTCGCCGCAGACGAGGCGCAGACACGCAGGAATAATTCGTTTATTTCAAGGGGCTGCAACGAAGTATCGGCGGAAAAGAACCGCCGCAGGGAAGGAAGTGACCGCGTCATGGCCGATTATTATAACAAGCGCTCTGCCGTTTACGGCAGCCTTGCATACGATCTGGACGCCCTGGCGCGGGAACGCCAGCTGGACGACGCGGGGAAGCTGCCCCAGCGTCCCCGTCCCCAGACGCAGCAGGAGTCCCAGCCCGTCCGCCGGCAGAAGACGGCGGCCAGAGCCGCCGTGCAGCTGTCCCCCGCCGTGCTGATCGGCACGGTGATCGTGACGGCCATGGTGGTGGCGCTGATGCTGTGCTACGTGAAGCTGACGGGCATCTCCGACAACGTGTCCACCATCAAGCGGCAGATCTCCGCGCTGGAGGACGAGCATATCGCGCTGCTGACGGAGTATGAAAAGACCTTCGACCTGGCCACCGTAAAAACGGCGGCGGAGGCCGCGGGCATGAGCAAGCCCACCAGCGGGCAGATCGTCTACATCGACCTGTCCGGCTCGGATACGGCGGAGGTATACGCCGCCGGGGGCAGCGCGGCGCTGAACGGGCTCACTGACAAGGTTTCGCAGGCCTGGGCATACGCGGTGGAATATTTCCGCTGAGGCGCGCTTATAGTATGAAACGGCAGGGAGTAAGAAGGTGACTTCTTGCTCCTTGCTTGGTCTTGAAGCCGGGGCATTCGGGGAACGCGGACAGGCGCGGGAGGGTGAAAACGTGGCAGGAAGCAGCAGCCAAAACAGAAAAAACGAGAGCATCCGCCGGGCCAACCGGATCATTCAGAGCCGCACCTTCGCGCTGATGCTCATCATGGGCATCCTGATGTTCGTGCTGCTGTTCTTCCGGCTGTACGACCTGCAGATCACCCGGCACGAGGAGCTGCAGGGCAAGGCCGTGAGCCAGCAGACCCGTCGCACGGTGGTCACCGCATCCCGGGGCACGATCTACGACGCCAGCGGCAATATACTGGCCATCTCCGCCAGCGCGGAGACCATCATCCTCTCACCGCTGGAGATCGACCAGGCGGTGAACAGCAAGACGACCCCCGTGTCCTGGACGAAGGACAGCCTGGCCGCCGGACTGGCGGACATTTTGGGCAAGGATGCCGCGTCCATCCGCAAGCGGATGGAGAACACCGAGTCGCAGTATGAGGTCATCCAGCTGCGGGCCGAGGAGGACGTGGCGGCCAGGGTCCGGGCCTATGTGGACGAAAACGACATCGTAGGCGTGCATTTGGTGGCGGACTCCAAGCGCTACTACCCCTACGGCTCGCTGGCCGCCCAGGTCATCGGCTTCGTGGGCACGGACAACACCGGCCTGTACGGGCTGGAGGCCTACTACGAGGAGGAGCTGGAGGGCCAGAGCGGCCTGGTGATCTCCGCCAAGGACACGGCGGAAAACGATATGCTCTACACCTACGAGCAGTATTTCGCCGCCAGGGACGGCGGCGACCTGACGCTGACGCTGGACGCCACCATCCAGTACTATCTGGAAAAGGGCATGGAGTCCATGCTGGATAAATTCTCCGCCGCCAACGGCGCGGCGGGCGTGGTGCTCAACGCCAAGACCGGCGGCATCATGGCCATGGCCTCCTACCCCAACTACGACCTGAACGATTTCTCCGCGGTGCAGGATAAGACGCTGCTGGAGCGCATTGAGCGCAAGGAGAACACACTGGCGGAGATGCAGCTGCTCCAGTGGCGCAACAAGGCCCTGAACGACACCTACGAGCCGGGCTCGACCTTCAAGATCCTGACGCTGGCGGCGGCGCTGGAGGAGGGCGTGGTGGATAAGACCACCACCGTCAACTGCGGCGGCAGCGTCACCATCTCCGGATACACCATCCACTGCTCCAACAAGAACGGACACGGCCTGCAGACGCTGACCCAGTCCGTGGGGAACTCCTGCAACCCGGCGTTCATCAACTACGGTCTGCGGGTGGGCAACGAAAAATTCTACGAATACATGGAGAGCTTCGGCCTGATGGGCACCACCGGCGTGGACCTGGGCGGCGAGGCGGTGGGCGTGTTCGCCTCCCCCAACAGCTTCACCCAGCTGGACCTGGCGTGCTACGCCTTCGGTCAGAATTTCACCGTCACGCCTTTGGGCCTGATCGCGGCCCAGGCCGCCTGTGTCAACGGCGGCTATCTCCACACGCCCTATTTGGTGGAGCGCATCACCGACAGCGAGGGAAGCGTGGTCTACCGCCATGACGACACCCCGGTGCGGCAGGTCATCAGCGAGGAGACCTCCGCCTCCGTCCGGGAGTGTCTGGAATACGTGGTGTCCAGCGGCACGGGCAAAAATGGCCAGGTGGCGGGCTACCGCATCGGCGGCAAGACCGGCACGGCGGATAAGGGCCAGTCCGGCGACGTGGTGGTTTCGTTCCTGTGCTTCGCGCCGGCGGACGACCCCCAGGTCATCATGCTCATCACCATGGACACCCCCAGCCGCGCCACCGGCGTGTATGTGTCCGGCGGCAACATGGTCGCCCCCACCGCCAGCTCCGTTATGTCGGAGATCCTGCCCTACCTGGGCATTGAGCCCAGCTATTCCGCCGAGGAGCTGCTGGGCATGGACACCACCGTCCCCAACGTCATCGGCATGAGCGTGGACGAGGCCAAGGCCAAGATGAAGGAGCGCGCCCTGAGCTGCCGCGTGGAGGGCGACGGCGACGTGATCACCGACCAAACGCCTGCCGGCGGCGCCATCATCCCCGGCAAGTCCACGGTCATCCTCTACGCCAATGAGAAAAAGCCCACCGAAAAGTGCGTCGTGCCCACGCTGCTGGGCCGCACACCGTCGGAGGCCAACACCGTGGCCGTCAATGCCGGGCTGCTGATCCGCTTCTCCGGCACGACGGGCAGCGAGTCCAGCTCCATCCGCGTGCTGAGCCAAAACATCGAGGCGGGCACAGAGGTGGACGCCGGCACGGTCATCACCGTGCAGCTGGGCGATACGTCCGTCACGGACTAAGCATGAAATGCACGGATTTCGGCACGAGCCTCCCTTTTCAAACCGGCAAAGCGTGGTAGAATAGCCATAGGCGGCCATTCCGCCGATACTGACTGTAAAGGAGATATGACCATGAAGCTGCGTGAGCTGTTGAACGGCCTTACCATTTTATCCAGCAGTGCCGACCTGGACGCGGACATCCGCGAGGTGCGGTACGACTCCCGTGCGGTGGAGGCAGGCGACCTGTTCGTCGCCATCACCGGTGCGGAAACGGACGGACATAAGTATATCCCCATGGCGCGGGAAAAGGGCGCTGCCTGCGTGGTGTGCCAGACCGTGCCCCGGGACGGCGCGCCCTACGTGCAGGTGGCGGACAGCCGCCGGGCCCTGGCGGTCATCAGTGCGAACCGCTTCGACCACCCCGCCGACGAGCTGACCATGATCGGCGTGACAGGCACCAGCGGCAAGACCACCTCCACCTACCTCATCAAGAGTATTCTGGAGCAGAAGGCCGGAGCAAGGGTGGGCCTGATCGGCACGATCCAGAACATGATCGGCGACCGGGTGCTGCACACCGAGCGCACCACGCCGGAGTCCTACGAGCTGCAGAAGCTGCTCCGGGAGATGGCCGACGCCGGGTGCAGCCATGTGGTGATGGAGGTGTCCTCCCACGCGCTGTACCTCGACCGGGTGTACGGCATCCGCTACGCCGTGGGCGTTTACACCAACCTGAGCCGCGACCATCTGGACTTCCACCACACCATGGAGGAATACTGCGACGCCAAGGCGATCCTGTTCGACAACTGCGACGTGGGCGTCTACAACGCCGACGACCCGTGGCATGAACGGCTGCTGCAAAACGCCCGATGCCCCCGCCGGTTCTCCTACGCCGTCCACACCCAGGCGGACCTGACGGCCAAGAACGTGCAGATCCACCCGGGCAGCGTGGACTTCGACGCGGAGGCCGACACGGAGTGGGCGCAGGTCCATGTGGACACCCCTGCGCTGTTCACTGTATATAACGCGCTGGATGCCATGGCCTGCTGCCGGAATTTGGGCGTGCCGCTGGCGGAATGCGCCGACGCGCTGGCCAAGAGCCACGGCGTCAAGGGGAGGATGGAGATCATTCCTACCCCCGGCAAAAGCTACACCATCCTCAACGACTATTCCCACAAGCCCGACGCACTGGAGAACGTGCTGCAATCCGTCAAGGGCTTTGCCAAGGGCCGCACCGTGGTGCTGTTCGGCTGCGGCGGCGACCGGGATAAGACGAAGCGGCCCGTCATGGGCGCTATCGCCGCCCAGCTGGCGGACTTCGTCATCGTCACCAGCGACAACCCCCGGACGGAGAAGCCGGAGGCCATCATCGCCGACATTTTGGAGGGCATGAAGGACACCGCCACGCCCTACGTCACCATCCCCGATCGGGTAGAGGCCATCCACTACGCCATGGACCACGCCCAGCCGGGCGATGTGATCATTCTGGCGGGCAAGGGCCATGAGGATTATCAGGAAATCAACCACAAGCACTACCCCATGGACGAACGGGTCATTGTGGCAGCGCATCTGAACAAATAAAAAGAGCCGCCGCACGGCCTGCGGCGGGAAGGAGCAAGCAATTATGGGATTTATGGAGATCGTACTGCCGGTGGTGGTGAGCTTCGTCATCACCGTCATTGCGGGCAAGCTGCTGATACCGGCACTGGTGAAGCTGAAGGCGGGCCAGTCCATCAAGGAGATCGGCCCGACGTGGCACATGACGAAGCAGGGCACGCCTACCATGGGCGGTCTGATGTTCATCATCGGCATCGGCCTGACCATCGTGGTGCTGGGCTGGAAAAACATGATGGCGGGCAGCTTTGTCCACCTGTATGTATACCTGTTCGCCCTGGTGTTCGGCGTCATCGGCTATATCGACGACTATCAGAAGGTAAAGCACCACCACAACACCGGGCTGACGGCGCTGCAAAAATTTGTATTGCAGCTGGCCGCCGCCGTGGCGTTCCTGTGCCTGATGCGGTACGAGGGGATGCTCAGCCCCAATCTGTATATCCCCTTTTGGAACACCCATCTGGTGCTGCCCTGGACAGTGTACCTCATCTTCGCCGCCTTCGTCATCGTGGGCACGGTGAACGCCGTGAACATCACCGACGGGCTGGACGGCCTCAGCTCCAGCGTCACCGTGCCGGTGGGCGTGTTCTTCCTGGTCATGGCGGTGGTTTGGCCCGGCTTTCAGCAGCTGGGCGTGTTCTCCGGCGCGCTGGTGGGCGGTCTGCTGGGCTTTTTGGTGTATAACCACTACCCCGCCAAGGTGTTCATGGGCGACACCGGCTCGCTGTTTTTAGGCGGCGCGGTGGCGGCGCTGGCCTTTGCCTATGATATGCCGCTGGTGCTGATTCCGGTGGGGATCATCTACATTCTGGAAACTTTATCCGATATTATACAGGTTGGATACTTCAAGGCCACCCACGGCAAGCGGTTTTTCAAAATGGCCCCTCTGCATCACCATTTGGAGCGGTGCGGCTGGAGCGAGGTGAAGATCGTAACGGTCTTCGTGTCCGTCACGGCAGTGTTCTGCCTGCTGGCGTATTACGGCATCCGGGGCCGTTATCTGTAACTTGACTTGATTCGGAGAGAAAGGAGGGAACGTCCATGACCCAGACACGGCCCCGCCGCCGTCCCCTGACCCATCAGGAGAAGCTGGCCCTTCAGGAGCGCAAGCAGCGCCGCCGGGAAAAAATGGAAGAGAGCCGGGAACTGGCCAAAGGTCCCATCGACCTGACCTTCTGTCTGCTGGTCATGCTGCTGACGGCCATCGGTCTGGTGATCCTCCTGTCCGCCAGCTTTCCCTCCGCCTATTATGAGAAAGCGCCCTCCCGCCACAACCCGCTGTATTACTTTGAAAAGCAGGGCGTTTTCGCCGTGCTGGGTACGGCGGTGATGCTGCTGGTCAGTAAATTCAACTATCAGCGGCTTCGCGGCGCGGGCAGAGCCTTGATCTATGTGTCCGTGATCTTCCTGATCCTGGTCATCATCCCCCACAACCCCATCGCGGTGACGGCCAAGGGCGCGACCCGATGGCTGAAGATCGGTATTCAGTTTCAGCCCTCGGAGATCGCCAAGGTGGCAATCATTACCTACTTTGCCGACAGTATTTCCCGAAAAAAGGACAAAATGCGGAGCTTCCGCTACGGTGTTCTGCCTTACGCCTTTATTCTGGTGGTAGTGGCAGGCCTGGTGGCCGTTGAGCCCCACCTCTCCGGCGCGATCCTGATTTTGGGCGCAGGGGCGGCCATGATGCTTGTGGGCGGCATCAACTGGATCTGGGTAGGTACTGCCGCTGGCGCGGCGGTTGGCATGGTGTATGTGGCTTTATTTGTCATCGGCTATAACAAATCCCGCGTTATATACTGGCTGGACCCTTGGGCAGATGCCGCGGATAAGGGCTATCAGCTTTCTCAGAGCCTCATTACCATCGGCTCCGGC
>OHBE01001514.1_pt1 | contig 19928 bp, 15 predicted proteins | sample 1577231 | NCBI WGS metagenome assembly OHBE01 (sample SAMEA3541506, study PRJEB24748) | human gut metagenome | biome: human gut; feature: human-associated habitat; material: faeces | place: China | collected 2012 | reverse complement strand
AGAGGTAGCGGAGCTTTAATCAGCAAATCAAGTAATTATTTTAGATTAAAAGGGGTTGGATATTTATTATGAGAAGCTACAGCGAAAGCTATAAATCCGCAGGAGTGGATATCGAAGCCGGGTACGAATCGGTCAGGCTCATCAAAGATCATGTAAAAAAGACGTTTACCAAAGGCGTTTTGGGCGATATCGGAAGCTTCGGCGGCCTGTTCGAGCTTGGCAGCGAGTTTCATAATCCCGTACTGGTATCGGGTACGGACGGGGTTGGTACGAAGCTCAAGCTGGCGTTTATCATGGACAAGCACAATACCATCGGTCAGGACTGCGTTGCCATGTGCGTCAACGACATCGTATGCGCAGGCGCGAGACCGCTTATTTTCCTGGATTATCTGGCGCTGGGCCATGTCCACAGCTGTACCGGCGTGGTGCGGGCGGGCCGGGTGGCCTATGGCTACTGCGGCTGTCCGGAGGGCCGGGGCTTTGATGAGCTGGGGGACAAGGGCTTTCTGTACGGCGACATCGGGCCGGGGACGGCGGAGCTGCGGTTCGTGGCCTTCGCCCGCCGCCGCTACCGTATTTGGGAGGCAGACGTCACCGATGGCGATCCGTTGGCCGCCGTGGAGCGGCTGCTGCCCCAGGACACGGCGGAGGATATATGCCGGCTGCGGCTGGTGGGAACACCGGAGGAGCCGGTGCGGCTGCCGCTGCTGCAGCAGTCGCTGGAGGGGCGGTTTTTCGCCCTGCAGCTGCGGGATGAGACCACCGTGCGCCGGGAGATATGGGACAAGTGCGGCGAGGACACGCTAAGGGGACTCTTTTTGCAGGAGCTGCGGCGGGAGTACGACGGCGGGGACGACGAGACACGCCGCCGCATCGAGCTGGCCGCACGGTTCGGCGTGGCCGCTATGGACAACAGGGAGGTATGAGCGTGAAGCGTATTCTGATGATCGGCACAGGCGGCACCATCGCCAGCGAGATGTCGCCCTCCGGGCTGACACCGGAGCTGAACAGCGACCAGCTTTTATCCTTCGTGCCCCGGATCGGGGAGCTGTGCCACGTGGACTGCATTCAGCTATACAGTCTGGACAGCACCAACATCCGCCCGGCCCACTGGCTGGGCGCGGCACGAACCATACAGGAGCGGTACGACGACTATGACGGCTTTGTCATCTCCCACGGCACGGATACCATGGCCTACACCGCCGCGGCGCTGAGCTATCTCATCCAGGGCAGCCCCAAGCCCATCATCCTCACCGGGGCGCAGAAGCCCATATGGTTCGACGGCACGGACTCCAAGCGCAACCTGACGGACGCGTTCTTATACGCCTGCCGGGGCTGCGGCGGCGTGCAGATCGTGTTCAACGGCAAGGTCATTCTGGGCACGCGGGCGCGAAAGACCTGTTCCAAGAGCTTTCAGGCGTTTTCCAGCGTGAATTATCCCGACCTGGCGGTGGTGCAGGACGAGCACTTATTGCAGTATATGCGCTGCGCCTGCTATCCCAGGCCGCTGTTCTACGACAGGCTGGACGATAACGTGGGGCTGCTGAAGCTGATCCCCGGCACGCCGGCGGCGGTGCTGGAATTCATGCTGGAGCGGTATGACGGGCTGGTCATCGAGTCCTTCGGCGTAGGCGGTCTGCCGGAATACGAGGGGGACGACAGCTATTACGACATCATCCGCCGGGGCGTGGAGCGGGGCAAGATCGTGGTCATGACCACCCAGGTGCCCAACGAGGGCAGCGACCTGACGGTGTATCACGTGGGCGGGCGGCTGAAAAGCACGCTGCGGCTGCTGGAGGCATACGACATGACCACGGAGGCGGCGGTGGCCAAGCTGATGTGGATACTGGGGCGTACCCGGGAGTTCGACGAGGCGGAGAAGCTATTTTACCGGCCCGTGGCCCGGGATATATTATATGAGAACTGAGGACAGGACCTCCGGCTGCGGCCGGAGGTCCTGGTGTTTTTTTTGGGGGGGCGCGCCTGCGGAGGGTCAGGTCCTGCGGTAGGCGGTGGGGAGAAGGCCGTACTGCTCCTTGAAGGCGGCGGTGAACTTGCTTTGGCTCTCGTAGCCCACCTGACGGGCGATCTCCGCCACGCTCAGGCCCGTCTCCCGCAGCAGCTGGGATGCCTTTTCCAGCCGGTGCTCCTTCAGGTGGGCGGCGATGGACGTGCCATACACCGATTTGAACACCTCTTTCAGTGTGGTGGGGTTGATGGGGTACAGGTGGGCCAGCTCGTCAATGGTGATGCGCCGGTCCATGTGCTCCGTCAGGTAGTCGTGTATCTCCCGGATGAGCTGTACCTGCTCCGCCTGGGAGCGCCACTGGGGACAGGCCACGTCCATGACCTGCTCGACCATCTCGTGGAGCAGCCGGGCCTGGGCGGTGTCGGCGGCGTGGTAGTACACCTCCTTGCCGTCCCGCCGCGTGACCAGCAGTCCGCTGTCTCGAAGTGTCCGCAGGTGGTGGGACACGGCGGGGCTGGACATATCCATCATGGCGGCGATGTTCACCACGCACTCCTCGCAGTGGCACAGCAGCCAGAAGATACGGATGCGGTTGGCGTCGCCCAGCTGTCGGAAAATGTCCGCCAGTCGCTGGAAGGTATCCGCCCTGTCCAGCAGCTGGCGGATCACGTCGGTGTGGGTGGGCTCTTCACCGTGGTAGTGGGGCAGCTGACGGTCATCCATGTCGGTATCCTCCCTTTTCGCCCGAACGGAAATGCTTTTCGCCCCTTTGGCAAAGAGTGGGGCGGAGCTGTTGACTTTTGGGCGCAGGGACAGTATACTACGGCCATGATGATTAAACAAGTGCTTAATGGTAAAACTACCGGCACGGAGAGGAGCATACCCATGAAAAAGACGTACAGCATTGAAGTGGACTGCGCCAACTGCGCCAACCTGATGGAGGAGGCCGCCGGGAAGACCGAGGGCGTGACCTCCGCCGTGGTGAATTTCATGACCCAGAAGATGATCGTGGAATTTGCCGAGGGCGCGGACGTGAAGGCCACCATGAAGGCCGTTCTGAAGGCCTGCAAGAAGGTCGAGCCTGACTGCGAGATCGAGCTGTAAGACATATTCAGCCGCGCCCTGCACCGATGCAGGGCGCATTTTCTCCCATCGAGGAAAGGAGCGGGACTATGACGAAGAAACAGAAAAAGATGCTCTCGCGCATCCTGATCACCGCCGTCATGCTGGCGGCGCTGTACTTTCTGCCGGTGACGGGCTGGCCGCGGCTGGCGCTGTATCTGGCGGCGTACCTGGTCATCGGCTATGACATCCTGAAAAAGGCGGGGCAGGGCATTCTGAACGGCCGGGTGTTCGACGAGAACTTCCTGATGGCCGTGGCCACCGTGGGCGCGTTTGCGCTGGCCATCTATGAGAAGAGCGGCGACTACAACGAGGCCATCGCCGTCATGCTGTTCTATCAGATCGGCGAGCTGTTCCAGAGCTACGCCGTGGGCAAGAGCCGGAAGAACATCAGCGCATTGATGGACATCCGCCCGGACTACGCCAATGTGGAGCGGGACGGTCAGCTGGTGCAGGTCGATCCGGACGAGGTGGCCGTGGGGACGGTCATCGTGGTCCAGCCCGGTGAAAAAGTCCCCATCGACGGCGTGGTGGTGGAGGGCGGCTCCACCCTGAACACCAGCGCCCTCACCGGCGAGAGCTTGCCCCGGGACGCCTGCGAGGGGGACGAGATCATCAGCGGCTGCATCAACATGACCGGCCTTTTGAAGATCCGCACCACCAGGGAGTTCGGCGAATCCACCGTTTCCAAGATCCTGGAGCTGGTGGAGAACTCCAGCTCCCGCAAGTCCCGCAGCGAGGACTTCATCGCCAAGTTCGCCCGCGTCTACACCCCCGCCGTGTGCTACAGCGCCCTGGCGCTGGCGGTGCTGCCCCCGGTGATCCGGCTGATCGGCGGCATGGACGGCCAGTGGGAGCAGTGGGTCTACCGTGCGCTGACGTTTTTGGTCACCAGCTGCCCCTGCGCGCTGGTGGTCAGCATCCCCCTGAGCTTCTTCGCCGGTATCGGCGGCGCCAGCAAGGAGGGCGTGCTCATCAAGGGGTCTAACTATCTGGAGACGCTGTCCCAGGTGAAAACAGTGGTGTTCGACAAGACCGGTACGCTGACGAAGGGCGTGTTTGAGGTCACCGCCGTCCACCACAGCGACATGGACGAGAGCAAGCTGCTGGAGTACGCGGCGCTGGCGGAGTGCGCGTCGTCCCACCCCATCAGCAGGAGCTTGCAAAAGGCTTACGGCAAGGCCATCGACCGCAGCCGCGTCACCGACATTCAGGAGATTAGCGGCCACGGCGTCACCGCCTGTGTGGACGGCCACACGGTGGCGGCGGGCAACAGCAAGCTGATGACCCAGCTGAACATCCCGTACCACGACTGCCACAGCGTGGGCACGATCATCCACATGGCGGTGGACGGGCAGTACGCCGGGCACATCGTCATCTCCGACGTGGTGAAGCCCCACGCCAGGGAGGCGCTGGCGCAGCTGCATAAGGCCGGGGTGAGCAGGACCGTTATGCTCACCGGCGACGCCAAAAAGGTGGCGGAGGCCGTGGCAGCGGAGCTGGGCGTGGACGAGGTCCACAGCGAGCTGCTTCCCGGCGACAAGGTGGCCCAGGTGGAGACGCTGCTGGCGCAGCAGAAGGGCCGGGATAAGCTGGCCTTCGTAGGCGACGGCATCAACGATGCGCCGGTGCTGAGCCGGGCTGACATCGGCATCGCCATGGGCGCGATGGGATCTGACGCCGCCATCGAGGCCGCCGACATCGTGCTGATGGACGACGACCCGGCCAAGATCAGCAAGGCCATCAAAATTTCCCGCAAGTGCATCGGCATCGTGTATCAGAACATCGTGTTCGCGCTGGCGGTGAAGTTCGCGTGCCTGGTGCTGGTGGCCGTGGGCGCGGCGGATATGTGGGCGGCTATCTTCGCGGACGTGGGCGTGATGGTGCTGGCGGTGCTGAACGCCATCCGCGCCCTGCGGGTGCATGATCTGTAATGACAGGAATGAGATAAAGAAGGAAGCCCCGGCCGTCGGCCGGGGCTTCCTTCTTGTAGAGGGGTAGTATGGAAAAGAAATGGTATCGGGGTCAGGCCTGCACACGGTTCTCCCGCGTCCAGGTGGTCATGTCCAGACGGGGATAGCGCTTACGCAGCTCAGGCATCTCGCCCTTCAGGTCGCCCAGAGCGGCGATGCGGTTGATGAGGGCCAGGTCAGCGGCGGGCATGGTGTGGGCGCAGTCGCTGCCGCAGGACGCGCAGTGGTAGGTGCGGGCCTCCTCGTTATAGACCACAGAGCTGCTGCCGCAGACGGCGCACCGGTTCATCTTAGAAATCAAAGCCATAAGTAATTACCTCCATTCATTTGCTTCGTTTGACTGTCCTTATATTAGCACAAAGCTATTGAGTTGTAAAACGCATAATTGTACTTGCAAGTATGAGGAAAAGTATGATAAGATAGAGGGCAAGAAGGAGGTGGCACCATGAGCGTGTCCAAATATCAGATGTTCGTCAAGACGGTGGAGTGCGGCAGCTTTTCCAAGGCGGCGGAGGCGCTGAATTTTACCCAGTCCGGCGTGAGCCACGCGGTGCAGGCGCTGGAGGACGAGCTGGGCGTCACGCTGCTGAGCCGCAACCGGGGCGGCGTGGTGCTGACGGCGGACGGCCGCGCCCTGCTGCCCAAGATCGAGCGGCTGTGCGCCGCCCACCGGGCGCTGATGCAGTCGGCGGCGGATCTGAAGGGCATGGATGCGGGCCTTGTGAAGGTGGCCACGTTCTCCAGCGTGTCCGCCCAGTGGCTGCCGTCTATCCTCAAGAGCTTCGGGGAGCTGTATCCCAATATTGAGTTCGAGGTGGTCACCGGCGATTTCTACGGCCAGAGCGAGGAGTGGATCTTGCAGGGCAAGGTGGACTGCGGGTTTCTGCGGCTGCCGTCTGCCAAGCGGCTGCAGACGTACCCCCTGCACCGGGACGAGCTGGTGGTGGTGACGCCCTGCGGCCACCCGCTGGCGGGGAACAACACGTTTCCCCTGCAGGCGCTGGCCAGCGAGCCGTTCATCCGGCTGGAGGAGGGCGACGACTATGAGATCACGGCGGCGCTGGACCGGATGGACGTGCGGCCCAACGTTCGCTATACCGCCCGGGAGGATCGGACCATGCTGGCCATGGTGTCCAAGGGACTGGGCATCAGCCTGCTGCCGGAGCTGATGGTACGCCACAGCCCGTACCCGGTGGCGGTGTGCCACGCGCCGGAGCGGTTTTACCGCAACATCGGCATCGGCGTGAAGGACAAGGGGGCGCTGTCCGCGTCTACCCGGCGGTTCGTGGACTATGTGCGGCGTTGGGTGGCGGAGAATGGAGAAAAATGACAGTTTGCGATGCCAGCCCCCTTGACAAGGAAAGACGGGGCGGCTATAATGATTTGCAGTGGGTCGGACGGCCCAGATAAGTGAATAGTGGTCCGAGGATGCTGTGTGGCTGCCGCCGCAACGACCGAACACGGTCAGGCGGCAGTTTTGAAAGGAACGGGGCGCAAGAACCCCACGCGAACGGCACTGTGGGCGCAAGGATGCACCGAAGCGGCGAGAGCTGTGTGACGAAAGTCAGCCATTGGGACGCAAGTCCTGAGAAGGTAGGCGGCAGACGGGGAGCGAAAGCTCCGTGGCGCGAGGCAGGAGACTTACATGGAGGAGGGCCGACAACAGCGGGCGCTCTCTCCGTGTGTGATATGGACAAGGCAAGGGTACGTGCTGATGTTTCCGGTGACGGAAGCGTCGGTGCTTCTTTCTTGCGGCACTCGCTGGTTTTCCGCGCAGGCGGATGACCGGCGTTTTTTCGTATTGGAGGGAACGCGCAGCACCCTTATTTTTGCCAAGCCTTGGCGGTCTGAACGGAGACCGTCAGCTTTCCATAAGGGTGGGAGAGGCCAAGCCGGGCCTCTCCCACCTCCTCTTTCCTGAGCGGAGACAGGGGCAGCAAGGCCGAAAGGCGTTTATATAACGAGCAGAGAAAATCACAAGGAGGAAACAACAGATGAAGAAACGCTTAGTTTCGCTCTTCCTGGCACTGGTCATGGCGCTGAGCCTGATCCCCACCACCGTGTGGGCCGAAGTGGCCGAGGGGAGCGAAAGCAGCCTCGGCAGTGTCCACGTCATCGTGGAGAACACCACGTATACCGACGTCCAGTATGATGAGATGAAGGGTACGCTGGTGGACACCGACGTGACCCTGACGGCGGATGCCACCATGATGAGCTGCGTAGACAGCGCGCTGCGTGCGGTGGGCTACACCGCTGTGGGCGCGGAGAACGGCTACATCAGCAAGATCACCCACGGCGACAAGGAGCTGGGTGAGTTTGACGGCAGCCAGGGCAGCGGCTGGATGGGAACGCTGAACGACTGGTTCACCAACCGCGGCTTTACGGAATTTACCGTGGCTGACGGCAAATTGGCTGACGGCGATCAGATCCGCGTCATGTTTACCCTCAATGGCGGCGCGGACATCGGCGGCAACTGGACGACGATGAACGACACCAGCCTGACGGCCCTGAGCTTCAGCGCCGGTAAGCTGGCGCCCGAGTTCGACAAGGGCATCACCAGCTATACCCTGGAGCTGACGGAGGGCGTGGAGCAGGTCACTGTCGCGGCCTCCGCAGCCAACAAGCAGAACCAGGTCTATCTGTCTGTGGGCGAGACCTCCTACCGCCGCACGGCGTCTATCCCCGTGGCGGACGGCACGGTGCTGACCATCCGCTGCGGCGACGCACAGGAGGCCAGCGGCGAGGGTGAGAACGCCACGCCGGCTGTTACCCCCACCACCTATACTGTTACGATGATCGCGCCCCACGCGCCGGTGGTTACCACGGCGGAGGTGACCATCCGCTCTCAGGCGGCGGGCGCATATCTCCACGGCTTCGCGGAGAAGCAGACCGTGGCGTCTGATCTGGCGGAGAAGTACGGCTTTGCCGACGAGGTGGACGGCGTGTCCGCGCTGGACGTGCTGGTCCACGCCCATCAGCTGACCTTCGGTGAGGCGTTCACCAAGGAGACGGCTGCGGACTATTTGGTCGTAAGCAGCAGCGGTTTTATCACCACTATTTTCGGCGAAAAGACGGGGAACTGCGGCTTTACCATCAACGGCTCTGTGCCGCATAACGGCGTACTGGCGGATGACACCTACGCTCCCGGCGGGAAGAGCTATACCGGCTACACCGTCGCACAGGCAGAGGTGAATACCGGCAATGTTGTGGATTTCTTCCTGTATCAGGACGACTCTGCACTGGATAATTACCCGATCTGGGAGAAGGCTGATGCCAAGCTGGACAGCCTGACGATAAAGCCCAAGGCGGCGGTGAATATGACCGTGATGGGCTATTGCATCGGTTACTATGGCTGCGTGCCTATGGAGGCGCTGGAAGCCAATAAGCAGGTCTCCGCGCTGGAAAGCGCTCAGCTGGCTTGGGTGGATGCAAAAGACGGCACGCTGACGGACATCAGCGGCGCTGTGGTGGCAGAGGACGGCACAGTGTCCTTTACCGCTCCGGAGACGGATGGTACATATTATCTGACGGCGTATATGCCGAAAGCGGAGATCAAGGACAACTACGCGACTCCCATCGTTCTCAGCATCCTGCCGGTCACGGTGGATGTGAACGCGGTGGAAGAGGCCGAGCTGACCCTCAGCGGTCTCCATGACGCGCAGGTCAAGTATCTCAAGCTGTATACCTATATTGATGGCGTCAAGGGCGACACCGACCTGCTGGCGGATGTGACGATCGCCAATGCCGCCTATACCCTGACGCTGCCCGTGGGCGACTACTGGGTGGAGGGCTATGACGCCAACGACGACTGCAACGGCGGCCTGTCCCTGACGGTCAAGGCCGGCGAGAACGCGGCCAAGATCCAGCGCATCTATCAGATCTCCGTGAACTCCGGCTGGGTGCTGGGCACGGACTACAACCTGGATGTGAAGGTCACCTCCGCCGACAACCAGGTGCGCACCGCTGTACCGGGCAAGACTGTCAGCGGCAAGGGCCAGACGTGGGAGAAAACCTACGACAGCTGCATCTTCGTGGTAGGCGATACCGTGCAGGCCACGGTCACGCCCGACCCGGTGACCCGGCCCACCTTCAATACGGCCACCGCGAAGAAGACCCCCACCATGAACGACAGTCTCTCCGTCAGCTGCAAGGCTGGCGTGAACGTGACCCTTACCGTTCCGGCAGGCTCCACTGTCACCATGGGTACGCTGGCCAAGTACTATGTGTACTCCTATATCGAGCCCGTGAGCCGCGATGCGGAGGCCAATACCGTCACCTACCGCGTGGATCAGAACACGGACTATTTCTACCGCGTGCAGAACCCCGACGGCGTGACTTACTGGGACTATGCCAGCTGGAAAACCGATACGACCATCACCCTGACGGAGGATGACTTGCACATCGGCGATACGAGCTTCACCAAGGACACGATCTACCGCTTCGAGAAGAACGTGTATGACCGCGCCGACATCTACCTGAACATCAACACCCAGGGCTACAAGAGCATGGCCGTGGGCGAGAAGTTCGAGCTGAACTCCTTCCGCAACTGGTTCGCCATCGAGAGCTATATGAACGCCAAGGTGGCCCTGCCCGATATGCACTATCGGGTCATCGACGTCAACGGCAATCCCAGCGACGTGGTGACCATCACCCCGGACGCGGTAAACAGCAATGTGGCCACCATGACCGCCAACAAGGCCGGTACGGCCATCGTGCTGGTGACCTACGACGCCATGATCCATAAGCAGGGTCAGAGCAGCACCGCCAGCAAGGAGTTCTCCGCCATCTGGCCGGAGTGCACCGGCGTGTTCGTGGTGACCGTGGACAGCGACGGCACGGGCATTGAGACCAACATGACACTGGATCGTATGGATGCCGCCATCACCAAGGATGAGCAGCGCATTCTGGATGCGGAGCACGACATCCTGTTCTATCTGGGCGATAAGGGCGCTTCCTACAGCTTCAAGCCCGAAAGCGGCTGCACCGTTACCGTGGCCCGCTCTACCGTGGGCAATACCATGACCTTCAACGGTTTCACCAACAATGGTGTGACTGTGGCGGAGGACGGCACGGTCACCGTTACCGGCCTGACCACGGGCCGCCACATCATCAAGGTGGAGAAGAACGGCGTGGCCAACTATCAGGTCGTCACCGCCCGGGGCGTCAGCTATAAGCTGGTGGACAACGATGGCAAGGAGCTGTCTGAGGCCGCTATGAAAGCCCTCAAGGCCGGCGACACCGTGAACCTGCAGTTCAGCAACCTGGTCAGCCCCAAGGAGAAGCTGTCCGGCGTGTATAACTTCAACTTCTCCCTGTACTATGAGGGCGAGGACGGCACATTCTTCAAGTCCGACCCCGGCAGCAACTTCGGCGTGTACGACTTCAGCGGCAACCCGGCCCGCCAGCGCATCAGCATCACCATTCCCAAGTATTGGGACGGTGAGAGCTACACACTGACCGGCGCGATCAAGCAGGGCGGCTTCGCCGGTATACCCACACATCGCGGCATCACCTATGCCGCCGGCACGAACCCCGGCTTCAACGCACCCAGCACCTCCGGCATCCTGGCCCGTTTGCCCGAGCTGACGCTGGCGCTGGCCAAGACGGAGTTCCTCACCGGCAAGCTGAGCTTTGTGGGCAGCGACGGCAAGGCCATCGCCCGCACAAGCCTGACCATTACCTTGAAGGATGCCGCGGGCAACGTGGTCAATGTGGCCGACGACGGCAGCTTCAAGTGCTATGCCGAGGAGTATTTTTACACCATCTCCGGCCAGGGTGTGGAGTATACCACCGGCTCTGTCACCGTCACCGAGGACGGCACGAACCAGTTCTCCGTCACGCTGACGGTCACCTCCGACAGCGCCTGGGACGGCAGCAGCAAGACCGAGCCCCAGAAGAACGAGAGCGGCGTGTATCAGATCGCCACCGGCGCGGAGCTGGCCTGGTTCGTGAACGAGAGCAAGACCGCCGATGTGTCCGGCGTTCTGACTGCCGACATTGAGCTGGGCAAGTACGCCTGGCTGAATATCGACAGCAGCAAGAAGGTCGAGCTGGACGGCGCGGGCCATGAGATCACCGGCCTGAACGCCACCAGCGGCCTGTTCAAGCAGATCGGCGGCGGCTCTCACATCCAGAGCCTGACCCTGCGCGGCACGATGACCTGCGCTTCCTCCACCAGCGGCGGTTCTGTGGTAGGTTATGCCAATGGCAAGAACATCGTCATTGAGAGCTGCTTCAGCTACGTGACCGTCACCGGCACAGGCAGAAATGTGGGCGGTATCGTGGGCTATGCCAACAGCACCACCACCATCAGGAACTGCGCCAGCCTCGGCGCTGTCACCGGCAGCGACAGCGTGGGCGGCATCATCGGCGGCTTCGTCGGCAGCGGCGCCGTTATCACCGGCTGCTACAGCACCGGCGCTGTCGCCGCCACCGGCAGCACCGCCGGAGGCATCTTCGGCAACGGCAGCTACGGCATTACCGTGACCAACTGCTACAACACCGGCGCGGTCAGCGCCAACAGCAATGCCGGCGGTATCGGCGGCGTTGCGAAGGGCGAGACGAATTGGACCGGCAGCCTGCTGGCCACCTCCGCTGTGTCCGACTGCTACAGTGTGGGCGCTGTCACCGGCGGCAACGGCGCGTTCGGCAGCGTGGACGCAGGCTCTGCCACCGTCACCAACTGCTACGCCCTGGCGGCGGACGCCAACGCCGCCGTGCTGACGGAGGAGCAGATGAAATCCGCCGAGCTGAACGCGGAGGCCTTTGGCCCGACCTGCGGCGGCTATCCCGCTCTGAAGTGGCAGAAGGACGTGACCTTCCACAACAAGGCCGAGGGCGGCACGGTGGTCCCGCCCACCTGCACGGAGAAGGGCTACACCCTCCGCACCTGCACCCTGTGCCGGGAGTCCTATCGCGACACCTATGTGGCCGCCACCGGCCACACGGAGCGCGCCGGCACGAGGACGGTCTATCCCGCCTATTACACCTACACCTGCGATGTCTGCGAGGAATTCATCACGGTTTGGGCCGATACACGTCTGGAGTATGTGACCCTGCCCGCCACCGGCGTTGTCAGCGCCGCCATGACGGACGAGGGCAAGTATCCCTGGACCTACAACAGCGCCGCTGAGCGCTTCGAGAGCGGCAACGCGGGCGCGAACAGCTCCACCTCTACCACCTCCTTCGTGTTCACGCTGGATCGCCAGCGCACCATCGCCTTCGACTTCGGCGTTTCCTCCGAGGAGAACTACGACAAGGCCACCATCACCCTGAGCAACGGCACGGAGACCAACACCGTTGCCAGCGGCATCAGCGGCACAAAGGCGGATACCTACAACGGCATTCTGACCGCCGGTACATGGACGCTCACCGTGACCTATGTGAAGGACAGCGGCGGCAACAAAGGCGCTGACATGGCCTATGTCAGCGGCCTGACCATCGCCGACACCGCGCCCGCGGCGGCCGCCGAGGGTGCGGAGGCCGGTGTGACGCTCCGCGACGAGTACACCATTGACCTGTCCGCTATCTTCACCGACGCGGACGGCGACGAGATGACCTACGCGGTCAGCATCAACGGCGCTGCGCCTGTGGCGGCGGAGGCCTCCTTCCGCTACACCGCCGTTCTCGTGGGCAAGACCACGCTGGCGTTTACCGCCAGCGACGGCGAGAAGACCAGCGCGCCCTATACCGTTACCCTGACGGTGGCCAAGCCCGCCGGCCCGGACGTGCAGGAGGCCTATAAGACCACCGGCGACTATCTGTCCGGCAAGGGCACGCCCATCGTGGGCAGCATCGGCGGCGAGTGGCTGACCATCGGCCTGGCCCGCAGCGGCCGCACCGTGCCGGAGGGCTACTACGACAACGCTGTGGCCTACGTCAAGGCCAAGATCAACACCACCACCAACCGGCTCGACCGCAATAAGTCCACGGACAACGCCCGGCTGATCCTGGCCCTGACGGCCATCGGCAAGGATGTCACCGATGTGGGCGGCTTCGATCTGCTGGCCGGTCTGGACGATATGAAGTACGTCAAGCGGCAGGGCACCAACGGTCCGGTGTGGACGCTGATCGCCCTGGACAGCCACGGCTATACCCCCGCAGGCAGCGTGACCCGCGACGCGCTGGTGGAGACCATCCTGTCTCTGCAGAAGGACAGCGGCGCGTGGTACATCAACAGCACCAACGCCACGGATGACGTGGACATGACCGCCATGGCCATCCAGGCGCTTGCTCCCTACTACAAGACCAACGAAGCGGTGAAGGCCGCTGTGGACAAGGCGCTGACCTGGCTCAGCACCATGCAGAAGTCCGACGGCTCGTTTGCCGAGATGGCGGGCGTGGCCAGCAGCAGCGAGTCCACCGCCCAGGTGCTGGTGGCCCTGTGCGCCCTGGGTATCGATCCCACCGCGGACGCACGCTTCGCCAAGAATTCCTTCCATGTGGTGGACGGCCTGCTGACCTTCTACACGGGCGAGGCCTTCAAGCATCAGCTCGCGGACGCCACCGTGGATCAGATGGGCACTGAGCAATCCTACTATGCCCTGGCGGCGTATATGCGCCTGACCGGAGGCCGGAGCTTCCTGTATGACATGAACGACGTGTGCATCAAGCACGTGTTCGGCGAATGGACCGTTACCAAGGCGGCCACCTGCACCGAGGCCGGCGTTTCCACCCGTATCTGCACCGTGTGCGGCGCGGAGGAGACCCTGACCGTCCCGGCGCTGGGACACAAGTTCGGTGAATGGACCGTTACCAAGGCGGCTACCTGCACCGAGACCGGTGTCTCCACCCGTACCTGCACCGTGTGCGGTGAGGCGAAGGAGACCAAGGACATCCCCGCACTGGGCCACAAGGCCGGTACGGTCTACGCCATGGATAAGGACAGCCACTGGCTCACCTGCACCGTCTGCGGTGCGGTGCTGACCAAGGAGTCCCACACCTACGTACAGGGCGTACAGTGCGTCTGCGGCCTGATGAAGACCAGCGACAGCACTGTGAAGAAGGTGGACGTCAAGGCGGACGTTTCCTCCACCGTGGCGGACAACGAGAAGCTGAACACCCCCGAAAAGGTGAAGAGCACCCTGCAGCTGGAGATCAGCCGGGAGAACAACGCCATCACGGAAAAGAACACTGTGATGATGGAGGTGACCCTGACGGTCACGGAGAACGGCGTGTCACGCCCTGCCACAAAGGACGACCTGACTGGCGGCAGGATCACCGTGCTGCTGCCCTATCCCAGCGAGGTGGCCGGTGACTACAGAAGCTACAGCTTCACGGTGGCCCACCTGGTGACCATGGCCGGCTGCGGCAAGGACGTGGGCACGGTGGAATTCCCCGCCGCCGTTATGACGGCGGACGGCCTGCTGGTCACGCTGACGGGCCTGTCCCCGGTGGCGATAAGCTACACGGAGCGCAGCAGCAGCGGTGGCGGCAGCGGCAGCACCACTGTTGTCAAGCCCACCTCCGCCAACACGGCTGACGACAGCCAGATGACTATCTGGATGGGCAGCGCCATCCTGGCGGCAGCCGCCGTGGTGGTACTGACGCAGAAGAAAAAGCGTGCATCCAAGTAACACAACCAAACAGCCGACGCAGAGGCGCGAAAGCGCCTCTGCGTGCGGCGCTTTTAAGAGGAATGGAGAGCATGATGAGAAAACGTAGCTTTTGGCTGGTGGCGCTGGCCCTGGCCATGCTGCTGACCTGCACCGCCTGCGGCAAGAAAAAGGCGGCTGACGGCGACGCAGCGCCCGATACCAAGCAGGAACAGACCGTTGACAGCAAGACCGGCGACACGGCCAGGACGGAGGACAAGAAGGACGGCACGGCGGCTGGAGACAAGACCGACGCCAAGACCGATACGACTGACACCAAGACCAATACAAAGACAGACGCGGCGAACGCGGGCCAGACAGCCGCTGACGAGGCCAAAAAGCTGGAGGAGCAGAAGCGGTTAGAAGAACAGAAAAAGCAAGAGGAACAGAAAAAGCAAGAGGAACAGAAACGGTTAGAGGAAGAAAAAAAGAAACAGGACGAGCAGAAGAAGCAGCCGGAGCAGGTCATTGATCCTGATACGGGCAAGGACAAGTATGAGACTGACCCCGTTCCCGAGGGAAAGCCCACACCCTCCGAGCCGCAGGACACCACGGTGGACGAGACCACCAAGTATACCTGCACCATCTCCATCTCCTGCGGCACGATTCTGGCCAACTGGGACGCCTGGGACGAGTGGGACGCAGACACCGCCGCGGCGAAGAAGCCCTTAGTCCCCTCCGACGGCGTGATCCTTCCCAGCACCACCGTCACGTTCAGCGAGGGCGAGAGCGTCTATGACGTGCTGCAGCGTGTCTGCCGGGAGAACGGCATCCACATGGAGGCCAGCTGGACGCCCATGTATAACAGCGCCTATGTGGAGGGCATCAACAATCTGTACGAGTTTGATGTAAGCCAGGGCTCGGGCTGGATGTACCGGGTCAACGGCTGGTTTCCCAACTACGGCTGCTCCCGCTACGCGCTGCAGAACGGCGATGTGGTGGAGTGGCTCTACACCTGCGATCTGGGCAATGACGTAGGCGGCGGATATGCCGCCGGATAACGGCAGTTACCCCTTGCATCCGTAGGCAAAAAGTGGTATTATTTGGTCGATTTGGGAAATAGGAGGGTGACAGTATGTCGTATGCCCAGCTATACGCCCAGGCCATCTGCCGGATCTGCGTCCAGCGCGGCATCACGCCGGAGCAGCTGGCCGACCTGTGCGGTGTGACGCCGCTGACCATGAAGCGTATCCTTTCCGGCACGACACGGCACGCCCGCGTCGGCACGATGCGGCGTATCGCGGCCGCACTGGACATATCTCTGACCGAGCTGCTGGACCTGCCCCGGGAGGAGGAATAGCAAAAGAACCGCCTGCGGGCGGTTCTTTTGCTGTTTTGCTGAATTTCGACAACTGTTTTTGTCAAATATGCTGAAATATAGTTAATTATCCCGCGCGGTGCTTGCAACTCATGCGGCGAGGTGCTATACTTTGGGCATAAGCGCAGAACTGCAAAACGCCCATGGGCGTTTTATCCTTTGTACCACAAAGGATAGTGTGTTGTGTCTGCCGGAAATTTTGAAAGGGGTACAAAGACATGAGAGAACGCAGAGCAACCAAGCGCGCACTGCTGACCAGTATCATGGCGCTGGTCATGTGCGTGGTCATGCTGGTGGGCACGACCTTCGCGTGGTTCACGGACACCGCCACCGCCAACGTCAACACCATCAAGGCGGGTAATCTGAAGCTGGGCCTGGAAATGGCGAAGGCTTGGGATGAAAGTGGCAATCCCACCGCTTGGGAGAATGCCAGGGGCAAGACGCTGAGCTTCCTGCGAATGAAGGATAATGGGGCTGTGGAGCAGAACGCTGACATCCTGTGGGAGCCGGGCGCTACCTATCGGCTTCCTGAGCTGCGTGTCAGCAACGCCGGAAACCTGAACCTGAAATATAAGGTGCAGATCACCGGCATTGAGACGAACCGCACGCCCACCAGCACGGCGAACCTGAATGACGTCATCGACTGGACCATTACTTACGGTGGAACACCTCTTGCGACTGGCAGCGACGAGTATGTGCTGAACGCCAACGAGGCCGCCACCCAATATGACATCATCGCGATCTCCGGCACGATGAAGACCAGCGCCAACAACGACTATCAGGGCCTGTCCATCGACGGTGTGGCCGTTACGGTCTACGCCACCCAGATGACCGGCGAGTACGACAGCAGCAAAGACAACTACGATAAGGACGCGCAGTATCCGGTGGTGAACAGCGCTGCGCTTGCCAATGCGATCACAAACGCTGCGGCTGGCAGCTCTGTCACTGTTGCCCCCGGCGCGTATGACCTTCCCGCCGCTATCCCCGCCGGTGTGTCCATATCCGGTGCGGGCATGGGAGAAACAAAGCTGACCGCCCCCGCAACCCCGTCGGGAAATCAGAAGACCGGTCTTGTGGTGAAGGAGTCGGGCGTGACCATCAGCAACGCTACGATCACCGGCAATTCTGATATTACTTCGAATGAGTACTGCGGTGTGGTCGATGTCCGTGAGGGCGGCACGACCCTGGAAAGTGTGGAGATCGTTAATCGGGCCTCGTGGGCCTCCGGTGTTGTCATCAACAGGGGTGTTGACGCGGGTGAAACGGTGACGATGAAGAATAGCAAGCTCAATGTCTATTACAGGGCGTTCTACGTTGTAGACAACGCAAACGGCACGATTGAGATCGATAACTGCGATATTACCGGTTCGATTTATGCGCTCAATGTCAACAGCGCCAGCAGTCAGGAACTGGTCATCAAGTGTACTAATTCCAAGCTGCACGGCTGGAGCTCCTACGGTGAGATCAAGAGTGCATCCTTTGAGAACGTGGAGTTCAGCAAGGGCGCTTCCCAATTCGATTACCTGCGCCCCTATGCGGATACGACACTGAAGAATTGCACCTTTGACGATGGCTTCAAGATGGGCGCTGGTACGACCGGCTTCACGATCACCATTGAGGATTGCACCTATAACGGTACGCTTCTCACGGCGGCCAATGTAGAGAACCTGATGCTCGATAGTGATAATTTGAATGAACTCAAGGGTTGCACGATCAAGGTCAACGGTACGACTGTCACACTGTAATAGCAATATAAAAAAAGAACCGCCTGTGGGCGGTTCTTTTTTGTGTCCTTATGTCTGCTCTGCCGGTTCGTTCAGCTGCTTCACCTGAAACTCCGTCTGGGCCAGCGTGTCGCCGCTGCGGTCCGTCACGGTGACGACGGCGGTGAAAATGCGCGTCGCTTTATCATAGTCCGTCAGCTCCACCGCGGCCCGCAGCCCGTGGGGATAGGCGTTGTTGGGCAGCAGCTTCTGACCGCCCAGCAGCACCCGGCCGTCGCTGTCGGTGATGAACCGGGAGTACTTGCTGTCCGCGTTGGCGTGCTCCTGACTGAAAAAGCCCACCACCCTGTCGTTTTCATACTCCAGCGTACCGGCGTAGCGCAGCTCGTCGTTGACGATGGTCTGCAGCGTGGAGCACAGCACCTGGGCCTCGGAATTGGTCACGGAGCGCTCGTAGCTCCGCACCGCCAGCGACACGCCCAACACCATGCCCGCGCTGACCAGCAGCACCACCGCCAGGGCGCACAGAAGCTCCATCAGCGTCATGCCCGCTATTCTCTTTTGCTTCATGTGCGTCACCTGCCTTCCGGGGCGATCACTCCTGGTAGACGTAGTAGTGATAGCCGCCCTCTGTTTCATGCACGGACACGCTCTTGCGCACGGTGCTGCCTGTCCCTGTGCCGCCCTGCCGCGTGATGGTCAGCGTCCCCTGGACAGGGGCGGCACTGCCGTCATAGTGCAGGGAGGTGTCCGTCTCCCGCACACCGGCGTTGATGCGGGCCGCCGTCACGATGGAGGTGGCCAGGAACGCCATGGTCAGCACCACGATCAGCAGCGCCGCCAGCGTCTCCACCAGTGTGTCGCCCCTTTGGGAGCGCAGTTTTTTCCTCATGCCCAACACCTCCTATCGCTGTATCACGTTGTACCCGTCCCAGGTCACATCTGTGTATGTGTAACCCCATTGGGAGCGCTCGGTCAGATTGCTGCACAGCAGCAGCGTCATGCTGTATGGGTGCTCGCCCGGCGTGGTCTCCCAGTTCCGCAGCGTTACGGTGAGAATGTAGGTGGGGTATTCCGTGTTCTCGTTCTGCCCGTAGCTCATCTCAAAGTCGGCCCAGACGTCCTCCACGGTGTCGTCGGACAGACGCAGCCTGTACGTCCGCCGGGGCAGCGCGTTCTGGTTTCGGTACAGCTCCGGCACGGCGTAGGACACGAAGTCCCGGAACGCCCCGCCGCTGTCGCAGCTGTACGATGCGCTGCCTGTCCAGTAGTTTGTGGTGATCGTACCGTCCATCTCTTTGCCGAGGAAGGCATCCCGCACATACTCCGCCGCCGACGATACCGCCAGCGACGACTGCTCCTGGGCCTTGTCGGAGCGCAGGGTGGTGGCGGCGCTGGAGGCCGCGGCGATGACCACCGCGCTGACCATCAGCGCCACCAGCAGCAGGAACAGGGCCATCAGCATGGACGCGCCCCGCTGCTCATGCAATTTTCTGTGGAGTGCGCCCATGGAATGTTACCTGCCTTTCCTTTTACGGTGCGTATGTGTAGTCCTTCAGATACAGCGTATAGACGGTATCGGCCGTGCTGTGGGTCAAGCGGATCTCGCCGCTGATCAGCACCGTGTTCGGGCTGTTGAACAGCACCTCCCGGTACTGCACGCCCTCGGCCGACTGTATGTCGCCCAGCCCGGCGGCGGTCAGCGCGGCACACAGGGTGGCCGGGGTCTCGGCCCCGCCGGTGAGAAAGAATACGGTTTTATGGTTCATGCAGGCGGACACCGGGTCGCAGGCACAGCCGTGGGCCGAGACCAGCTTCCACTCCTGCCAGGAGCGGCCCACCGCAGCGGCCAGCAGCTGAACACTGGAAAGCCCCGGCAGCACCCGGCAGGAGATGCCAAAGGCCCGCAGCATGGGCAGCAGCTGGGATGCGCCGGAGTAGAACCCGGTATCGCCGCTGTACACCAGCGCAATTTCCTCGTCCGGGTGCGCGGCCAGACAGGCCAGAATTTCGTCCGGTTTGTACAGGGCCTGCCGGTTTCCGGTGCAGCCCTCCGGCAGTGTGGCCAGCAGCCGCTTTGCACCCAGAATGCGGTCGGCACCCTGCAGGGCGGCAAGACCCTGTGCGGTCAGGCTGCCGGGGGTGCCGCTGCCCATGCCGACCAATGTGATTTTCATAAAAGCTCCCTGCATCGTTGCAAAATCGTTTCGGCGGTCTCGCCCTGTTCCT
>OHBE01001510.1_pt1 | contig 19950 bp, 18 predicted proteins | sample 1577231 | NCBI WGS metagenome assembly OHBE01 (sample SAMEA3541506, study PRJEB24748) | human gut metagenome | biome: human gut; feature: human-associated habitat; material: faeces | place: China | collected 2012 | reverse complement strand
ATTGTATAACCCACAATTCTGTCAAGCACACGTCTTGCCTGTTGTGCGTCAACAAGATCCATATCAATCTTTCTCGGCTGTTTTATTGCCGCCTTAACGGCTGTTTTTGTAATTTCGTTAAAAGTTACTCTTGTAATTTTATCTTTATCATTTTCTAAAATTTTATTCTCTCCACTTTTAGGAATATAAGAAACAAAGATTATCTTTTTATAGTCATTATTGACTCTAACTCTAAATTGATCTTCTCCATTTCCTCTAATAACTTGTATAACAGTTCCTGTAAAAGTTACCTTCTTTCCTTTGTTTTTATCAGGATTTCTAGCTAATTCATCATATGTTATACCCGTATCGTACCCTTTAGCTTCTTCTTCTTTTTTTGCTTTTTCTTCAGCTTCTTTTCTTGCCTTTTCCTCTGCTTCCTTTTTCTCTCTTTCAGCTTTTAATTCCGCTTCTTTCTTTTCTTTTTCTGCTAACTGCATATTTTCATATGGTTGCATTTTAGATTTGTATTCTGCATATTCAGCTTCTATCTTTTTAGCATTTTCGTTAGCTGTTTCAATTTGATTTTTGTATTTTATAGCTGTTTCATTTATCTTCTTTTCCATAGAATTATTTCTGACACTATTAAAAATAAATAAAGCTAAAATACATCCAACCACAACTCCACCACAAACCTTCTTTAAAAAAGAGTTTTTGTTTTGTAATTCTTCAATATTTTTTTCTTTTTCATCTAAAACATTTTCTTTGCAATCGGAATTGTTTTCTTTTCCTAAACTAATTTCTTTAGTATTGCTATTTTCATTCTTAGCAACTTCAGTTTCATTTCCAGAATCATTTATAATTTCCTCTGATTCTTCATTTTTACAATTTTCTAAATTTTTATTTTCCATAAAGCCCTCCTAAAATAAATATGTATGAGAACATTATATATATATATTAAGTCAAGACCTAAATAAAAGTTTAGAATAATTTATTCACTTTAAGTAAATAATTACTTAAATAAAAAGCTTAAAAATATGCACAAAAAAAGATTCAGCAATTTTACTGAACCTCTTAAATTCATTACTTTAATATTATAATCCTAATGCTTTTGATAATTCAGCTTTGTTAAAGCCAACCATTTCTACATCATCAACACAGATTACAGGAACACCCATATGTCCTTTTGCCATTAATTCTTTTCTAGCTTCTAAATCTGTTGAAACATTTTTTTCAACATATTCAATATTATTTGCCTTTAAGAATTCCTTTGCTTGTTTACAATAAGTACAAGAATCACTTGAATATACTACTACTTTTGCCATTTCATTTTCCCCCTAAAAAATTTTTTAATAGTTTGAATACTTTCAATATTTGTTCAGTAAGTTTATACCCCCTGTATTTTTGTTTAAACAAAGGATATTTTATTTTTTCTTAGTTTCTCAACAATTTATAAATTTTCATATTCTCTCGCAATATTTTTAAAATCTTTGAGTGATAATTTTTCTGCCCTAATTCTAGTATCTATATCTAGTTTTTCTAAAACCTTAATAATTTTTTCTTTCTCGATACCGGACTTACAAAATGAATTTAAAATTGTTTTTCTTCTATTTTCAAAGCCGTTTTTTATAAGTTTAAACATTGTTTTTTCATACTCAAATTTTTCTTTTTTAAGTTTCATATTTATAACAGCACTATCTACATTTGGTGCAGGAACGAATACATTTCTAGATACACTAAAAGCTATATTTGCATCTGCATAATATTTTACGAATAAACTTATGCTTGAATTGTCTTTACTATTTTCATCTGCAACAAGTCTTTGAGCAACTTCTTTTTGAACCATTATAGTTATGGATTCTAAATCTAAATCACTCTCTAAAAGTTTTGTTATTATTGGCGTTGTTACATAATATGGTAAGTTCGCAACCACGACAATTTTCTTTTGAGTAAATTTTTCTTTAATAAGTTTTTTAAAATCAATTTTTAATGCGTCAGATTGAACAAATTCAAAATTATCATATTCACTAAGTGTATAGTCTAAAACTTCTTTCAATCTTGTATCAATTTCTATTGAAACGACTTTCCCTGCCTTTTCAAGTAAAAACTTAGTAAGAACTCCAAAACCAGGTCCTATTTCGATTACCCCATAGTTTTTGTCAACAGCTGAAACTTCCACTATCTTTTCTAGGATATTTCTATCTGTTAAAAAATTCTGTCCAAAATTTTTAGAGAATGAAAATCCGAATTTATCACAAATTTCCTTTATTACTGATAATTTATATAAATCCATTTTAAACTTCCTCTCCTAAAATTTTCTTAACAGCTAAAATTAATTCACTTTCAGTTATACCAAAACTATTTAATCTATTTACAAATTGTTTTGAATTACAATATCCAATTTTAAAATAATCACAAAGTTTTTCTCTAAACTCTTTACTATTTCCCATTCCACTAATTCCTAAAGAAGTTAAAAGGGTTAAGTCTATTTCATCTTTTCTCTCCAAAACTGTTACTTTTGCATTTTCAATAGCTTCGATAATATCTTCAACTTTTGCATTTTCAACTCCAATATTATCTCCTTTAAGTGCAAGACTCCTACTTAAAAATGCATTTTTACAGTTTGGTATTACTCTATTTATATTTTTTCTAATCTTTTCTCCTGCATAGTCGGGATCGGTAAAAACTATTATTCCACACTTTTCATTCGCCTCTTTTAATTTTTTAAGCAAATTTTTAGAAAAATGTGTTCCATTTGTTGCAATAACATCACAATCAAAGGCGGACTTCACTTTTGAAATATCGTCTTTTCCCTCAACTACTATTATTTCTTTGATTTTTTTCATATTAATCCTCTATTGAAAAAAGATTCCTGACATTACTATTCGTATTATAGATTAAATCATTCAATTCCATTTCTTTAAGTTCAGCAACTTTTTCAGCTGTAAATCTTACATATTTAGGTTCGTTTCGCTTTCCACGATTTGGCTCTGGGGTTAAATATGGACTATCCGTTTCCACAAGCAAATTATCTAGTGGAATAGTCTTTACCATTTCTCTAACATTAACTGCATTTTTAAAAGTTACCGTTCCTGAAATAGAAATATAGTAACCAAGTTCCATAAATCTTTTTGCCATTTCGCTTGAACCTGTGTAACAATGCATTACACCTTTTACTTTACCTTTAAATTCGGATAGAATATCATAAGTATCTCCCATTGCATCTCTTGTATGAATTATAACTGGTAGATTTCTTTTCTCAGCGATTTCAAGTTGTTTTCTAAAGATTTCTTTTTGTTTTTCTCTTGGAGAATTATCATAGTAATAATCAAGTCCGATTTCTCCAATAGCAACTATTTTTTCACTAAAAGACATTTCATAAACTTTTTTTAAATCTTCATCAGTTACATCTTCAACTTCATGTGGATGAATTCCTACTGCTCCATATACTCTATCATATTTTTTTACAATTTCAATTATTTTTTCACTTGATGATATATCAGAAGCTGGATCAACAATAAAATCTATTCCATCATCTTCAAAATTAGAAATGACCTTTTCTCTATCTTGATCAAATTTCTCATCATCAATATGACAATGACTATCTACTATTTTCATTATGATACCTTTGAGCCTTCTTTAACATCATTTAAAACAGTTAATACACTTAAATTTTCATCATCAGATGCAGCAAGTATCATTCCATTACTTTCCACACCTCTTAAATTAACCGGTTTTAAATTTGTAACAACAATAACTTTTTTACCTATAAGGTCTTTTTCAGAATAGTATTTTCTTATTCCTGAAACTATAGTTCTAACTTCATCTCCTATATCAATTTTAAAAACTAAAAGTCTGTCTGCCTTTGGATGAGGCTCGCATTCTAAGATTTTTCCAACCTTAAGTTCAACTTTAGCAAAGTCATCTATTGTTATTAGTTCATTTTCTTTAACATCTTCTTTAACTTCATCCGCTCCTGAATTTTTCTTCTTTCTCATCTCAATAAGTTCAGAATTTTTTTGAATAATTATTTCTAATTCTTTGTCAACATCAAGCCTATCAAATAAATTCTTTCCTTTACAAACTTTAGTACCAACTTCAAGTAATCCAAATTTAGTTAAGTCTTCATAAGAATAATCTGAATAACCTATTTGTTCATTTATTTTAGATGAAGTTTCTTTCATAAATGGCTTAATTAATCCTGAAATAATTCTTATACTTTCAAGTAAATTATAAATTACAGATTTTAATCTTTCTTCTTTTTGTTCTTTAATCAAAGTCCAAGGAGTTGTTTCATCAATATATTTATTAGTTCTTCTAACTAATTTCCATATTTCTTCAAGAGCCATTGAGAAATTAAGTTTATCCATCAACTCTGCAACTCTATCTCTAGTAGTAGTGGCAATTTCGATTAGATCATTATCAAGTTCAGTTAATTCTGTTTGAGAAGGAACTAATCCTCCAAAATACTTTTCACACATTGCTACAGATCTTGAGACTAAGTTCCCTAAGTCATTTACAAGGTCTGAATTAATTCTGTTTAACATTTTAGTATAAGTGAAATTACCATCTTGTCCAAAAGTAAATTCTCTTAGCATAAAATATCTTAATGCATCCATTCCATATCTTTCTATAATTGGTTCAGCATAAACTATATTTCCCTTGCTTTTACTCATCTTATCATCATCAAATAAAATCCATCCATGTCCAAAAATTTTCTTTGGCAATGGTAAATCTAATGCCATTAAAATTGCAGGCCAAATAATTGCATGGAAACGCATGATTTCCTTGCCAATTAAATGAACATCACAAGGCCAAAACTTATTGAATTTTTCTTCATCTGTTCCATAACCAATACCTGTTAAATAACAACTTAAGGCATCTATCCAAACGTAAACAACATGCTTTTCATCAAAGGGAACTTTAACGCCCCAATCAAAACTTGAACGTGTAACAGATAAATCAGTTAAACCTTCATTAATGAAACTTATCATCTCATTTTTTCTTGATTCCGGTTGAATGAAATCAGGATTTTCTTCATATAATTTTAAAAGTCTATCTTGATATTTAGAAAGTCTAAAGAAATATGTTTCTTCTTCACTTGGAGAAACTTCTCTACCACAATCAGGACATTTATTTCCTTCAACAAGTTGGCTTTCAGTCCAAAAAGCTTCACAAGGAACACAGTACATACCTTTATAACTTCCTTTGTAAATTTCTCCTTTTTCATAAAGTTTTGTAAAAATTTCACTCACATTTTTTTCGTGAATTTTATCTGTACTTCTAACAAAAGCATCAAAATCAATATCTAAAGTTTTCCATAGTTCTTTAGCACTTTCAACTATTGGATCAATATATTCCAATGGAGCTTTACCAGCTTTTATAGCGGATTCTTGTAATTTTTGACCATGTTCATCAGTTCCAGTTGTAAAAAATACATCAAAACCTTGAGCCTGTTTATATTTCTTTAACACATCTGCAACAATTGTTGTATAAGTATGCCCCAAATGCAAATTACTATTTGGATAATAAATCGGTGTTGTCAAATAAAAGTTTTTCTTTTCCAAAATAAGCCTCCTAATTTTTAAATCTTTATTTTACTTGCTAATCCAAATATTTCTTCTCCTTCAACCGAAATACCATTGCAATAAACAACTTTGTTTTTCATATCTTCATTATAAGGAGCAGAAAATCTTATATAATTTCTTGTATAACCTACAAGTTTATTTCCATTAATATTTTCTTCAAATAAAACTTCATGTTTTTCTGAAAGTTCTTTTTTCAAAAATTCTGTCGTCATTTCCTTTGATAATAGGATTAATTCATTACTTCTAAATTTCTTCACATTTCCATCAACCTGATCTTTAAAATCATAAGCAGGAGTTCCCTTTCTCTTTGAATATTTAAAAACATGAATTTTAGAAAATCCTATTTCTTTTACAAAATTTAATGTCTCTTGGAAATCCTCATCATTTTCTCTGGGAAATCCTACAATAATATCGGTTGTAAGAGCAACATTCGGAAAAATTTCCTTAATCATCAAAACTTTTTTTCTATACATATGAGTTGTATATCTTCTATTCATAAGTTTTAAAATTTTATCACAACCGCTTTGTAATGACAGATGAAAATGCTCACAAACTTTTTTGCAATTCTTTAATCTAATTAAAAAATCTTTAGAAATAATTCCAGCTTCTATGGAGCTAAGTCTTATTCTGTCAATTTTTTCAATAGTAGATAATTTTTCTATAACATCAATAAGTCTAGTATCATTTCCTAAATCAAGTCCGTAAGAACCAACATGAATTCCTGTAATAATAACTTCCTTATATCCGTTATTTGCAAGTTTTACAGCTTCTTCATATATATCATCAATTGGTCTTGACTTGATAGGTCCTCTTGCATAAGGAATTATACAGTATGTACAAAACATATTACAACCCTCTTGAATTTTTATGTATGCCCTTGTTTTACTTTCTTGATTTTCTATTGACAATACATCAAAACCACAATCCTTTGTAAGTTCTGAAACGATATTAAACTTTAAATTCGACTTCTTTGATTCTTCACATAATTCAACTATTCTAGCTCTATTTTTAGTTCCAATTATTACATCTACATCCTCAATTGCAGAAATTTCATCAGGTGCAACCTGAGAGTAACAACCTACTACAGCTAAAATAGCATCCTTATTCAATTTTTTCGCTCTGGAAATAAATTGTCTTGATTTCCTATCGCTCAAATTTGTAACTGTACAAGTATTTATAACATATACATCACATATATCATTTTCATTACAAATCTCATACCCTCGTTTCTTAAATAACTCCTGCATAGCCTCAGTTTCATACTGATTAACTTTGCAACCTAGAGTTAAAAAACTAACTTTATTCATAAACCTCCTACATAAATTCATATTGTAAAATTGAAAGTAAATTTATGCCTGCAGTTTCCGTTCTTAAAATCCTAGCTCCAAGTCCAATACTGAAAGCTCCATTATTTGTTAAAAATTCAATTTCTTCTCTTTCAAAACCGCCCTCTGAGCCAATTAAAATAAATATATCTTTACCGGAATTTTCTGATTTTATTTTCGTAATTACATCCCTTAAAGAAATATTTTTATCCTCTTCATAAGCTACAAGTAAGTAATTATCTCCTACAAAATTTATAATATCCTTAAGTTGAATTAATTCATTAATTTTAGGAACAATTAATCTCTTTGATTGCTTTGATGCCTCATAAGAAATTTTTTGCAATCTTTCAATTTTTTTATTCTCTTTTTTCTCATCAATTTTTACGATACATCTTTTAGAATTTACCAAAGTTATATCATAAACTCCAAGTTCAACCGCTTTTTGAACTATTAAATCCATTTTTTCACCCTTTGCTAAACATTGCAATAGATGAATTTTAACTTTTGATTCAGTATTTTCTGAAATTTTTTCCAAATTATATACAGAAATATACTTATCACAAATCTCTATATTCCCAATATAAAGCTCTCCTAAAACTACTAGCTCAATTTTTTCATCCTCTGTAATTCTAAGAACTTTCTTTATATGATTATAGTCATCTCCATATATTTTAACTTTACCATCCAATATAGGCTCATCAGTAAAAAATCTATGCATTTTTTCTCCTTGCAATAACACAAACCCAATCTTTGTTTTTGTTTACTTCCAAAATTTCAAAATTATTTTTTAACAAGGCATTTTCAACATCGGAATACTTTTCTTCAATTATTCCTGAACCGATGAAAATTCCTTCAGTTTTTATAAATTTACTTATATCATCTAATAATTTTACTAAAATATGTGCAAGAATATTGGCAACAATTACATCCGCTTTTGAATTTAATTTTTCACACAAATCTCCATGATGAACTACAATTCTATCCTCAACTTTATTTAGTTTGGCATTTTCTAAAGTTGCCTCAATACCTAAAATATCAATATCAACAGCTTCTACCTTTTTTGCTCCAAGTTTCAAAGCTCCAACAGATAAAATTCCACTTCCGGAGCCTATATCAAAAACTATTTTATCTTTTAAATCTATCTTTTCAAGAGCTTCTAAACATAAAGCTGTAGTTTCATGAGTTCCAGTTCCAAAAGCCATTCCCGGATCTAATTCAATCATAACTTCATTTTCAGATAAATTATAATCTTCCCAAGTTGGCTTTATAATGAAATTCTTGCCAACTTTTGTAGGTTTATAGTACTTTTTCCACTCATTTGCCCAATCTTCAATTTTGATTTTAGAGTCTATTTTCAAAATGACTTTTTCGTTGTATTCTCTTTCAAATTCTGAAATTCTCTCTTGTAAAATCTTAAGATTTTCTTCAAGCTCATCATCATTTTTTAAATAAGTCTTAACAGTGATAAAATCACTTTTTTCAAAATCTTCCTCATCTAAAACTACCCAATAAGGCTTTTCTTTTGCAAACTCTTCATAATCTCTTGAATCTTTTATATTTATTCCATCAATATCAAATAAATAAAGTATTCCAACTATATTATCTTCAAATTTATTTTTTACTACAACTTCTATTTCAGTCCAATCCATTATTCAAATAGCTCCTTTACCTTTTCAAAAAAGTTTTTCTTATGCTCTGTCAAATGTTCTTCTCTCTCACTAGAAAATTCTCTTAAAAGTTCCTTTTGCCTATCAGTTAAATTCTTTGGAGTAATAATTTTAACTCTAAAAGTTAAATTACCTTTCCCATAGCCGTTTACATCAGAAATTCCCCTATCTTTAAGGGTAAATTCTGTACCAGTCTCCGTTCCTTCAGGAATTGTATATTTTTCTTTTCCCTCTAAAGTTGGAATTTCTACCTCTGCTCCTAAAGTTGCCTCAGTGAATGAAATCGGTAATTCATAAAAAACATTATTACCATTTCTTACAAATAATTCATGAGATTTTACTTTGAAAATAACATAGACATCTCCATTAGGTCCACCATTTTCCCCACAATTTCCTTGTCCTTTTAAAGTCATTATGTTATTTGTATTTACACCCTTTGGAGCTTTAACAGTAAATTTCTTTCTGACTAAAACATACTTTTTGCCTTTACATTTTTCGCATTTTTCTTCAACAATTTCTCCTGTACCATTACATTCATTACATAATTCTTCAGAAACTACTGTTCCAAAAAAACTTTGCCTTTGAACTCTAATACTTCCACGTCCATTACATTTTTTACAAGTAACTTTTTTAGTTCCAGGTTTAGCTCCACTACCTGAACAACTATTACAAACAGTTTTTACATTCACAAAAAATTCTTTTTCTACACCATTTACTGCTTCAAAGAAATCTAAATCCAAATAAAATTCAATATCTTCTCCTTTTCTTGGTCGATTTGAATTTCTTGCAGAAGATCCGAAGCCTCCAAATCCACCGAAGCCTCCAAAATTTCCAAAAATACTTTCAAAAATATCTTCCATATCAGAGAAGCCTCCAAAACCTCCGCCTCCTGCTGCATTTGCATTAAAGCTTGCTTCGCCATAAGTATCATATTTTTGTCTTCTATTATCATCACTTAAAATTTCATAAGCGAAATTTACTTCTTTAAAATTTTCTTCTGCTTCTTTATTATCAGGATTAACATCCGGATGATATTTTTTTGCAAGTTTTCTATATGCAGATTTTAACTCTGCTTTACTACAATTTTTTTCAACCCCTAAAATTTCATATAAATCTCTCATACTCTCTCCTAAAATAATTAATTTATAATAACTCAATATACTATTTTACCATAAAATGAACTTTCTTTCCAGTATTTTAATTGAAATTTAAACAATTTAACTAAAATAAAAACAAAAAAAGATTGGGAAAAACCCAATCTAAAATTAATGAATTTTAAATATTATAAATTAAATTATTATTAAAAATTTTCTAAAATTAATCTTGCAAGTTTATCTTCATTATGTCTTGAGTATCCTGAAGATTTACTAATTAAACTATCCTCTAAAACTCTTATTTTTAATTTTTTTAAATATTCTCTCTCTTCATCACTTAATAACAGTTGACTTGCACTTTTTCTTTTATATTTTAAGTCAACTTCTTTAGGAATTATTTCATTATTTACTATTACTGTGTCAATTTTAATTCCTTCACAATGCTTATAAATTGCGTTTAAATGATCAGTAACCTTATAATCGAAGGTTTCTGTTGATTGATTAACAACATTTAAAATAAAGCAAATTTTTGCTTTAGTATTTGTTAATGCTTCACTTATTTCAGAAATTAACAAATTAGGAATTACAGAAGTATATAAACTTCCAGGACCTATTAAAATTACATCAGAATTATAGATTTCATGAACAACTTCATTAAGTGGTTTAGCATATTTAGGAGAAATGAAAACTCTATTTATTCTACTACTATTTTCATCTTCTAAGTTTAAAGCTGTTATATTACTTTCTCCCTCAATTATTTCTCCATTTTCAAGCTCTGCAAATAATTTTATATTATCTAAAGTAACTGGTAAAACTTTACCGGTTATTGCTAAAATATTTGAAGTTTCTTGGATACCTAACATAAAATCTTTATAAATATCTGCCATTGCAACTAGAAACAAATTTCCAAAGCTTTGTCCCTTTAGATTTCCCTCTTTAAATCTATATTTCATCAATCTTTCCATTGATTTTTCAGTATTTGCAAGAGAAATCAAACAAGCTCTAATATCTCCTGGTGGAATAATTCCTAAATCATCTCTAAGCATTCCGGAACTTCCGCCGTCATCAGCTACAGTTACAATTGCAGTAATATCTTTAAAATATTTTTTTAAACCTTTAAGGATGGTTGAGCTTCCTGTTCCACCCCCAATAGTTACAATTCTTGTATCATCTACCATAGTCTTTCATCCCTATGAGAAATATTAACATTAGAATGTTCTTTTTTAAGTTCTGAATAAATTTTTTCAGCTAAACAAACAGAACGATGCTTTCCACCTGTACATCCAACTCCAATAGTAAGCATATTTTTTCCTTCAGCCTTATATTTAGGTATTAAGAACTCCAATAAATCAACTACTTTATTTAAAAATATCTTTGAGTCATCAAAACCCATAACATAATTTTGGATTTCATCATCTTTTCCATTAAGTTCTTTTAGTTCTTCAATATAATATGGATTAGGTAAAAATCTAACGTCAAAAGTCAAATCTGCTTCAACCAAAATTCCATTTCTAAATCCAAATGATTCTATATTTATAACTAAATCTTTTTTATTCCCACTGAAAAAAATTGAATTCAATTTACTTTTAAAACTTGTAGCAGAAAGTCTTGTAGTAGCAGAAAGTCTTGTAGTGTCTATGATTATATCAGATTTTTCTTTTATATCATTAAGCATTTCTCTTTCTAGCTCTATGGAATCTGAAAGTGTCCCATTTGGATTTACGGGATGAGGACGTCTTAATTCCTTATATCTATTAATAAGAGTTCTATTACTTGCATCTAAAAATAAGACTTTTAATTCACAATCCATTTTTTTCAAATTTTGAATTGTTTCTGATAAGTCTTCAAAAAACCTAGCTCTAACGTCAATAACTATAGCCAACTTTTCAATAGACTTTGTAGAATTATTTATTAATTCGACAAAATCTACAATAAATTTTGGAGGGAGATTTTCCATGCAATAATAACCCATATCTTCAAAATGGTTTAATGCTAATGTCTTTCCTGCTCCACTCATTCCTGTAATTATAACTGCTTCCATAACCTAATCCTTTAAAATTCTTACTTCCGTTTCCAATTTAACACCGAATTTTTCAAAAACAACTTTTTGAACATACTCTATAAGTTCCATGACTTCTTTAAAACTTGCATTTCCTTTATTAACTATAAAACCTGAATGTTTTTCTGAAACCCAAGCATCATTTATATGATATCCCTTAAGTCCAGCATCTTCAATTAATTTTGAAGCAAAATGTCCTTCTGGCCTTTTGAAAGTACTTCCTGCTGAGCCGAAGTTCAAAGGTTGCTTCGAATTTCTTCTTTCTCTTAAATCTTCATAGACAGCATTTATTTTTTCTTTATTTCCTTTTTGTAGTTTCAGCTTAATAGTAGTTACAATATAGTTTCTTCTTTGAATTATGCTTTTTCTATAAGAAAATTCAAGCTCTTCATTTTTTAATTCTCTTAATTCGAAATTATCTAAGTCCAAAACTTCAACGGATTCCACTATATCTTTCATTTCCCCACCATAGGCTCCTGCATTCATATAGATTGCTCCACCTATTGTTCCGGGAATTCCTGAAGCGAATTCAAATCCTGTTAAAGAATTTTCATAAGCTACAGTATAAACTTCTGATAATTTTGCACCAGAATTTACTATTAAATAGTCTCCTTCAACTTCTATTTTTGAAAATTCACTCTTTAATTTTATTATAACTCCATTATAACCTTCATCCGGAACAAGCAAATTTGATCCATTTCCAATTACAAAGAATTTAATATTATTTTTTCTACATATTTTTACAGCTTCAATGATATCTGAAATTTCTCTAGGTTCAATCAAAGCTATACAATTTCCACCTATTTTGAATGTAGTATGGCTTTTTAAAGGTTCATCATATCTTACAACACAATTCAATTTATTAAATAACATATTTACCACCTAATTTGATTTATTTTTTATTTCTTCCATTATTCTTTTATTTAATTCCTCTGCAGCATTATATCCATACATTTTTTGACGCATATTTCTTGCTGCAACTTCAACAATTAAAGCAATATTTCTACCCGGTTTTACTGGAATAACAATATATGGAAGTTCAAGACCTAATATGCTTTTGTATTTATCATCAAGACCTAATCTATCATATTCTTTGTTATCTATCCAATTTTCAAGCTCAATAACAAAATCAATCTCTGTAGATCTTTTTATTGCCCCCGATCCATATAACCTTTCAATATCCAATATTCCAAGCCCTCTAATCTCTAAAAAATGTCGAATATTTTCAGGTGACTCACCATAGAGTTTATTATCTATTTTTCTTATATCTACAGCATCATCTGCCACCAATCTATGTCCACGAGCAATAAGTTCAAGAGCAGTTTCACTTTTCCCTATACTACTTTTACCAAGTATTAAAATTCCCATACCAAAAACTTCAAGTAATCCACCATGAACTCTTATTTCTTCACTTAAGGCATATTCTAAAAATAAATTTAACTTGGAAATAAGTTTTGTAGTTCCATAATCTACTCTTAAAATTGTTCTATTATGTTTTTTTGCCAAAGAATAAACTTCATAAGGTATATTAATTCCATAACTGTAAATCAAAGCGGGAATCGGATATGAAAAGAACTTATCAAAAATATTTCTTCTTTCATCAAAGGGTAAATATTTGTTATAATATTCATGCTCCGGAAGTCCAATTATTTGAATTCTTTTATATGAAAAAGTATCAAAAAAACCACTTAGTTGAAGCCCAGGTCTATTAACTTCATTAATATCTATTTCTATTTTATCATAATCATCGCTTTTATAAACAATCTCAAATCCAAGTTTTTCAACTAAGTCTTTCAATAGAACACTTTTTTTCATATTATCCCTCATTATTAAAAAATTCAAAAATATTTTTAGCTGTTTTCTTATCCATTTTATCAACCATAAGAAGTTCTTCAACACTTGCTTTTTTTATCGAAGAAATGCTTCCAAAATGAGATAATAGTTTAATCTTTTTAATTTCTCCAACACCTTTTATCTCATCAAGAACAGAATTTTGTAATTTTTTATTCTGTAAACTTCTATGATAGTTAATAGCAAATCTATGAACTTCTTCTTGTATGTCAAATAAAAATCTATATATATTTGTATTTATATCTAATTCGATATAATTGTCTTCAAAAATTATTCCTTTAGTTCTATGCTTGTCATTTTTTACAAGTCCAATAACAGGAACATCCAAGTTCTTTTCCAAAAGAACTTCTTTTGCTACATTAACATGTCCCTTTCCACCATCCATTAAAATTAAGTCCGGCTTTTCTGAAAAACTGCTTCCCGCAGAATTTATTTTTTCATCTAAAAATCTATTAAATCTTCTTGTAAGCATCTCTCTATGGCTTGAATAGTCATCTTGCCCTACAACTGTTTTTATTTTAAATTTTCGATAATCTTTTGAGCTTTTAAAACCATTTTTATAAACTACCATACTTCCAACATTAAAATCACCTGAAATATTTGAAATATCATAACATTCTATTCTATCTAAATTGTCAATATCCAAAATATTTTTTAGATAATTAATAGCTTGCAAGTATTTTACATTTATATTTTTATTATCAAAAATATGTTTTGTTAAAATTTCATTTGCATTCTTTTGCAAAATTTTCATTTGATCAAATTTAACACCTTTTTTAGGATTTTTTACAGAAATAGATTTTTCAGAAAAAATATTTGCTAAGAATAATGAAATTTCATTTAAAAATTTTTCATCCGAATAATCAATATATACTTCTTTAACCTTGTTATGATGACTTATGTAAAATTGCCTTATAACATTTGAGAATAGCTCTTCAACTTCCAAATCCAAAATATTTTCAACAATGAAATGTTTTCTATCAACTACAAGTCCATCATTTACAATAAAAATTGCAACAACCAAAATATTCTCAGCATAAGCATAAGAAATCAAATGATACTCCTTAAATTTCTTGATATTAAAAATCTGCTTAGTAAATAAATAATCAATTTCACTTAAGAAATCTCTATATTTCATCGCAAGTTCATATTCTTCTTTTGCTGATGCCTGTTTCATTCTATTTAGTAAAATTTCCTTTATCTCAGTTGTATCTCCTGAAAGAAACTTAATAACTCTTTTAACATCATTATTATAATTTTCTCTATCTATATTTTGAGTACATGGTGCTGAGCATCTTCCCAAATAATAGCTCATACAAGGTCTTTGTAAAAACTTTCCTTTATCAAAGTTCAACTTACAATCTCTTATATTGTAAATCAATATTGATAATTCCATCAATTTTTCTAAGTCTGAAATTGTAGGAAAAGGCCCAAAATATTGAGCCTTATCTTCCTTAACATCTCTAACTTTTAAAATTTTAGGAAATTTTTCATTTGTGATTTTTATATAAGGATATTGTTTGTCGTCCTTTAAATTTATATTATACTTAGGTCTATTCTTTTTAATTAAATTTGCTTCTAAAACTAAACTTTCAGTTTCGTTGTTTACAATTATATATTCAAATCTATGGATATGTTCTACCATAGCTTGAACCTTTTTGTATTTGTGATTAGTAGTAAAATATGACCTAACTCTATTTTTTAAAGATACAGACTTTCCAACATAGATAATCTTATCATCCTTATCATACATTATATAAACTCCCGGTAAATCGGGTAGCTTTTTTAATTCGTAATTTATATCAAATTCTTTTAAATTTCCTTGCATTGTTCTCTTAAGTATTCTAAATCATGTCCACTTAAATATGGAGATAATTTTTCATAACACATCTTATTGTAATCATTTAACCAAACAATTTCTTCTTCAGTTAATAATGATTTATCAACAGGTCTTATATCAATAGGCACAACTGTCAAATTATCAAATTTTAAAAATTGACCAAATTCAGTCATTTCATCTTTAACACAAACCATAATATTTTCAATTCTAATTCCGTGACTACCACTAATATAAATACCCGGTTCATCAGAAGTTACCATTCCAACTTCCATTGGATATTCGTTACCTGCAGTTCCTATTCTTTGAGGTCCTTCATGAACGTTTAAAACATGACCTACTCCATGTCCTGTACCATGATTGAAATTAATTCTGTTTTTCCATAGATTATATCTAGTGAAAGCATCTAAATAACCACCATTTGTTCCTTCTAAGAACTTAGCTTCCATTAAAGCAATATGTGCCTTTAAAACTAGCGTATAGTGATAAATTTCTTCTTCTTTTAATTTACCAAGTGCAACAGTTCTTGTAATATCAGTTGTTCCATCTAAATAATGTCCACCGCTGTCAATTAAATACAATCCTCTAGGTTCAATTTTTACAGGATTTTCATGACTTGGTTTATAATGTGGCATTGAAGCATTTGCACCATAAGCAGAAATTGATTCAAAACTGTCTTCAATAAATAAATCTTGTTGTTTTCTAAATTCCAATAATTTTTCTGATGCAATCATTTCAGTTATAGTTCCTGTTGAAACACCTGTTTCCAACCAATTTAAATATCTAACTAGTGCAACTCCGTCTTTAATGAATGCATTCTTAGTATTTTTTATTTCAATTTCATTTTTATGACATTTCATTATTGAAGTAAGATTTAAGCCTGTAACAACATTTACTCCTCTTCCGATTGATGAATAAACTGCTACATTTGTCTTTTTTGTTTCTAAATATAAAGTTTTCTTTGCCTCAATATCAGAAATATCTCTTGCTATAACTTCATAAGCTTTAATTGAAATATTATTTTCTTTCAAATAATCTGCAACTTCCTGTGATAATTTAGATTTATCGATATATAAATTACATGTATTTTCAGAAATCAATAGATATGAAATTACAACAGGATTACATTGAACATCATTCGCTCTAATATTCAAAACATAAGCAATATCATCTAAAGAACCAATAAAATGATAGTCTATTCCTCTTTCTTTCATCATGCTTCTAAGTCTAGCAATTCTATCAGAAGTTGATTCTCCAGAATATTTTTCATCAAAAATATAAACTTTGCTGTCCGGCTTTGCAGGACGACCTTCTTCGTTCCAAATATCTCCTATATAATCAACATCAGTTATAAACTCAAAATTAGGTAATTTTCTCATTAAATTTTCATATTCTGCAACAGAAGTATTATTACCATCAAAAGCAATCTTTGCTACTCCATTAGGAAATTCTTTCAACAAAAACTCCTCAATAGAAATTGAATCAGGAATACCCATCTTGTAAAGTTCAACTTCCCCTACAGATAATTCTTTAGCTGCTTGAATGAAATATCTTCCATCAGTCCATAAACCAGATTTTTTAGTAGTAATAACAGCTGTTCCGGCTGAACCTGTAAAACCAGTTATAAATTGTCTAGTTTTGTAATAATCCGCCAAGTATTCGGATTGATGCGGATCTGAGCTAGGTACAATATAGGCATCTATATTTCTTTTAGCCATCAACTTTCTCAATTTACTTATTCTTTCATTAATCATAATAACAATACCCCCTTAAAATTTAAATTCTAACAACTATATTATAGCATTGTAAATTTAATATTTCAATAAATTTTTACAATCAATAATGAAAATCTTTTAAATAAACAAAAAAATAGATACCATTTTACAAACAGTATCTATTAAAACTAAATTTAATTATTTTTTACCTTTCAAATCTTTAGCAATTAATGCATCAAGAACTAATTCATAACCTTCTGCACCAAATTGTAATGATCTATTTACTCTACTAATTGTAGCAGTTGATGCTCCAGTTTCAAGTTCTATTTCATTATATGTTTTTCTAATTTTTAAAAGTTTAGCAACTTCCAATCTTTGAGAAATAGAATTTAATTCACGTAAAGTACAAACATCTTCAAAGAAAGCATAGCAATCATCTTTAGTTTTTAACATTAAAATAGCTTCGAAGAATTCATCTAATTGTTTTGATTGTAATTTTTTTAAATTTGACATAACACACCTCCAATTATTTAACAATATTTCTATTCAATTATACTTCATTATACAATAATAGTCAAGTACTAAATTGTATTTTATAAAAAACTGGCGGGAATATGTGGGAATCGAACCCACCTAAGAAGCTACAAACTCCTTATGCTGGTTTTGAAGACCAGAGAGCACACCAGAACTCATCTACTCCCATAAAACAACATTAAGTATTATACATTATCTAATAAAAAAAATCAACCTTTTACAAAATTTTTTATAAACAAGTTGATTATAACTATAAATAAAATATTAAAAAATATTTTTTATTGCAAAACAACAAAATTCTTAAACATCTTCTCGATGTGAAGCGTCGTAAAAGGATACAATTCTCATTTTTCCACAAACTCTTCAATTTTTTCTGTTATTTCATTAATTTTATTTAATCTATCAAATTTAACTCTCTTAATAGATCTGGAAAATACCGCAGAAATCAAAACTCCTATTGCTATTGAACCTGCATGTACTACAGTACTTATTCCACTATCTAAAGCCAATAAATACTCATCTTTTGCAAAATATTCCATAGTATGATACATTCCATATCCGGGAACCAACATTACAATTCCGATATATAAAAATACCGTAGAAGGCATTTTTAATTTTACAGAAAAATATTCAGCAAAAAGTCCAACAACTAAAGATGCAATTAAATTACTAACTGCATTTCCAAAATATTTGCTACAAAAATAGTAAACAATCCAACTGATTGTTCCTATAACAGTACAATAAACAATAGCTTTCTTTGGAACTATAAAAAATATTGAAAATGCAATGCTCGATACAACTGCACAAATAATGTTTAAAAATAAATCCATAAAACCACCTATCCAAAAAGTCTAAGAATTAGAACAACACCAACAGCAATAGAAACAGCTGTAAATATTGCAGACATTATACCTATTATTCCGGATAAAATATCTCCGGATAAAATATCTCTCATAGAATTTGTTATCTGTATTCCCGGAAAAAGCGGAATAATTCCTGCAATTATAATACTTGAAACATTTTCTATATGAATAAGTCTTGACATAGTCATAATAAAAAGTGTAACTGCACATGCGGATAAAAAAGTCGTTAAAAATGAAGGTAATCCTAATTTTCCAATATAAATCAGAAATAACATTTCGACAAGCATAGCCATTGACGCCGGAATAAAATCGCTCAATGTCCCCCCAAAAATAAATGCCAAAAACGGAGCAGATAAAGTAATTAATAAAATAGTTGTAAAATTACTATATGAACTTTTATTTTTTATGTTTTTCAGTTCTTTGAACGCTTCATCAACATCTACTTTACCTGAAACAATATTTCTTGATAACTCATTTAGTAAGGCTATTTTTTCTAAATTCTTTCCTGAATCATTTAATCTTCTCATGCTTGTATAATTTGTTCCGTTATATACAAATGAAATTATTACCATATTACTCAATGCAAAAGTATTAACAGCTTTAACATTTTGAAAAGATTTACAAATTCTATTTATACTATCCTCTACTCTATATACCTCTGCTCCATTATAAAGCAAAGAGTAAGAAAATTTAATGCTAAAATTTAATAACTTCTTTGCTTCATAATCACTATTTATAGAATTATTTTTCATCATCGTACTCATCATCACGTTCTTCCATTTCCTTTAAAAATTTTCTTTTTGAACGAACAACATAAAATATCAATAAAAATAAAATTGTAGGAACAATCAACATAACAGGATTTTTTATTAAACTGGCAATAGCTTCCATTCTTTCTTTATACTCTTTTTCAGATTTTTCATTTACAGCTTCAAGCCTCTTTTTCTTTTCTTCTTCGGTTAACTCATCATAATTTTTTTTAAAATCATCTTTAGGTTTTGAATATTTATTAGCCTCTAATCTTTTATTCCTTTCAATCTCGTCAAGATTCGGAACATAATCACCCTTATTTATCATATTTTGGAATAACTTAATCTCTGAATTATCCGGGTCTTTATCATTAGCTAAATAAAGTGTTTGATAATTACCGGAAGTCGCTTTAAAAATCCAAGTCAAATCTAAAGTATTATCTTTTTTCAAAATTCCAACAAAATAATCTCCTTTTGCAGGAGTTAACCTACTATAACTATACTCTTTAAACTTAGGAACTTCAATTTCTTTAAGATTTTCTCCTAAAAAAATTGTAGTAACTTTTATTTTAAATTTTCCATTAGAATCATCAATAATATTTCCAATAAAGAAACTTCTATAATCCATGTCATAAATTCTATTTGCTCTATCAAAATTATCATCCGCGAAAGAATTTTTAGATACAAAA
>OHBE01001501.1_pt1 | contig 20071 bp, 20 predicted proteins | sample 1577231 | NCBI WGS metagenome assembly OHBE01 (sample SAMEA3541506, study PRJEB24748) | human gut metagenome | biome: human gut; feature: human-associated habitat; material: faeces | place: China | collected 2012 | reverse complement strand
TTTAGGATCCGGAAAATCCATGCCACGAAAAACTTTAAACAATTCCTCAACCCGGTCTTCATCTTTCACGAGATTGGTTCTCAAAACATATTCTATAACGACATCTGCATCTTTTATACACTCGCATTCTTTTCTATTCATTTTGACAAGAGCCTCGCTCTTGTCTGTCAAAGATTCGATTATCTTCTCCCTCTCTTCTTTAGTTGTAATAATTCTCATACTCGTCTTCTATTATCGGATTAATAAAATTTATTTACGGATTTCTTTTCTAACAATCGGCTTAAAATCCGTCTTTAAACAATGTATCAATTTTACACGCAAACGAAAACGCCTCCGGTAATTTAGCTCGTAAAGCCACACGTGCCCTTTCCCTAAACACGGGATATTTCGTTCTAAATATTCAAATTCATCACCGCTTAGTTTTTGTGCATAACGCAAGTAAAAGATCATGTAAGTATCGACATACCCATCTATTATTTCATCTTCACGTAACCACTGGGTAAACGTTTCTAGAAATTCTTTGTCAGGCTCGTTTTCTTGCACGAACTCATAGATAGACGGAAACGAGTAGCGTGCGAGATAGTTTATTTCATCAGGGCTAAATAACGTTCCTCCTTTCATGTTCGGCACGGATGGCACTTTCAAACTTTCGAGAAAACTTCTAAACGGTGTTTCAATCTTGTTGACAATCATATTCTATAGAATCAAGTTTTACAACATTCATAATTAACACTTTACCCCCTATTGATTAACCACAACATCAGAACACCCTGAACACTGTATCCTGAACGATTTTACGCTTGATAGTTTTTATTATATCCATAACAATTACTTGTAAGATTTGATATTAGTGTAATCTGGAATTATAACATTTCCTTCTTCATCTTTTTTCATTTTCACGGGGATTCCATCAACATCATTATTTCTATCCCATTCTTCACAGGCTAACTCATAAATAGTGACTCCCCAGCACTTATGAAATGAATGCATAAACTCATTTAACTTATCCCTCATAACAAAATTCAACGTACCACGACACTTATCATGTGGGAAATATCTTGCTTCTTCAAGCATAACACAACAATTTATTTTCCTTTTGAAAAGATGCCTTAATTTCTTTCTAAAGGACCTTATATGAATATGAGGGATCCCACCTTCAGAATCATCTGTGTTAATGTACACTTCTACTTCCTTAGGTTCCAACCAACCTATTCTTGCAGTATATCCTTTTCTGTGGCGATAATCGTAATATGCTTTTAATATTGATTTTATAATCATTCACTCTAACTTACTAAATACTCGTAAACTTCTTCGGCTCTAATTTTTCAACTTCTCTGAATCTTTTCAACAAATCCTCAATCTTATCAACTCTGGATTTTGTCTGTACCAAGAATGAATTTAAATTGAGTTACATCCATTTCATTAGTTGCTCCATAACTACCACGCACATCAATATTCCATTTAGAGGGCTGAAAAACATTTAACTATTACTACTCCTTTATAGGGAAAAAGACTAAATATTCAAACGCCTTCCCATTTCCTAAATGATATTTCGAATTTATTGACAATCATGTTATATAGGAAATCCCATAACAAAGTATCATTACGAAAAAAAAACATTTGCATTCTATTTTTTATTCATCCTATTTGCAAAACTATTGACACTGCAATCCTAAAGCAATAACCCCACTAAACATTACCTTTGCATCCAAAATACCGTTAGGATTACCATAAACAACACAATACAAAAGCCATGATATACCTTGTTCTATTTTTTCTTCTTCTCTCGGTGATACTTCTTGATTCACATTTAATAAATCCCCTAACGTTTTTCCCTCTTTTTTTGCTTTTACTTTCATTAGCTCTAATTGAAGATTCAAAACTATATTCCATCTACCAATATAAAATGCGACCTTATCTTCTGAGAATCCTTGTTCCAACAACCTAGTTTCAAGAATTTTCATTCCTCTTTTTAAAGCTTTTTCTACCTTAACATTGGAAGATTCTTGTTTCTCTTGAATAGGGGATCTCTTTAGCAAAGAAGTTTTAATCACGCTGGGAACAGTATTTTGCGAAGTTGGTGTTTGTACAAAAAGCGTATCGTAATAAAACTCTTGTTTAAGCATACTCTTGTTTAAACCGTGAAAAAACAACAAGGTTCCACCTACTAATAGTATACAAATACCAACAACACTTAACGAAATTAATCTTTTTTCCATAACTTACATTTCACGCAATTAGTGATTAATCTTGATCTACCACGTACCAATAAAAATGTCGCCGACCTCGTACAACTTTAGCACGGATCACCATAAATCCTCAATATCAATATAATAATTGAAAATTTCCATTACATCCTTCGTCGCCTTTTTATAGTCGCCATTATATGTAGAATACATTTTCTTGTACAATAAACCGACACAATCATTTATCAAATAACTAGCTTCCACCCTCGACACATTCTTCTCTTTCCATACTAAATCAGTCGCTTTATGACGCACAACATCTGCCATTATATTAACGATGACCACCGACATAAAATAATTAAACCTGTCAACTTCAAAATCAGTATTAACTACAAAAGAACGAGAATATTCTGGCAATTCGTTATTACGCCTAAGTGAGGACACACAATTATCACTATATTCATAATTACTTTCTTTAGAAGTTTCTATCAATCTCTTATCAAATACACCTTCTTCAAACTTCAACTGAGAAAGAGAAACTTCCCACCTCCAAGACATTGAATTACCCCCAGGGTAATCATTTGCGTAAAGATAAGAATCCCGCCCATACTCCCAGCGGGAAGCGACTTTTGAAAGACTATCTTTTTCAGCTCTTAAACCTCTCACACAATTCTCAAGAGAATCGATTCTATTCTGCAATAAAATTAAACTAGTTCCACTTTCACGCATACAAGCACTCGTCATGCAGCAAGTAACAAAAACAAATAATAATCTTTTCATAATTTCAAACTTTAAACATGTATCCCTATTCTTGATTATGAGCGTTTACTATAATCTTATTAATTATAGCTATAACAACAGCCAGTACCCACACAACAAATGAAACCAAAACTACCAATGTTACTGCAGCTGCACTATCTTCTGACAATGCCCCTTTAAGATTGTCCATTATTTGGATATAATTACCTTTTATCAGTGATTCGTTTCCGTCATAAAAAATGACAACCGCACGATCTGAAATAAACGAAAGAACTGAGAGTCCACAGAATATCACATACAAAATAACTCGAGATGCCTTCAAACGTCTTCGCTCTGTAGAACTCTTTCCTATTTCTAAGAAAAATAGTCTGGAGAAGAAATAATTTGAAGTTATTGCATAGGCTGACATTATAATAAGAATAATCGAAAACTGACTCAAACGTAACACCTCCCATAACATAACAATTAGGGCAAATACACTAAATAAGATGGATAAGAAAGCCATTTTCAACCTGAATATCAGCCGCTGGCTGTACACAGTTCGTTGACGAGGAACCCTGCCCCGAGAAGAAGATGGAGTTTCACGATGATTATCCGTAGAAGAGATTTTCTCAACTGGAGCGAGTCTACGCAAAGGATCTTGATAATTTCTGACTTCCCCATCTCGAATAAATATAGTCGTTTTTTTCTTCATATCACATCTAATTATTTAATTTCAAATCAATAAACCATTAATCATACCTAAACTATAGCTATAGCATTGTAACCAAATCTTTCATGACTCTCTGTTATAATTATTCTTTATTACTTGTCGAGCACACACTATCATTCTTCCGACAATTTACAAGTACCGATCTGTTAAATAGTCAATATAACTCTCGTTACCCTCGTAAAACTCTTTCGATAACTTCATGATTACCTCTTGATAAGTCACGTGACTAAACTTCACGTTATCTTTTCGGGCTATTTCCGCAAATTGTTCAATCTCTCTCCTATGCGCAAATCCATCTTTCCCTACCACGTCGTACCAGAGGTACAAAAGATGGAATCCCCGCTTTATATGCCGCCCGGCTCCAAGGTTTGAGTTATACTTGTCAAAACTTCTTTTCAACCCTAGCACGTGTTTTATTAATTGTGCCGCATCCAAGTACCGGAACTTTTTATCATCAGGGGAAATCTCTTTAGCCAGTTCATACAAGTTGGGTAATCCTTTCCAGAAAGAAAGTTCCTCGATATATTTTTGTTTAAGTCCTTCATGTTTTCCACCTCGATATGGCTCCGCAAATTTTGACTCGATGGCAATATCAGGCAATCCCACACGAATAAATACATCGATATTGGGAGTTCGGGGAAATCTAGATTTGTCCTCGCTAATCTCGAAATGTTCTTCAAATCTGATTGTACCGTCAACTGGAACGTGAGGGACATCTACCACGTGAAAAGACGGGGAACCCACATTTTCAAGTAACTGTCCTGGCTTGCAGCTTCTTCCCCACACGTTACAAGCATTCAGAATAGGACAAATGTCTTTTCCCTGCCAGTATTGAAACAAATTAACCACGATCGCAGAGGACGAGTGAAGTGCTTTCATTTTCGCCAATCGAGTTTTGCTATCTCTCGTTTCGTTCCCGTCACCCGAATTATAACATCTCATATTTTCCCCTGACAACTCCTCAAACAAATTATCGGGTAAATTTCGCAGGTAATTCTTTTCTCCCCTGTCGGGAATTGTTCCCCCGGTTAATTCTAGTTTCTTTCTTTTTGCCCAACCTCGTTGCTTCGCTTTAATAAATTCTAACCCGTTCATGGCATCGAATAAATTATCGTCACGTGACTCCCCCAATGACGGATTAAACAAAAAGAAAGTGTGGAGTCGTTCGTTTATTGCATAGGAGGCTCTGACAAAGCCCAGAAACGAATAAACAATACTCCACACCTGTTTAGTATATGTATTTGAACATATTACTACCCAAGTGATGAATGTTATTGCTATTCCCCGTTTCTTTGAAACTGTCAGATTTCCTATGCGGGTAAAGCGAAACACTTTCACGTATGCTCGTCACTTCTCGTGACTTCGCAAATATAGTAAAACTTCCTCAAAATAACATCCAGTTAAAGAATATCGTTTTCTTCGTTCTGGGCTTTATAATAATACGAAAACAAAACGAGAAGAGAGCGGGAAATGAAACACATTTTCACATCCGCTCTCTTCAATACATTACCCCCACGAAAAACAACTAGCTAATATTGATTATTTTAACAAAACATACAATCATCTTTTAGCGATACATGTACACACTATTTTATGTATATTAATTTTATTTACACGTTTCATGTCATCCGTGGGTGTTAATATCACCATTCTTCCATGTACTCTATCCCGAAATTCTTGCAGAGAAAAAAGAACGAAGCTATCGTGATCTTCCCCTCCACCTGGTATTTCAGGCATCGATTGTACTGGATGTCACATTCCCCCTCATCATAGTTTTCATACACACGACTAACCATGTGAAACCAGAAACGTCCTTCTTCCCCGAACTCGTGAGCCAAGGCACTCCCGACTTTAAACCAATTCTCGTACCGATTGGTAATATCAATCTGTTCTTTTTGAATGATCGAAACAGCTTTTTTCACACGTTCACGCACCTTGTTCATATCATCAACAGTTTTCACCACGTGTCCCGATTGGCATCCCATCCCCATCACGTGAGAGAATGGAACCGGGTTAGGGTTATAATAAGGGTTCTCGTCATAACTCGCCACTCTCAAACTCACGGGACTCTTCACGCTCCTATCCACTTGCAAACGGAATTGCTTGTTCAAGAACAACGCCAAGGCTTCAAAGTGTGGCTTGTGCATCTCGGGATTCAATATCCTGAAAAGTAAAAATATTCCTTCCCCGCCAAGTGATAATCCCGCATAATACAAGCTCGGGAAGTACTCCCCGATAATTTGTTTAGATTTCTCCAAATCGATTCTCGGGTTATCCTTTGAATCTATATCAATGCACAGCAATCCCGTGTGCTTGATCATTCCAGATTCCCGCCTCTGGCGAAACGTGCCACTCGGGGTAACACATGGTAGGCCTTTCTTGATCTTCTTACGAAATTCATCATCACCACTGGCCCTATAAGCCTCCACCCGTTCCTTAAATTTACTCGCGAACAAAAACTTGTCCAATCTTACCTCTCGAACAGGTTCTTTGCTAAAGACGTTTTCAAACAATGAAACTAACGGGACTCTAAAGGGGGGAAAGATTCCGCCACATCCATCTTCATTTACATTTAATTTTTCTTTTACTTTTTCCTTTAAATCTCCATTAGATTCTTCATTTTCTATTACATTATCCTTGACATTATATTCATCATTAAGGGTATTTTTTGTCTTTTCCATATCTTTGTTAATTAACAAATTAGATACAAATATTGATTCCATTTTATCACGTTTTTCATCATTATTCGAACTCATCCGGTTCACCATCATCAAAACAATCATCATTTTCTCCTCCCAAAAATTCATCATCCTTTACATTATGCTTCTTTTCCGGTAATCGTATACACTCTCCAAATTCCTGTTCATCACAATCTTTTTTCTTTTGTGCTTTACCTTTAAGCCGATTGAAATATTTCTTGTTAGCTGAATCGATATTAGGTTGTGCCATCTTAAATATTCCTAGAACATTGGACGGTAAACTCTCTGGCATCTCCTGATCGAGAGCGTATCTCACGATCGTCTCGAAAGCGATCAACTTGTTTTTCTTACTTAATGTTTCAATAGCTTCTAAATAAGAACGATAGAAAACAAAACTATCTCTTTTGTTACCACTTTTTTCATCTGTTTTTTTTGTTATTTTTTTCATAACCATTTTCTTTAATTTTAAGTTTTTCAAAATATTCCTCGTGAGTTTCAACCCGGTTAGATTGCATCCACCAGTTGATCTCTTCCCGCTTAAAAAATATCCTTCGTCCACCGTGTGCGGGCTTGTGGAAAGGAATTTTACGCTCATGAGTTAGCTTGTAAAGGGTTGACTTTTTGTAACCTGTTAATTCTGACACTTCCTCGATCGTTAAAACTCCTGATTTTTCAGTAGAAGACAACATCACATCTAAAAGAACTTCCTTGACTATTGTCTTCATCTCCTCTACGGTCAACTGTACTATAAGAAGATCACTTCTTATGTTTTTATTATTGAACATAAAAAAAATAATTTTTTTTCATTATGAAAGAAAGGATCCCCTTTCCCCCACATGAATGGTTAAACAAAAATTTACTAGGCTTGGTTTTCTAAAACCAAGAAACGGGAAGTTTTTATTTCAAAATATTGGTGTGTTAACATCACACCCTTGTTTTTATGCCTACTTATCGGCATCAAATGGAACTCGCACATCTTCATGCTATTCCTGTCGGTGAGGAGTAGAAACAGGAGATCAGTCAAACAAGTTTGTGATCTGGCCCTCTACTGTGTCACGTTACAAATTTACAAATATTTCTTCTCCTAGCAAATTTTATTGCAAAAAAAAATCATTCTATCGTTCATTTTTCTTCTCGAAACCAGCGAGTTACGAACATTCATGTAAAACGAGTCTATATACCATACAAGGCTTCTGCGGCCTCATCTATTGTTGAAGTGTCAAAACTATCCAGATACGTGTTAGTTGTTTTCATGTCTGCGTGTCCCAACATTTGGGATATTTGTTCTCGTGCCACGTTATTACGCTGTAACATCATCGCCATCGTGTGACGACTCACGTAGGTCGTTAATTTCATTTCGGTTATCTCGAATTCCTTGGCTAGTTCTCTTAAATAATCGTTATACTTTCTGTACCTGTATCGCACGTGCTTGTACAACTTTTCTCCCGTGTAACCACTAATAGATACTATTGGCAAGAGAAAATCATCCACGATGGGATTATCGGCTTTAAGACTATCCAACAAATTTTGAATCTCGCTCGTGATCTTTATTTTAATGGACTTCACATTTTTCTGATGCTGTATTTTGTAACGTTTATAAACGATATACTCCCCGTTATTAAATTTCGAGATATTACTTTTTCTCAAGTATGCCATGTCTATAAACGATATTCCATAACAGTAATATGACAAGAGAAACAATTTACGTGCGTATTCTCGTTGCGGGTTTCCCGATCTTGTATTTCTAATCTTATTCAGGTACTCCACGGGAAGGTAACGTTTTTCGGTTTCCTCGTCCAGTTTGGCTATTTGAAAACCGCCTTTACCAAAAGGATAAGTTTTTTCCGTCGCTTCTTTTTCTTGAATAGCCTTGTTTAAAATGCTTCTAAGAGCTTTAAAATAATACTTCCGGGTGTTTCCCTTGCACCCTCTCTTTTGGAGGAAAATATCAAAACCGTTCACGAATTTTATATCAATCTCCGAGAATATCTTTTTGTCAAATTTACTATCGTAATGTTCGAGCATTTTCAGCGTGGCTGCGTAACAGTTCGCATTACCATCGTGTCCCGTATCACGTAAAACACTAATATGGTTTTCCATGTAGGCTTTCACTTTACCTTGTTTAGCCTTGTTTAAGAAAGCGTCCGCAAATTGATTCAAAGTCCAATCAACGTGTTCCCTTCGAAAGTTATCGATAATCTCTTGCGCTTGAACCCTGTAATTACTAAGCAAATAATTATATTGCTTGCGTTTCTCGTTCTCTTCCTTTTGCTTCTTGTCTTTCACGTTTTTAAGGATCACGAAACACTCGTTATCCGCATCCCAGTACTCTTCGTCTGCGAAGATCTTTAATGTAAAATACCTCCGTTGCCGTTCCTTGCACACCCGTAAACGAATGGCATACTGTCCTTGCGCATTGGTTACATCATTTCTCTTTACAAAACTAATCATTCCTAATACAGTAAAACTATAATAAATCAATCCTCTTCCAAAGAGGTTTTAGCTTGTCTACAGTTATATAATACGAATTAGAAAATTTAACTTTGTGTTTGTTTTTAAACAGTTCCAAATTATCCTATTAATTATCCAAGAAAATAAACAACACGAACGATAAGCACAAAATCGGCAAGCAACGAAAAATCACATCTCATTCTAAAATAGCGTGACTTCAACGAATTTAAACAAAGCAAATTACTTAACAACCAATTTTTCAACAGCGATGAAAACGGTTGTAAAACACTACCCGAGAAAACAAATGAAAAAGATAGATTCATACATATTCCCTGTATAAATGTTTCAGACACCGGGAATATGAAAAAGATGGCAATAACCATCACTCTTGTTTTGACATCGCAAAGGTTCGGTGATATTTGCGTTTTGTAGTATTTATTAGGGTGTATTTCCCCATTAGGACACCAAAACTTTGCAGGAATTATCTGCAATATTGAAAATTTCAGTAACTTTGCCCCGGTGAATGTTGTGATTATTATCGGTAATTTGCTAATTCAAAGTATATTAACACCGATACAATTTCACTAATCACCAAATTTTCAAGCACTCACGTTAAATAAGGTTCAATCTCTTACTTTACCGTTTTTGTAACTTGATTATAAATTTTTAGTGGAACACAAATGGAACACACGTGATCAAAATAGAGAAAAGTAGATCAAAGACATTTAATTGATTGTCAACGACATTACAAACAAACGAATAGCAATAATATTAGAGAAAAAGATTGTCTATACCTCTGGGGGGCGTGTTGTCGCAGGTTCAAATCCTGTCATCCCGACGAAATGATTATCAAGCACTTACAATTTAAAAAGTAAGTGCTTTTTTCTTTTTCCCTTAAAGAATCACTACACTTCAAAAGAAAATTAACACGAATCAAAGAAAAAAGAGAGGTGATACCACGACACGAATCCGAGACTCGTTGCGGTTTTCCAAGCCCTTTTCCCCGGATTACGGGAGAGCGCAAAAGAAAATTATTGATAAATTTTCTCGACGTGTTCACGTTCCATGATAAACGCTACCCCACGAGAGAGACTAGACATCGCCAAACAATAGTTAAATATTGTTTATAACACGATTTCCCCGATTAAAACGGGGAAATCACAAGGTGACCTGTATTCATCTCCTTAAAAACAAATATAAACGATGATTTCTCGCCAATCTACACGAGCGACCCCTCTCCCCTCGTGATTTCCCCCGGAATAACGTTAACTCCCGGTATTTTTTGAATAAATCAATCGAACCCAACCACGTTCCACTTTCACGTACTCTCTATTCCCCCATTTTTTCACTGTTCCGATAGGAGTTCTTTTCATATTCTTCAAGCCCTCTTCCAGTTTTTGTCGACAAAACAGTAGGAGTTCCTCCTTTTCTTTTTCCTTTTCAAGATTTTTCATTTGCAGCAAATTTAAAAGTTATTATTCATACCTAAATATACGGCTTTCATTTACAAACGACACGAAAAACCTCTCTTTTACTTACAAGATGACTGAAAAAATAGACTTGTCAAACACGAACGATCATATCGACAAGTGATCCAGCAACCTGAGTACCTGCAATATATCATCGTTTGACTTGTTCAACCCCTTGGCGTGTTCTCGCAACTCGACGATAATATCATCGAAAAAGTACAACGTTATCCCGTCTTTCCTGAATCTCTCTTCCCAGTAAGTCGCTTTTTTCCGGGAAAGGAAATGTCTGGTCGTGATTAAAACCTTCTTTATCTCGCAATCACTTGACGCCACGATCTCCCGGACCCGTTTATCCCGGTCATCCGAAACAAGTTGCTGGCGAATGTACCTGTAACCATTTTGCTTTCTATCCGTGTCCGAGATAATTATTTTAGATTTGAACTTCACCTCTATATCCCATACCTCTATTCCAGATTCTCCCTTCAAGCCCACGGCCAAAAGGTCTATGGCAGAGAAATACTTGTCGTAAACGACATCACTCATCGTGAACATCTCCTTGCAGTTATTCAACCAGCATTCGACTATCTTTTCATTTACATCCATGATATTACCATTTATTCGTTAACAATATCATCATCATGACAATTTTCACCATTTCAAGTTTAAAAAAGTTCAGCTTGTTCGTTTAAAACTAGGGGAAAGACAAGTTCTCACCCATGTATAAAACACTGGATACGAAATTTCTAAACCATATCCAGTATTTTATCCCTTATTTTATACAAATTAAAATTCGATTTCCTCGATAACATTAATATGATTAGAAAATACCCTCATGTAAGCATCTTTACAACCGATAGGAACGGCTACATATTTTAATTTGTGATTATAAGAACATAAAGCATTATACAAACCAGAAGGAGGAGTCACACTTTTAAAATATATTTTACTAAAATTCAAAGGTCTAATAGTCTCGAAACTAGGCCCACCTATTGTAAAGGTATCGTCACCTAAAGATATGACATTTTTTCCTATAACTAAATTTCCCTTCCATCCAGTACACTCATAAAAAGCTTTCTCGCCTATCGTTTGTACCTTATCCGGTATGACTAAATTCCCTTCAAATCCACTACACTTTTCAAATGCATGTTCTCCAATTGATAATAAATTCTCGTTCAAAGTCAATTCAGAGAATCCAGAACAATTTGCGAAAGCGTGATCTCCGATTTTTTCAACATTCAAGGGTAATACCAGTTCTCCTGTGAATTTACTACCGCTGAACGTGTACTCCTTTATTTCCTTCAACTTCAAGCTCGCTAGCGTTAACTCTCCATCGAACGTGCAATATTCAAACGCATAAGCCCCAATACTCTCCACGTTACCTGGCATCGCCAGATTTCCACTCGTTTGGTTACAGCTGCAAAAAGCGTACTCCCCGATTTCAACGACGGTTTCCGGTATCGTTATAGAGGTGATTTTACTCCGGTAAAACGCCCTGCTCGGGATAGCCACCAAATTTTTAGGTAACAAAACGGTTTGCAAGGAACTACCGGAGAAGGCACTAGCTGGCATCGTGTTCATATCCAAGTCCGACAAGTCCACCCTCTTCAAATCCTTGGCCAATTTCAAGTAATCGTAATCGAAAGTGTTCAACCGTCCCGTGATCTTGACGTTCTCGTAACCGTTTAACTCCTCCGTGGAGACTAGCGTTTCCAGTGTCCCTGCCGTTTCCACGTGAATCTCCTTGACTGCGGCCGATTTCTGGGTGATAGAAATTTTCTCTAGCACGAACCCGCCATCATTTACCAGCTCCACCGTGGCGTAACGGAAAACCGGGTCACTGTTTGGCTGGATCGTCAAGGTGAATTTTCCCTCTCCCGGGTAAGTTTCGCAACTGATCCACGATTGATCTTCCGTGGCCACACTCACCACGTAATCGATGCTGGTTTCCACCTTGACATCTATCACCTCCCCGCCAGATTCAACCGTGTAACCGGTCTTCTCCACCGATATTTTACCCTTCAAGAATGTTACCGTTTTCATCAACGTGTTACCGCCATTCTCGTCAGAAACAAGCACAATTATCTTACTGTCCGTAACGAAAGAGGGCGTTGTCACGACAATTTTCCCGCCCCGGTCGTTCGTTCTCTGGACAACGGCTTTCCAGTCAGCCGGGGCGATAACCTCCACGTTCGAGCGTTGCCCTTCCTCCCCCGTTACGGTGTAATTCACCTCGTAAGAAGTAGAGGGCAGCACATCCGAGAAACGTGTTTTATCCAGCGTGATCGAGAACACTTGTTGCTTGGGCAATTTTATTACCGTCCCGTCCTCCAGTTCTAGCGTTAAATCATTCTCGTTGTTCACCACGCTCTTGAAAAATGAATCACCTTTATCTCCTTTAGCTTTCCCCAGATTCTGCCAGCTCGCCCCGTTATCCACCGACAACATCCAGTTATCGTTCTCTATTTTCAACTGGGGCGTTATCCCGTTTTCTCCTTTAGCCTTTATACCTGTATCTTCAGTTCCTATCCACCAGTTACCATTATTACCAATACTAGGGGTTAATCCATTTTGCCCTTCTTCTCCCGTAGCTTTTACACCCGTGTCACGAGTTCCTATCCACCAGTTACCGTTAGAACCGATATAGGGTGTTTCTCCCGCCTGCCCATCCTCTCCGGTTGCCTTGATTTTTTCCCCTTTCGAATCCAATATCCACGTGCTTTCGCCATCCCCTATTTTCTGTGTCCAGTAATAAATCCCGTTCACGTCTTGTTTTATACCAATTACTGGAGTCACCCCGTCTTCTCCCTTGGCTTTGACCCCGGTATCTTCCGTGCCGATCCACCAGTTACCGTTAGAACCGATATGCGGTGTTTGTCCCTGTCCCCCGTCTTCTCCCTTGGCTTTCACTCCCGTGTCTTGATTACCTACCCACCAGTTACCATTCTCCCCGATTCTCGGTGTCTCCCCCGCTTTCCCGTCTTCCCCGTGATAAATCGTTATAGATGGATGTACCTTAAAATCAACCTTGTATCCAATCTCAACTCCATTTTCTGTCACAACTGTCACGTTAGTGATGTAATCGTTACTCTGTAACACGTCCACGATCACTTTCATCGATTCAATGTTAGCGTTCATTTCCTTGCATTGCTTTTCTAGCACGGAAAGTCTAGTTTCCAAGTCGTTCACGCTATCCCACAATTTACCATCATCGTAATCATTACAACCAGTAAACAACCCGATAGTGAAAAGAAGTAATAAATATTTTCTCATCAGATCATTATTAATTCCCCACAGTCCCGACAGGAATTTCATACAAAAAGAAAGCGTGGGACTGTTAGAATTATCGCAACTGCGGGTCTGGACTCCCTCTCTATTGATAAAACGACACCCCACGCTAGACCATCTATATAGTGAATTATACACATGGCAAGCATGAACGTTTGTATCGCTCATCCTAATAGAGTTGAAATTGTCCAGATTTCAGTTACAGGATAAAGCTAAACGCCTTCTTAATCAAACATGTTCTCCAACGGGACTATCCCGTTGACGTTACAAATATAATTAATTTCCAGCGTCCTACAAACGTTTTTTCAGGGTGTCGTGGAACAAATTTAGGCAATTATCCACACCAAACAAGTCTTTAGCGGGAATACAGGAGCCAACGTGAATGAATTTTTCCCTTTTTACCCCGTTTACACTAAAAAAATTATCCCCCGCTTGAATCACGAGGGATAACACCAAATACCGGGAAAAATCCCTTATCCCGTTTCTTACGTCCCGGCTTACCATAGGGAAACAGGAAAAATTTCGCTTTAAAACGGTAATAACACCACTTTTTAGGGAGGATAACACTTTTCCCCGTTTCCAACAGTAAAGCCGTCCACGACAAGATAACACGCTAAATTTAACGTTCCCCGTAACAGCTCTCCACCAAGGAGTTCAACTCCTCTATCAAGTCATCCGGCTTGGTAAAGCGTTTCCCCCTCTCCAGCATCTTCAAGGTAAAAGTTTTCAAGCGGTTGTTCAAGCTCACGTCCCCCGCTCTCCTCTCCTTCCTGCAAGAGAATGCGTCTTTCAAGGCTTTCAGAACATCTACCTGGGTATTCATCTGGTACAAGCAAAGCGCACCCCAGTCAGATGCACTCTTCAAGGAGTTAAAATCCACGTCCAAGTAATTCGTTCCCAGCTTGAAGATAGAGGTGTAAAAACCATGCCACCGGGAGATGAAAACGTTAAACACCTTCTCGTCCAGAATTTCATCAACCGTCAAATTCCTCTTGAACAACCACCGGATTCCCTTGTAAAAAAAACGACACTCGTACCTCAACAGGTTCCCCGGTGGAACTTCCAGATCTTTTCCCCCCGTCTCCTTACCTTTATCGTAGAAACACAGTTGTATCACCTTCTCCCTCCCCCTCGTGTAATACAGGGAATCGAGGGAGAAGGTACCCCGGGTGAATCCCTCCAACCATCCTAGCTTTTTCAAGTACAAGAGGGGTTTCTCCTTCATTTGAAAAGTACCGGCCATGTCAACCCGGGTTACTCTCCCCTTTCTAACCGGGATTCCCAGTTCTTTCTCCAGTTTCTCGATCGCCATTTTCAATTCTTCAAGGGATAAAGTCTCCAAGTTATCACCTTTCAAATATTTAGCGATACTTCCATAAATCCTTATTTCCATACCAGTTACCACCACTTTCAAGTTACCCAACTTTCCCTCTACCTTGAGTTCATTACTATTATAAGGATCAATCTCTATCCTCGCCCCGATTTCCCCTATTAGATCGATATTTTCATCTATACCTGATCTATCTATAGATATGTTTAGAGTGTCTATCATAACATTAATAATTATCATGTTATCCATATAGAATATTATTAAAATTGATAATATTTTCCCCTTATTATAGCGTGTACTAAAGGGAACACTCCATGTCATCACAGAACTCGTCGAGGGTGGCAACACGTGTCGCCGTTAGCCACTCTTCCACTTCCTTTCTCTTGAAAAGGATTTTACGACCGCCGTGTTCCGGCTTGTAAAACGGTACCTTGCGCTCGTGAACCAGCTTGTAAGCCGTTTGCTTGGAATACCCCGTCATCTCGCAGAACTCGTCCAACCCGAACACCTCTTTTAACGTGTTAGAAGTATTGTCTGGTCTCTCCTCTTTTATCACCTCGCTGATTATTTTTTTCAATTCATCGGTGGTTAATTGAACCACCATCTCTTTTTTTTCCATTTTAAAAAAAATTAAATGGGAGTGGTACCATCTCCGTTGTTTATGATGCGAAGGTAAGAGGCAAAAAAAGCCCACACCGGTGTAAACCGGCGTACACTGGTACAAAATTTATCGATTCAAGCTAGGGGGGCTCTACTTGTTACATCTATATTTCTCCACGTTCTCTTTTAGTAGTTCAAAATCAGCCAATAACTCATCCGGAACTTTCCCTTGATTCTTGTTGAAATATTCTATCACTATCTCGAAATCTTTAATATTACAACTGTTCGCTGTTGTTCCATCAGCCCCTGTTCTATTTGCAAAAAATTTTATCCTGGAGTAATGACTTTGAAATTTTTCAGTTCGCTCATTAGAACTCCCAAATTCTTTGTATATTTCCGATACCTTCAGCTTGGTATATATCGGTGTTTTTCGATAATAACATATTAAAGCCATTTGCCTGTTAGAAAGTTCACACTCTAGAAGATTTGTCCCCGTTCCTTCTTTCATATCTCCATTGTCTGGTTTTTCTTCATCCCCCAGCATCCCCTTGACGTGATCACGAAATTCTAGAACCTTGCCCAGAACGGCCTCTTCCCAGTAACGTTTTAACAACTTCATGTTTCCATCCTGTAAAGCGGTGGAGACCGCTATCTCGTGAGCGTCGTTAAAGAAACCACGCTCTTCCATGGCCCTGTACAGCGATTTCTTGCCGGATTGTTCCATGATTCTCTCCTCTTCTTCCAGTTCTTCCACGTGTTTCACGTACTCTGGAGCAACGGGCTTTCCCTCCAACCTCTTTCGAAGGATTGCCAGCGATTCCCGCTCGTGTTCTGGGATGAAAACACCATCCCTCGTTTCCTCTATCTTCTTCTCGATCTCTTCCAGCAACAACCGGAGCGATTCCCTGTTATCCAAACCGTTCTCTTCTAGATACATTTTAAAATCTAGCTTGTTCCAATCCTCTAGCTTTCCAGCGATCATGGCCTCGAGCAACTCGCCCGTTGAAATATCCAATCTTTTCATGTCATAAAAGTTTTGCGGCGTTATCTATCACGTCTGTTTTAAAACTGTCAAGGTAAACGTTCGTCGTGGCCAAATCTTTATGTCCCAGTACTTGGCTAATCACTTCTCTCTGTACCTCCTTGTTTTGCAACGTCATCGCCATCGTGTGACGGCTGACGTAACTCGTTAATTTTATAGATGTTATGTTCAATTCTTCGGCCATCGCTTTCAGGTTCTTGGAGTAACGCCTGTAACGATCCCGGATATGCTTGTACAATGTCTCTCCCGTGTAATCCCTTGACACTACAGGTAAAAGGTAATCACCCGTTAACAACGTGTTGACCCGGAACCATTCAAGAATCTCTTTCAAGTTCCCGGTCAACGGGATTTGTATCGGTTTCACGTTTTTCTGGTGCTTGATCTTCTGACGCTTGTACACTATGTACTCGTGAGAGTTTATCTCCTTCACGTTTTCCCGTGTCAAGTACGCCATGTCGATGAAACTCATCCCGAAACAATAATAAGAGAACAGGAAGAGCTTCCGGGTGTACTCCCCCGTTTCCGTGTTCAAGGGCCCCGTTTTTATCTTTTCCAGGTCCTCTTCCGACAAGTACCTTTTATCCGTCTCCTCTTCAAGGCTGTTGATCTCGAAACCTCCTTTACCAAACGGGTAAGTGTGTTGCGAGGCCTCGTTATCCTGTATCGCTTTATTCAATATCGCCCTCAACGACTTGAGGTAATACTTTCTCGTGTTACCGACGCACCCCCTTTTTTGCAGGAACACGTCAAAACTTTTCACGTACTTTATATCGACCTCGCTAAAAACCCGGTCTTTCAACTTTTTATCGAACAATTCCAGCATGTGAGACAGTTGCGTGTAACAGTTCGAGTTGCCCGTGTGTCCCGTGTCTTGCAAAACTTGCACGTGACGGTGCAAGTACTCCAAGACTTTACCCCTCTTGGCGTACCCCTTGAAACGTTCCTCGAACTGGTTCAACGTCCAGTCTATACAATCCTCGTCAAACTTCCGCTCGACATCGCTCACCCTCGCCTCGTAACGGGATAACAGGGCGTTGTACTCCTTGCAAGAAGACGTTAAACGCTTGTCACTTTTATAACGACCCGCTCCATCGTCCCATTGATTTTCCAAGGCGTGCAACTTCAACGAGATGTATTTTATTTTCCCGTTTTTCGTCACCCGAAGGCAAACGGGGTAACTACCGTCTTTCCTCTGGCTCCGCCTGCTCCTGTACAAAAGTATTTTAAAACTCGCCATAAATTTTCCCTTAAAGATTCACTAAACATTCAGTCATAATTAATACCGGTAAATACAAATCAAGCCCCTCTTATCCTGCCTTAAAATTAAGCATTTACAACTAAATATCAAACAAGGAAAATCAACTTTCCCTTTCTGGGGGGCGTGTTGTCGCAGGTTCAAATCCTGTCATCCCGACAGAAAGCGGTTTAGTAAATTGAAAAACAATTTATTAAACCGCTTCCCTATTTTTATACCGGGACAAAAACGGGACAAGTATTGGTACATATATATCTTTGCATAGTCACAACAGATGTGAGTAAGCAAAAAAAAAAATGACAAATCACGAAAAAACACGAATTGACGAGATCGTTTCCTACACACCCCCACAACTTTACACGGGAAAAGAATGGTATATCGGGTTCATGGCTTTTGATCCAGCACTAGGGAAACTTCATCGGAAACGGATAAAAATTAATCACGTGCATGGAGGGGTATGCGCAAAACGAAAATACGCTCAAGATCTTCTTAAGAGACTAAACGAACAATTATCTCAAGGCTGGAATCCTTGGATTGAAGCCGAGTACGGCAAATCTTATAACAAATTTGAAGAGGTATGCGAACACTACAAACGATACATCACCAAATTATATAAAGATGATGTGTTCAGAGAAGAGACATTTGTTGCCTACTCTTCATTTTTACGAAATCTACGCCAATATAACGAGCAACGAGATATACCTATCACATATATTTATCAGTTGAATTCTGCTTATGTTGTTGCTTTTTTAGATCATATTTATATCGACAGAGAGAATACAGCCCAAACTCGTGATAATTATTTATCATGGTTACGACAGTTCTCAACCTTCTTGCTACAACAACAGTATGTTAATGTCAAACCGACAGAAGGAATCCCGGTACTAGGTAAAAAAGCACACAAGAAAAAGCGTACTATAATCGAGAAAAATGATCTAATCCGCCTAAGTGATTATCTTAAAACACAAAATAAATATTATCTACTAGCTTGTTATATATTGTATTATTGCTTTATTCGACCTAAAGAAATGGCAAAAATAAAATTAGAACACATTTCTATAAAGAATCGGACCATTTTTGTTCCGGCAGACATTGCCAAAAACAGGGAAGCTGGAGTCGTAACCCTTCCTAAGAAGGTTTTACTTCTAATGGTTGATCTAAATATTTTTAATAACCCAAGTGACTCCTATCTATTTTCAACTGATTTTATGCCCGGATTCGAATATGTGAATGAAAAAAAATTTAGAGACTATTGGATCCGGGAAATCAGGAAAAAACTTCATTTTCCAGACTCATATAAATTTTACAGTTTGAAAGATTCAGGAATAACAAGTTTATTACGCGATAGAAATATTGATAAGTTAAGCGTGCGAGACCAAGCACGTCATTCTAATATTCTCATAACAGATATCTACACTCCTCATGACATCCAAGAAGCAAATGCATTAATTGAAACACACGAAGATGTATTTTAGCTTACAACCTACAACCAAAGGGCTGTCCAAAAAGTGAAGTGCACCCCAAAAGTTAGACATAAAACTTTTGGGGTACACTTCAGTTGGATAACTTAGACAGAGATAGCCAATAAATCCCGCCCCAATGTATGCAGGGCATTCACTATTTTTTGAGCCTGAGCCGGCCGTGGCTTAGAACGTCCACAAGCGTAATGACTAAGTTGCTTTTGATTTATTCCGGTTAAACGTTCCAATGCCGCCTTACTCAATATTTTCTCGTAGAAGAACAAAAGACTCTCCACGTCAAATTTGTATTCAAATTCGTATTCTTGATTCAAGACTTCCGGATATACATCTCCATCAGCTTTGGCACATTCCACGTAAAAATCAACACTTTCAAATAACTCTTTTTTTAGTTCACTAAAGTCACCCATGACAGCAACAATAAAACCTGGAAGAATATCGACCGTCGCACAATAACCTTCCGGTGTTTTTGCTACTTGTACTCTCACTTTCTCCATAACTTTTCTCTTTTACTCGGGTTAGAAAACTAACCCGAATTGCTTTTCAATAACGTTCCAGTAATATCATCTGACGATCTACCGTTTACCGTGACCTTCCCCGGTTTGGTCGGGTGCTTGTATTGTCGGTGACTGCCTCTCTAGTGTACAAGCTGCCAACCGTCCTCATTGAGTTTTCTCAATATCTCTAATACTTTCACAGAACTCTGTTTTATTTATCCAACAATACCAAGATAGTAAAATTACTATTATCTACAAAACAAAGCGTAGCAACTTTACTATTAAAAAACCCGCCACGAGAATGGCGG
>OHBE01001492.1_pt1 | contig 20158 bp, 19 predicted proteins | sample 1577231 | NCBI WGS metagenome assembly OHBE01 (sample SAMEA3541506, study PRJEB24748) | human gut metagenome | biome: human gut; feature: human-associated habitat; material: faeces | place: China | collected 2012 | reverse complement strand
CTTTCTCAGAAAGTACCAGACTCAGTCTGCCAGCACGAAATTCACCTGACCGGCAGAAACATCGACCGAGGCAACCTGTACCTGTACTTGCTGACCGATCCGGTAAACCACTCCGCTACGTGCTTCTTTAAGCTCAATGCCTTCCTCCAGTACGTATTCTCCCATTGGCAGATCATGCACCGAAACCATACCTTCCACGCTGTTTGCAAGTTCTACATAGAAGCCATATGCTGCAACGCCGGTGATTCTTCCCTCGAACTGTTCGCCGATATAGCCGGACATATATTCTGCCTTGTAGCAAGCCTCGCAGTCACGCTCAATATTCATGGCGTTGACTTCCATCTGGCTGGAATTTTTGCTGGCACCCGGTACAAAGCTGCCATAGCGCTTTTTAAGCTTATCCTTCGGCATACCGTTTAAATAGCTTGTCAGGATACGGTGGATGGTCAAATCTGGATAGCGGCGGATTGGGGAAGTAAAGTGCGCATAATTTTCCAGTACCAGACCAAAATGCCCGATATTGCGCTCGGAGTAAATTGCTTTTGACATAGTGCGCAAGAGCTGTCCGTTGACTGCAGGTTCCAGTTCGGTTCCGCGAACACTTTCCAGAATATTCGCAAAATCCTTCGGCTGCGGATTTTGCAGAAGTTTCTCCGCCGGAACACCAAGCTTTGTCAACAGGTTATGCAGAAGGTTTACCTTGATAACTGGTGGCTGCTCATGAACACGGTAAACAAACGGCATTTCCTGTTCCATCGCAAGGGTAGCCGCCGCTTCGTTTGCGGTGAGCATAAATTCTTCAATCATTCGTTCACTTTCTCCACCCGGACGAGGAACAATATCCTTGATTTTGCCGTTTTCGATGATGAATTTAGATTCGTTGGAACTAATGTTCATTGCTCCCCGGTCAAAGCGACGTTTTCTTAAGATGTGCGCAAGCTTCTGCATCAGCTGAATCTGAGGAATCAGTTGTTTATATTTTTCCACAATTTCCTGTGGGGCAGTGTTGTCCAAGATCTGGTTGATCTCGCTGTAAACGCCCTTAACGCGGGAACGGATATAGCTCTTGACAAAGCGGAAGCCTTCGATTTCGCCGCTCTTCTTTAAGGTGATGAGTGCCGAGAAGGTAAGTCTTACCTCATCCGGATTGAGCGAACAGATTCCGTTGGAAAGTTCTTTCGGCAGCATCGGGATTACCTGATCGGCATAGTAAACACTGGTACCACGACGGTAAGCTTCCAGATCGAGCGGGCTGCCCTGGCGGACATAGTGGCTGACATCGGCGATGTGCACACCGAGGAAGAAATGCTCCTCGTCCTCCTCGAGGGATACTGCATCATCGAGGTCCTTACTGTCGGAAGAGTCAATGGTAAAGATATCCATATCGGTCAAGTCCATACGTTCGGAAAGCTCCGAAATCGGGATGCCGCGTTCCGCAATTTTCTGTGCTTCCAACAAGGTAGCTTCATCAAACTCGGTGCGTGCGTTATAGTTAGCAAGCACTGCCTGACAGCAAACCTGCGCAAGCTGCGCGCTGCCAAAGGTGTTGACCACCGAAACCTTGTGGGCAAAGTGGCTGTCACCGCGGTGGGTAATCTTCACCAGAACCTTGTCGCCATCCTTTGCACCATGAAGCTGTCCCTTTTCAATTTCCAGCAAAAAGCGTGCTAGGCGGTCCGGACGCAGATAATATCCATCCGGCTGACGGACAACCACTCCGGTAAATGGTGCATCATTCTCCTTTAGAATCTGCACAACAGCGCCTTCCCGATTTTCGCCTTCCTCCGCCTTGCCCTTCTTTGGCTCAACACGGAGCATAACAGTGTCGCCCGGCATTGCTCCAAGCATAAATCTTCCGGGAAGGAAAATATCCTGCGCCTTATCAGCCGGCAGTTCCCCTTCAACAAATGGGCGGGCAAATCCGAACTTTTCGTTCAGGGTAACGATCTGCGCCTGAATCAGTCCCTGATTTTTGCTCAGCACAACCGAATTTTTTCTGCGCCAAAGCTCTCCGCTTTTTTGCATCTGTTCCAGCAGATCATAAAACTCACGGCGTTCATCATGTTTTAACTGCACCTTAACTTCCAGCGCATGGATGCCAATTGGCTCCTGCTTTTGATGTTTAAGCACCTGCATTACCCGAGTTTTAACATCCTGCCGGGAGAATCCAGGTTTTGCGCGAAACGCCTTTTTATGCGAAAGTTTTCTTGCCATAAAATCCCCGTCCTTTCCGAATATTTCTTTTCCTTATTATACCCCAAAGGGTGGATTTGTACAACCAGCTTGTACTTTCTGAGAAAGTACCAAAGCTGTTCGCCTACGGCGCAAAGACGGGCCGCTTGCACGAACGAGCGAGTGTGTTAACGCGAGCGAGCGCCGCGTGCTGAGGTTACAACCTCATACAAAACCAAAGCGCGAAACAGTGTCCAGATTCAATCTGGACAAAAAAAATCCTCCCCGAAGGGAGGATTTTTTCTACTCAGTTAAATTAAGTTATTTAAAACTTAATTATTTTTTGAGAGCCAGAGCGCCAGCAGCTGCTACGGAAACTACTGCCAGGGATACTGCCAGACCTACGAAGTCTTCAGCACCAGTGTTTGGGTTTGGTTTGTTGGTTTCTTCAACAACTGGTTCTTCAACAACTGGTTCTTCAACAACTGGTTCTTCTGTTGTTGGTTCTTCAACTACTTCTTCTTCTTCGCCGAGTTCTTCAGTGGAGAGAACGTAGTTGCCGAGCTGTTTTGTGTTGAATACAAAACCGTTTACTTTCTTGTTGGTGTGAGCTACTGCGTAGTTCTCAACGTAGTCAGCTTCAACTGCAACGAAGTTGCCGTCTTTGTCGATTTCGTATGGAACCAGGGAAGCATCGTCAGAAACGATCATCAGAGTGCCAGTTCTGGAGAAGTTAGCATTTTCGTTGTCGAATTTGAAGAAGGAATCAGCTTCTGCATCCATTTCGCCAGCGATAGCTTTGTCGTAAGCTGTGCCGAGGTCGAGGTACATTGTTTCGCCTTCGTACATTTTAACGGAGAAGAATGCTTTATCAGCAAAGTCAAATACTGCGATGCCGTTGCCTTCTTTTACTTTCCAGAGACCTGGTTTGGAAGCGTCGTTTGTCCAATCGAAGGAAACTTCACGAACGTCAGTGTTTTCGTATTTACCGGAAACCCAAACTTCGTTTGTTTTCTGGGTGTTGGATTTGTTGTTAGCTACGTATACGTAGTATTTCAGAGTTTCAGAAGAAGTTGTCTTCCACTCATCCTCGAGAGTGATCTTGAGGTATACAGCGTTTGGCATGATCTGATCAGTGTATTTGCTGTAGGAAGCGTAGTCTGTAGCTGTAGCTTTGTACAGTTCAGCTTTCTTAACCAGTTCAGCAACGCCGGTAGATTTTTCGATCAGGTTGATGGACCAGTTCTTGTCGATGTTGCCAGTGTAGTTGCTGTATGCACGAGTGCTGCCAGCTTCGTCAACTACTGGTTTACCGATAGATTCATCAGTGCCTTCGATCTTATCAACGTTAACAGTTACGTTAACCTGAGACTCTGTGTAGTTGCCAGCTGCAACTGCTTCGTTCAGAGCTTCCAGGCTGCTGTATTTTTTACCGTTGATGTAGTATCTTGTGCTGTTTTTAGATACTGTTCTGTTCTGGTTGTTGTACTGAATTGTTGTACCTTCAGCTGGAACGTTTGTAACTTCAGTAACACGATTGCTTGTCAGAGTGTATACTTTGTTTTCTGTTCCTGGAGTTGGGAATTTGTAACCTCTTGCTTCCAGATCAGCTTTTTTAGCGTCTGTCAGTTCAACTTCTTCAGAATCACCGAGGTTAGAAGTCTTTTCCCACCATTTTTTTGTGCTAGCTTCCCAGTAAAGTTTTACATCAGCTTCAGTTGTGTAGGTACCAACTTTGATGTTGGAGATAGCTTCTACATCATCTGTACCTTCAGTCCAACCAGCATCGTATACGAGCTGATCATCAGCATACAGAGGCATCCAGATAACGTCACCTGGTTCGAAGTTTACGGTTTCGTTGTCGTTCAGAGCAGTTGTTGCTTCTGTAACGATGTCGCCGTCTTTGTTTGTTACAAAGAGTTCACCATCGAACTGGAAATTTTTTGGCCAATCAGCCTTGTTGTTGGAACCGCTGCTGTAGGAAATAGCGAAAGCGTTAGCGCCCATGCCAAGTACCATAGCAGAAGCCATAGCTACGGAAAGTACTTTTTTCATAGTCTTTCTTCCTCCTAAAAATTTTCTTTGTCCGGTTGTAATAAAACCTTGGACATTTAATTTGTTTGTTATGCGACACACTATCGTGCAAAATGTTGTTTACAACATTGAGTAACGATACGTCGTATAACTGCCTTGGAAGATTCTCCACAATCTCCCTCGGTCTGCCATTAATATATCACAACCAAAACCAAATTGCAACCCCTTTTCGTAAAAAAAATGTAATTTTTATCCCAAATTGGTAACAGAGCTGTCATTTTTATTGATGGTTAATAGACAGTTTTTCCTTTATTTATGCGGTTTCTGAACATATTTTATCCAGCAACTTTTACCCTGTATTTTTTTGTAATTCTTTTGTTACAATCTCATTTTGATGTAACATTCGTTTTATTTTCATCCCTAAAACAGGGTGCAAAAAGATAAAAAAGACAGGCTCTCAGAATTGAGAGCCTGTCTTTCATCTGTATTTATTACAGTTACGTTCTAATCATTAGCAAGCGCAGTCGCGGTTTGCGGAACCTTTCAGGGAAGAACCGTTGTCGCGGCTAGCAGAACCTTTCAGAGAAGAACCGTTATCGCGGCTTACTGCGTCTTTCAGACAGCTTGCATTTACGCTGATGGAAGAACCGATGGTCAGCATTGCAGCAACTGCCAGGGAAACTACTTTCTTGTTCATAACGTTATCGCTCCTTTTTTAAGTATGAGACCCGCTCGCTCCATCAAACAGCTCCCACAAGACGGGCTTACTGTTTCGAACGTTCTCAGTGTGGTAAAAATGGGGAAGATTTAATAAATCTCCATCATATACGGTTTCATTGTAGCATACTCGTCCGCTAAAATCAACCAAATTTTACAGGGTGTGGGACTTTTTTTGCCGGATTTATGCCAGAAAACGCCTACTCAGCAATGACGTACTCCCCAAGCTCCTTTGTCTGTACCACAAAGCCGCTCATTTTCTTTCCGTCTTTTCCAACATACATTCCATCCTGTACATACTCAGCTTCCAGCTGAGAAAAGCTACCGTCTTCTTCAATTTGATACAGGGTCTGTCCTTCCTCTGCCTGCAAAAACAGTTCGCCTGTGCGCAAAAATTCCTGCTCGCCGGTATCAAAGCGGTAAAAACGGTCCGCTTCCATTCCGGTCTGCTCAAACAGGCTCTGGGACAGCTGCTTATCATAGGTTGTGTCAAGCTCAAGATATACGCTTTCGTTTTCCTGCATCTTTACTGCAAAAAATGCGTCGTCGCCAAAATCAAACACTGCTTTTGCGCTCGACGCGCTCACCGGAGCCGAACATAGGCAGATCATCATCGCTGCCGCTGCTGCGATCAATCTTTTCATCACAATTCCCTCCCCACTTGTTTTGCTTTTCCAAGAAGCCAGATCCTTCCTAATAAATAGGAAAGATTCTCCTCCCTGGAAATATCTTTATTATATACCCCCCTTTTTAAAAAAGCAACCAATTCACGGCAAAATTTGAATCAGGTAAAAAATTCCTGTTTTATTTTTGTAAACCCAAAACACTTTGACGAAATTGTAAAACATTTTTTGGTATTCTTGCAAAAAAATACAGGCCGTGCTACAATGAAGCTGGAAAGGGTGATAACAATGAAGATTGAAACTCAGTGCCTGCATGCCGGCTATACACCAGGAAACGGTGAACCGTTGACCCTGCCGATCTACCAGAGCACTACGTATAAATATGAATCCACCGCACAGGTTGCAAAGCTGTTTGACCTGACTGCTGACGGACACATGTACTCGCGCATCTCCAACCCGACAGTTGCTGCTGTCGAGGCAAAAATTGCCGCTCTTGAGGGCGGTGTTGGCGCACTGTGCACCACCTCCGGACAGGCTGCATCTCTCATCAGCGTGCTCAATATCCTCTCCTGTGGGGATCACATCCTGTGCACCTCCACCATCTATGGCGGAACCATCAATCTCTTTGCTGTAACATTAAAACGATTTGGCATCGAAGTTTCCTTCGTTGACGCTGATGCAAGCGAAGAAGAACTGAAAAAACAGCTTCGTCCAAACACAAAAGCTGTCTTTGCTGAAACCATCGCAAATCCTGCAATCGCTGTACTGGATATTGAAAAGATGGCACATGTGGCTCATTCTCATGGTGTTCCACTGATTGTGGACAACACCTTTGCTACACCAATTCTCTGCCGCCCATTTGAGTTTGGCGCAGATATCGTTATCCACTCCACCACCAAATATATGGATGGACACGCAACCCAGCTTGGCGGTGTCATTGTAGACAGCGGAAAATTCGACTGGACAAACGGAAACTTCCCAGAATTTACCCAGCCAGATGAATCCTATCACGGTGTTGTTTATACCCGCGACTTTGGAAATGCTGCTTATATCACCAAAGCTCGTGTTCAGCTGATGCGTGACCTTGGATGCTATCCTTCTGCACAGGATGCTTTCCTGCTCAACCATGGCTTGGAAACTCTGGCTCTTCGTATGGAGCGCCACTGCCAGAATGCAGATCGCGTAGCACACTTCCTGGCTTCCTGCGACAAGGTTGAATCGGTCAATTACCCAACTCTCGATAACAGCCCTTACAAAGAACTTGCTCAGAAATATCTGCCAAAAGGATGCAGCGGCGTCATTGCATTCAGCATCAAAGGCGGACGTGATGCTGCGGTTCGTTTCATCGACAATGTAAAACTGGCTTCTCTGGTTGTACACGTTGCAGATGTTCGTACTCTGGTACTGCACCCAGCAAGCTCCACCCATCGTCAGCTCACCGATGAACAGCTGGTTGCTGCCGGAATCAATCCGGGATTAATCCGTCTGTCGGTAGGTATTGAAAATATCGATGACATCATCGAGGATCTGACACAGGCTCTTGCCAAAGCCTAATGATCTTCGGATGCTCAATATAAAATAATTTTATGGAGGTATGTACCTATGAAAAAATTGCTCACACTCGCTCTGGCTGCTTCCATGACACTGGCTTTGAGCGTCAACACCTTTGCTCTTGGAAACTACGTTCTTGCTACCGATGAACTCGGCACCGAGGATGAAACCCCAGCAGACGAGGATACTGAAGAAGAAACCCCAGAAGAACCAGAAGAAGAAACTCCAGCTCCAGACGAAGAAACTCCTGTTCCGGATGAAAGCGATAAGGTAAACCCTGATACCGGCGCAGAAGATTTTGTCGGCGTTGCTGCAGCAGCTGCTGTTCTTGCTGGCGTAGGCTTTGTTGCTCTGAAAAGAAAATAATCCCACATAAAAAAAGCTGGTCGTTTGACCAGCTTTTTTTCTTTTACAGCATCTTCTTTTTCCTAAAATAAATCACTTCCAGCACAATAATGAGGACGCTTATTACGATCACTGCCGGATATCCATATTTCCAGCTCAATGCCGGCATATTTACAAAATTCATCCCATACCATCCTGCAATCAAAGTAAGCGGCATGAAAAGAGTTGTCACCACGGTGAGCAGTGTCATGATACGGTTTTGCTCCATATCAATTCTGGACTGGTATAATTCCCGCAGCTGGACAACATACTCCCGAAGCATTTCTACATGGTTGTGCAGCCGCTCTGTACGGTTTGCATACATCTGCCAGGCCCTCAATTCCTCTGCCGGCATCTGGTCGGATAAAAATTCCTGTATCTGGTCGCTTAGATTCATCAGCTGCTCATAGTAGGAATGGTAGACGCTGATCTCTTTACGGCAGGAAATAATGCTTTGATAAAAATGATCTGGAATCTTTTCCAGAAGTTTTTCCTCAAACCCACTGATTCGATCCTCAATGGTTTGAAGATACAAAACATCTTCCGCAATCAAAAATTCCAGCAGTAAAAGCAGAAAATGGCGCGGTGTCATACACCCACGAACACTTTGGCTCATCTTCCCAATCAGGGCAGAGAGCCTTTTTTCATCTCCAACCAGTAAAATTCCTTCCTGATTAAGATAAAAACCAAAGATCAGTTTTTCTTTTCCTTCTTCCTGCTTTTTGGGAATACATATTGTTCCCTGCACACACTCGGCAAAAATTTCCACCTTACAGTAACGTGCTGTACGGATGCTTTTTTCCAGGACGAGATGATGCGGATACTTTTTTTCTTTTTGAAACTGATCAAATGTCATCAGTAAAATGCTGCTTTGTTCTTCCTGAGGTTCAAACAAAATACGGCCATCCTGCTTTGATAAACCATATCTTATCATACTATCACCTGCTTTAAACAGATCATAAATTTTTCTCTTCTTTATCCTGCCTGAGCCTTTCTTCCGACTGCCTGATTACATCAGAAACTATCTTCTTTTCCTTTGCATACATCTGCAGGAACAGTTCGTAACGATACCACAATGAGTCCTCTCTGGAAGGAAAGCGTATCTTCTTTCCAGAGATTTCTTTCCCTTCCAGTTCCAGACGAGCAATGGCATCATCCAAAACAGCAAGATACAGACATTTTTTATGATATTCCCTGTTTTTGTCCTGCTGTCTTTTCCAATAAAAACCACATCCTGCCGCAGATATGGACAGTAAAAAAAGTAAATTTACTTTATTCTTCATCTTGCTTCACCACTTCCAGTGAAAAAACATTGATGACATCTACATCCGGGCAGCAAAAACGGATATCTCCCGCCTTACTGACCGGAACTGTCCCTCCATAACGCAAAATTTCAACATAAGGAAACGCAACATGGGCTGCCATCGGACAAAGCTCTCCTCTTTGGGTATCGTAGTCGAACACATCCCCGACCTTATGCCCATGATGGCAACCACATTTTCCCAAACGGTCCACCAGTTTGATTTTTATTTGAGGTCGCTTCATAATAAGACTCTCTCCTAGTTTCGTGTCAAAAGACAGATATTTTCACAATGTGCTGTCTGTGGGAACATATCAACCGGCTGAATTTCCTTTACCTTATATCCACCTGCTGTCAGGGTTTTCAAATCCCTTTTCTGAGTCTGTGGGTTGCAGGAAATATAAACTACCTTCTTTGGCTTCAATCGGCATACTGACTGCAAAAATGCTTCATCGCTTCCGTTTCTCGGTGGGTCCATAAAGACAACATCCACTTTTTCTCCTCGTGCGGCCATCTCGGTCATAAAGTGTCCTGCGTCATCGCAGAAGAATCGTACATTTTTGCTGTTATTCTGCTTTGCGTTGCCGATGGCGTCCTTTACAGCGTCGCGGTTTAGCTCAACACCGATCACTTCCTGTGCCTTGTCCGCCGCAATCAGTGAGATGGTTCCAATTCCGCAGTAAGCATCCAGTACACGCTCTTTCCCGCTCAGTCCCGCCATCTGCAAAGCGCGGCTGTACAGCACTTCGGTCTGTGATGGATTTACCTGATAGAATGATTTAGAAGAAATCCGGAAGCGCTTTCCACACAAGGTGTCTTCAATCCAGCCTTTGCCGTACAGCACACGTTCCTGATCTCCCAGAACCATGCTAGTCTTTTTCGGATTGCAGTTCATCACGATGGTGGTAATCTCTGGATGCTTCTCCCGAAGCAGGGAAACAAATTTGCTTCTTGCCGGAAATACCATCGAAGCAGTAACCAGAACAACCATGGTCTGACCGCTTTCAAAGCCGCGGCGAATCAGCACATGACGCAATAAACCGGTCTCGTTATCCTCATCAAACGGGAGAAGCTTGCATTCTTTCATGATCTGTCGGATGGAGTGGACAATCTCGTCTGCCTTTTCATCCTGAATCATGCAGTGGTCGACCGCTACTACACGATGACTGTTCTCCTCATAAATTCCGGAGATAATCTGACGCTTTGCGTTCATGCTGAAGGTCGAATGGCTCTTGTTGCGGTAGCGCCACGGTTCCTGCATTCCCAAAATCTGATAAAATTTTGCTCCTGCATCGATATGTTCCTTCATCAGGCGCTCAACACTTTGCTGTTTGTAGTCAAGCTGTCCATCATAGGACAGGTGCTGCAGGCGGCACCCTCCGCACAGATAAAAGACCGGACATTTTGGACTTACTCTGTTTTCCGCTGCCTTCTGAACACGAATCAGTTTGGTATGCAGCTTTCTCTTTCCGGATACCTCCACCGTAACCTGTTCATGAGGAAGCACTCCCTCTACACTCAGTTTTTTCCCCTCAATGCGGATAATTCCGTTTCCGTCCTCATTTAATCCAATACATTCTGCCTGATATTCTCCGGCAGGAATCATTTCTTCCTCATAGTCGTCAGCAATCTCCCATCCATCCCCGAATGGATGGTTTTTCTTTGGCTTCTGTTTCTGACGCGGCTGCATCTGGGCATAAAACGGCTTTTTCTTCTCTGTCTGATAGAGCTTTTTGCCTGCCAGACGGTCCTTTTTTAATGGTTTCTGTTTTGCCATATTCTATCTCATCTCCCGGTATTTCATTCGTCTTATTTTCTTCTTCCCATTATACCAAAATCTTTGATGCAGGCAAACCTATTTTTTCAGATTCCAAGCCTTCAAATCCATCTTTTAACCAAATTTGAAGATTTTCATAAGATAAAGTATCCTTATCTTTTTTGTTTCCCATGGAGGTGGTCTTTGTGAACAGCTTATCCCCCAATACCTGCTTTGGTGTCGTGGGCGGAGATCTCCGCCAGGCAGCACTTGCCAAAAAGCTTTCCGAGCAGGGATTTTGTGTCAAAGCTTTTTTTCTGGAACATTTTCCCCAGTTTCTCTCCCCCGAACTTTGCTGCGATGACCTGACAAAACTTTCTGATTGTGACGTCGTTATCCTTCCACTGCCGGTCAGCATCAATGAAGCCTTCTTAAACGCCCCTTTAAGTGACCAATCTGTTTCCCTTTCAGTTGTCCTTTCCTTCTGCAAAAAGGATGCCTTGATTTTTGGCGGCAAGGTTTCCCCTAGTGACCTGCAAAAAGCAGAACAGCTGGGACTTTCCATTTCTGACTATCTAAAACGGGAAGAAATGGCAGTACTCAATGCGGTTCCTACTGCCGAAGGGGCTGTGGCTTTGGCTCTTTCCGAACGTGCAAGCACCCTTTGGGAAAGCAACTGCCTGATTACCGGATTTGGTCGCTGTGCCAAAACGCTCGCTTTGTTATTAAAAGGCTTTGGTGCGCATGTCACTATTGCTGCACGCAAGGAAGGAGACCTTGCCTTTGCAAGAACACTGGGACTTTCCAGCCGCCACCTTTCCGAGCTTCCTGTGGTTCTCCCCAAACAGGAAATTTTGTTTAACACCATCCCTCACATTATCTTTGACCGAGATCTGCTGAGCATGGTGCCGGAGGACTGCCTGATGATTGACCTTGCCTCCCGCCCTGGCGGCATCGATTTCGAAACTGCCTCAGAGCTTGGCCGCAAGACAATCTGGGCACTTTCCCTGCCTGGCAAGGTCGCTCCGATCACTGCCGGTAACATTATCTGTCAAACGGTAATAAATATGATAAGATCCATTGCATAATCCTGATCGATTGAGGTGAATTTTCTTGACAACAACATTACAAAAGCCGGTTCAGGTCGGCTTTGCCTTTACCGGTTCCTTCTGTACTTTTTCTCAGGTCATCTCCCAGCTGGAAGCAGTTGCGCAGCATCCAAACTGGGAAGTCATTCCCATCATGTCCCCAAACGCTTATTCCATTGATACCCGTTTTGGTCTGGCCAAAGACTTCCGGGCTCAGATCCAGAAAATCTGCAATCACGAGATCATACATACCATCTTCGACGCAGAACCAATCGGCCCTAAAAAACTTCTGGATGTACTGGTAGTTGCCCCATGCACCGGAAACACCCTTGGAAAGCTTGCAAACGGCATTTATGATACCAGTGTCACCCTTGCCGTAAAAGCTCATCTGCGCAATGCCAGACCGGTTGTCATCGCTGTTTCCACCAATGATGCGCTGGCAAATTCTGCAAAAAACATCGGCACTCTGTTTAACAACCGGCACATCTTCTTTGTTCCGATGGCGCAGGACAACGCACAAAGCAAGCCAACTTCCATTGTCGCGGACTTTACCAAACTGATTCCTTCCATCGAGTCTGCACTGGAAGAAAAACAGCTCCAGCCTGTTTTACTTGGATAACCCCATTTTCTTTTCTATTCCTATTCCTCCTGAACAAAGGAAGAGCCGAAGCTTTTGATTGCTTCGGCTCTTCCTTTTTCTGTTTCCGGCATATTTTTCTTTTCCTTCACATAACCTGTACTGTTCTTTGATCAAAAGGAGTGATGCCCTTGAAGTTAAAAAAAGTTTTTTCCTGTCTTTGTTCTGTTCTCCTGCTTTCTGCACTGAGTTTACAAACCTTTGCCAAAACAAATGAACAGGCGCTTACACTTTCTCCGGTTTCTCTGGAGGAATATCCCCTGTATCAAAAAGAAGATCGCTCCGCCAGTGCTTATATTGTGATGGAAGCCACCACCGGTCGGGTATTGTACGGGAAAAATATCCACGAGCGCCTTGCTATGGCAAGCACCACTAAAATTATTGGCGCACTGATGGTTTTGGAGCAGGAAAATCTTGACGAATACTTTATGGTGGATTCCGATGCCATTCAGGTGGAAGGCTCCTCCATGGGACTGACAGAAGGTGACCTTGTTTCCTTGTACTCCCTTGCGTGCGGGATGATGCTTCCCTCCGGAAACGACGCCGCAAACGCTGCCGGTGTACGCCTGTATGGGAGTATTGATGGATTTGTAGAAGCAATGAACCAAAAGGCAGAGGAATTGGGGCTTGCGGACACCCACTATGTCACTGCCTGCGGACTGGATGCACCGGACCATTATTCCACTGCCTTTGACCTTGCAAAACTCACCCGAATTGCGCTGCAAAACAAGGATTTTGCCTATATCTGCTCCCAGTCAAACATGAAAGTAAAATTTGGAGATCCACCCTATGAGCGGTGGCTCAAAAATTATAACCGACTGCTCGAGCTTTATCCGGACTGCATCGGTGTCAAAACCGGATTTACCGATGATGCCGGCCGCTGTCTTGTTTCTGCTGCCGAGCGCGACGGAATGACACTGATCTGCGTTACATTAAATGCACAGGATGACTGGAACCTTCATGCTTCCCTGTACGACAAATGCTTTGAAAGCTATTCGATGACCCCTCTGCCGGATATCCCTTCGAGCATTACTCTGGCAGGAGATAAGCTTCAGGAAAATGGAATTGAATCAGAACTGATGTTAAAGCCCGCTTACGAGGCTTCTGTCCCCTTAAAAGCCGGAGAATCAGCCCGACTTACCGCTACTGTACTGTGTGAACCATTTGCTTACGCTCCTGCTCAGCTTGGCAGAGTATATGCACAGACACTTTTTTCTCTGGATGGCTATCCGCTGTGTTCGGTTCCCATGGTTGCTTCTTCATAAAATCACTAAAAAAACTGGTATGCATCCTGCACACCAGTTTTTTGTTTTACCTTTTATCCGATTACTGCATCCCAGGCTTTTTGTGCCTGTTTTTCTGCTTTTTCCAACGCTTCTTCTGCTTTGGAAATCCGTTCTTCCAGATAACCTTCTGCCTGATCGATCAGCTCATCATAATCCTGATCTGCGTCCGAAACTGCATCTTCATAAGCGTTATCAACCTTGGAATATCTCTTTTGATACTCCTTGTCCATCTCTTCCCCATCTTCTGCAGAAAGGTAGGTATAGTACTCAAATTCACCGATCTGATCAAGCTTTTCGTTATAATCATCCGCCGCCTTGTCCATTGCATCTCCATACAGGTCAGATGCGCTGTCAATCGAACGGTCATAGCGGTCATACGCCTTTTCCAGTGCCTGCTCGTATTCTTCAAGGGCAGGGTCCAAAATCTTGTCGTATGCCTTTTCTGCCTTCTCTACGGTATGGGAGAACAGACTCTTTGGTTCATCCACCGAAACTGCAATCGTTCCACTGGCTTCGGATACAACCAGGCGGACACGATAACGTCCTTTTTCCAGTGTCAATGTCTTTGTTGCCTGCTTTCCGTCGGTCGATTCCCAAACCGGCGTAATGGTTTTGTTGTCCTTAGTAAGAATAATCTTTGCTTTTCCGGACAGATCCGAATCGATGGTGATGGTGTGTTTTTCACTTGCTGCCAATGTAAAATCGAACAGAGTCATGACACCACTTGCTTTGGAAAACGAGAGTTCTGTCTTTTCCAGATTGCTGCGAGTTGTTTCTTTTACAGTCAGAGAGCCAAAACTGCCTGCACTGTCTGGGTTAAGCAGAGTAGTTTGGTCGGTATATCCGCCAAACTTTCCAAAGCTGATTGTTTTTGCTTTGGAAATTCCATCTGCCACCTCAGCCATTGTTTTCGCCAGAGGATTTAATACGTCCGGCAATTTATTCTGAGTAACCGGCCGAGAGGTAAAACCGCTCAGGCAGGTAATGAGTGCTGCACCAAGCGCAGCTGCTTTTAACAGACGATCTTTTTTCATTTGATACCCATCCCTTTCACGGTAAAATGATCTGTTATCATTCTACCAGATAAAACGGGTTTAGAAAAGTTCTTTCTTCAAAATTATCAAAAGAACAAACCAAAATCCACCCTGAAACATAAGATAATAGTAAAAATGTATGCGGAAAAATACCGCAGCAATCAAAGCACAGAAAGGAGAGTCATCTGTATGGAAGTATTCCTGCAATGGGGGATTATGCTTCTGGGTATTTTGGGGGTGGTTCAGCTTGGAGAACTGTTGTCCATCTGGCTTCGCCGCCCCAAAAAGCGTCCCGCCAGCTTTTGTATCATGCCGCTTCATGGCAGCATTGGCAATGTCGAACAGGTGCTTACTTATTTTCAGGAGGTCGCGCTGTGGAGTCCGGAGGTACAGCTTGCCTTTGTCATCGACTGCGGTCTTGAGGAACACAGTGCCCTTGCCTGCAAAGAATGGTGCAATCAGAAAAATCGCCTGATTTTCTGCACACAAAAAGAATTCGAGGATATTTGCAAAGGATTTCAAGATAGAGTATACTAAAGAGAAGACTTATAATAAAGGGTATGAGAAAACGGTATGCAGAAAGAAAATTTAGTGGAAATCAGCGGAACGGTGGAAACCGTGGTCTATAAAAATGAAGAGACCGGCTTTGCAGTATTAGAGCTGGATAAGGACGGGGAACTGATCACGGTGGTCGGGGAACTTGCTGCGGTCGGGGAAGGAGAAATCCTGACCCTGCACGGCAATTTCCGCACCCATCCAAGCTATGGAACTCAGTTTAAAGCGGTTGCCGCCCAGCAAAAACTCCCTTCCTCTGCTGCCGCGATTCTGCGCTATCTTTCTTCCGGTGCCATCAAAGGAATCGGCCCGGTACTGGCATCCCGCATGGTAGCCCAGTTCGGTGATGATACCCTGACCGTACTGGAAAAAGAACCGGAGCGCCTGTCTCAAGTTCAGGGAATTTCCCCTGCCAAATGTCAAAAGCTTAAAGAAGAGCTGGGACGGATGTTCGGGATGCGCTCCATCATGCTGTTTCTCTCCCAGTTTGGAATCGATTCTTCCTCCTCCATCAGCATCTGGAAACGATGGGGAACAATGGCACAGCGGATGATCGAAGAAAACCCTTATCTTCTGTGCTGTGAGGAAATCGGCATGGACTTTGACCAGTGTGAGCAGATTGCAAGAAAGCTGAATATTCCACTGGACAGCTCCTACCGCATCGAAGCGGCAATCCAGTTTGTTCTGCGCCACAATCTTTTTAACGGCCACACCTGTCTGCCGATGGATAAACTCATCCCAACCGCTCAAAATCTGCTCTCACAAAGTCAGGTGATGGTGGAAAACTCGATGCAGGCACTGCTCAGACGCAGAGAGATCGTCAATGTCGATGTAAACGGGCGCGCCTACTGCTATCTTCCGGAATATCTGGAAGCAGAACGCTTTATTGCGTCCCGCCTTAAATTCATGATCATGGCTGGGGAAGAAAATCTGCTCGGTGCTAAAAAAAAGCTTGCCCAGCTGGAAGAAAAGAACGGGATTTCCTATGCTTCTCTTCAGCAGGAAGCTATCCTGCAAGCAATCTCCCACCAGATTTTTATTCTGACAGGTGGTCCTGGTACCGGTAAAACCACCACCATCAACGCCATCATCGAACTTCTGGAGGACAGCGGTAGCAAGGTCGCTTTGTGCGCTCCAACCGGACGAGCAGCCAAACGAATGTCTGAAGTAACCGGAAAGGATGCCAAAACCATCCACCGCCTGCTGGAGGTGGATTTTGCAAATCCCTCCGCCCTTCACTTTAAACGAAATGAAAAAAATCCGCTTCCCTTTGATGCGGTAATCGTGGACGAGACTTCGATGGTGGATATTCCCCTGATGCGCTCGCTTATCTGCGCGCTTAAGATGCACTGTCGACTGATTTTGGTTGGAGACAGTGACCAGCTACCTTCGGTTGGTCCTGGGAACGTCCTGCGCGACCTGATTGAATCGGAGATTGTTCCGCAGGTGCGCCTGACCGAGATTTTCCGTCAGGCACAGCAAAGTCTGATTGTCACTAACGCTCATGCCATCGTTCACGGGCAGATGCCGGATCTAAAACGGCACGACAATGACTTTTTCTTCTTAAAACGAGAGCTTGCCGAACAGGTAAGAAATACTACCCTCGATCTGGTGGCAACAAGGCTTCCCAAAAGCTATGGATACTCCCCTACCACCGATATTCAGGTTATTGTGCCAACCCGAATCGGAGCGGTGGGTGCAAACACGCTCAACCAAATGCTTCAGCAGACACTAAATCCGCCTTCCCCTCAAAAAAGCGAATTTGAAAACAACGGCAGAAAGTTTCGTGTCGGCGACAAGGTCATGCAGATCAAAAACAATTATGATATTCTTTGGCAGCGGGACAACGGTGAGGAAGGCATGGGCATTTATAACGGTGATATCGGTTTTATCGAACGCATCGACCGTCCCGGCAAAATGATGTTGATCCGGTTTGATGACCGCGTCGCAGAATATCTGTTCGAGATGTCGCCGGAACTGGAACTTGCCTACGCTATTACGGTCCATAAAAGTCAGGGCAGCGAGTTTGAGGCGGTCGTGATGCCGCTTTCCTCCTATAAGAGCAAAATGCACTACCGGAATCTTCTCTATACTGCCGTTACCCGCGCCAAAAGCAGGTTGATTTTGCTGGGACAGGAAAAGACGATCGCCGAAATGATTGCAAACGACCGCAAAACAGTTCGTTATACCAACTTAAAAGAAATGCTTTTGGGCGAGGTAGAAGAATAATTTCCTGACAAAAGCCCTTGAAAATCAGGGAAAATCTATTCTATAATAAATAACGCAAATATGAATGTAATGGATATAACCACAAAAGAAAAGGATGGTGCCATGTGGACGTCGGAATTGATTTGGGAACCGCTACTGTAATTATCTATATCGGCGGAGAAGGTGTCGTATTAAAGGAACCTTCTGTTGTTGCTGTCAACATGAAAACCGAAACTGTCATCAGTGTCGGAGAAGAAGCATATAAAATGATCGGGAAGACCCCTTCCCACATCAAAGCAGTCCGCCCGTTATCCAAGGGTGTTGTCTGCGATTATAAAATGACCGAAGAAATGGTCAAATATTTCATCAAAAAAATCTGCAAGGACAGTCTGGTGAAACCAAGGATCGCACTGTGCGTTCCATCCGGAATCACCAACGTCGAATCCAACGCCGTGATCGACGTTGCGATCTCTTCCGGTGCAAGAAAGGTCTACCTCATTGAGGAGCCTGTTGCTGCAGCAATCGGAGCACAGATTGATATTGAAAAGCCAAACGGAAATCTGATTGTTGATATCGGCGGCGGAACCACCGATATCGCCGTTTTGTCGTTAAACGGTATTGTCAATAAAAAATCCATCAAGGTTGCCGGTGATACCATCAACGATGCCATTATCAAATATGTCCGCGCTAGCCACGGTGTGCTGATTGGAGAAAAGATGGCTGATCAGATCAAGCAAAACGTCGGCAGCGTGTTCTTTGAACCGGATGAAGATGTTTCTGCTACAGTAAAAGGACGTAATCTGACCACCGGACTTCCATGCAGCATCGAAATCAGCCGCTCGATGCTCTATGACTGCATCATGAAGGAAACCGAACAGATCATCACCGCAGTCAAAGAGGTTATCGAAAAAACTCCACCGGAACTGGTCGGCGATATCTATACCAATGGAATCACCATGACAGGCGGCGGAAGCCTGCTGCACGGCATGGACAAACTGCTTGAAAAACAGACCAAGATTCCTACCCGTATTGCGGAAGATCCTGTTGACTGTGTCGCAATCGGAACCGGAAAATCCTTTGATTACTTGGACAAGCTGGTTGACGGCTTTGTTGTGCCGTCCATGCAGAGGTTTTAATCATGCCGGATTTTGACTATACCATGGAAAAACTTTCGGATAACCTGTCCATCTGTGTCACCAAAGACCACCGCTTTGGTACTGATGCATTTCTGCTCTCGGACTTTGCTCATGTCCGCCGCAAGGACCTTGCCTGTGACCTTGGAACCGGCTGTGGTATTATTCCTCTGCTGTGGTTTCGGGACCGAGCTGAGGCTCCTAAAAAAGCATACGGCGTGGATATTCAGGAGCTTGCAGTCAAACAGCTTACCTTTACTGTGCAAAACGCAGGACTTGGTGAGCAGATGATCCCGGTACAGGCAGATCTTTCCGACCTGTCTGCACTGAAGGAAAAGCTTCCCTTTGGCAGCTTTGACGTGGTTACCTGTAATCCACCTTATAAAAAGGCAAATCATGGCATTTTAAGTGAAAGCAGCAGCGACATCATCGCTCGCCACGAGACCATGTGCTCGATTGAAGATGTGTGCAAAGCCGCTGCAAAACTGCTCCAATTTGGAGGAAGACTATGCATCTGTCAGCGCCCAGAACGCCTCCTTGATGTCATGGAAGCGATGCGCAAAGAAAAGATTGAACCAAAGCGTGTACGCTTTGTGCAAAAACGGGGAGATACTGCACCGTGGCTCTTTCTGGTGGAAGGACGCAAAGGCGGCAACCGTTTCTTGAAAGTAGAACAACCGCTTATCATCCAGGATGAAAACGGGGATTTCTCCACAGAACTCAAAAAAATCTACCGGCTGATCTAAAAGCCGATTTTTAATCAGAAATGAGGAACAACATGTCAGGCAAGTTATATGTGGTCGGCACACCGATCGGCAATCTGGAGGACATGAGCGTCCGCGCAGTAAGGACCCTTCAGGAAGTTGACTTTATTGCTGCCGAAGACACCCGTGTCACCTTAAAACTGTTAAACCATTTTGAAATCAAAAAGCCCATGGTCAGCTACCATGAACACAATGCCCGCGAAAAGGGTGGTGAGATCATCACCCGCCTGCTTTCCGGTCAGACCTGTGCCATTGTCACCGATGCTGGAATGCCATGCATCTCCGATCCAGGGGAAGATCTGGTTCGCCTGTGCGCAGAAAATGGAATCGATACCGTTGTGATTCCGGGACCGAGTGCAGCAATCTCCGCTCTGGCTCTGTCGGGACTTTCCACCTCCAAATTTGTGTTCGAAGGTTTTTTAAATCCACAGAAAAACGCCCGTCTCGAACGTCTGGAAGAGCTCAAGCGGGAAAAGCGCACCATTATCTTCTACGAAGCGCCGCACAAGCTGTGTGACACTCTATCCGCAATGTATCAGGTTCTGGGTGACCGAAAAATTACCCTTGCAAGGGAACTGACCAAAATTTATGAGGAAGTTATCCGCACCACCCTCTCGCAGGCAGTTGCTCTCTTTGAAGAGAAAGCGCCAAAAGGAGAATTCGTGCTGGTGGTCGAAGGAATGGTGGAAGAAGAGCAGAGCCTTACCTTTGAACAGGCACTGGAACTGATTCAGGCGCTTGTCGATAAGGGAGAGCCACTCTCCAAAGCAGCAAAGGATGTTGCCCGTCAGACCGGATTCAAAAAGGGTGAACTCTACTCCCGTTTTTTGGCAGAGTAAAGCTGTAAACTACATTAAAAACAGAAGTTTTTGGTCGAGCTTTTTACAAAAAGCTCGCGGATTCTAAAGGCAGAGCC
>OHBE01001490.1_pt1 | contig 20176 bp, 18 predicted proteins | sample 1577231 | NCBI WGS metagenome assembly OHBE01 (sample SAMEA3541506, study PRJEB24748) | human gut metagenome | biome: human gut; feature: human-associated habitat; material: faeces | place: China | collected 2012 | reverse complement strand
TGCCGGTTCTATTGTTTAACTTTTAATTTTTCGGTAAAAATTTACCGAAGTATTAAATGTATGAAAATTGATTAAGGAAATAACGAATTTTAATTCAATATGGTCAGAAATATATAGTGTATCCAATAGGTTATAAAAAAGTTCCGCCCTGATACGCTGTTCTACGGAAAGCGTGGCGGATTCTAGCAGTACAAAAGAACAACTTTTTTTGGATTGTCCAAGAACTTAGAACAAATAAATTCGTCTTCAAACTATTTTACAGGCTGTTCTTATCCCCATGCGAGCGACTCCACGTGTCGTAATCGGAATACGTGGGGGTATCATCCCAAAAGGATGATTTCTTTTTCCTTTTGCGGCGTTTGGGCTTTTTATCGTAGTCATCCCCACCGGAAAATATGCTTTTGAGTATTACATAGCCTACCAAGAGTATAACCAGAATGTCCATATATTGGGGTATTTAAGTGGTTGATTAAAATGTAAAGGTAACAAACAAAGCCCATACAGACAAATGAATGGCGTGTATTTTGCAAGAAAAAATATTAAAAAAATTATAGTTTTCAATTTATTACCCCAAATAGAGAAAAATACGGGAATATTGCCATTGAACTATAGATTGTGTAAGATTAACGAGTATTTTTTAGATATTGTTCTTTGAAATGATTATTTTTGCCATAAGAAATCAAAGGAAACCATATATAAACAGTATGAAACAGATACGCCTGGAACATTTTAGATGCTACACGGATTTGAGCATTGACTTCAAATCCGGAATAAATCTGCTTATCGGTGATAATGCAAGTGGAAAAACCACCGTTTTAAAAGCTTGTCAGTATGTATTGAGTTCCTTTTTTGCAGGGTACAGTGATGAGAATACACGTTGGATCAGTCCGGGAGATGACGATTTTACCGTACAGATAATCAATGGAAACATCCAACCAGAACAGCCGGTAAAGATTTACTTTGTTCCTGATTCCAATCAATATGCGGCTGCTACAATGGCAGACGGGAATTTCATTCCCGGACAGAAAGAAGAAGAATATATCATCCAGAAAAACAGCAAAAAGAACAGCCGCGCCTTAATCAGCGGTATCGAGAACTACCGCAATTACGCCAAAACGATATTAAGTACCAATGAAGCATTGCCTGTGTGGTGCAGCTTCTCAACAGAAGACATCCATGCCAATCGGAGTATCAATGTGGGCAAATTCAAAGAATATGCACAGAAAGCCTCCTTTGGCTACTATGAGTGTCTGAACGGAGACGGCTTCTTCCGCTATTGGTTGAAACGACTGCTGATATTGCAAGAAGGACAAAAGAACCTACACGAAATAGAAACAGTGCGAACAGCCCTTGCCAATGCTCTGGGAACCAATAACAAGGGATGCGGTATCATTCAGGATATGCACATCCGACACAATCAGGGGAAGGTATATTATGTATTCTCCGATGGACGCGAAGTAGATGCCGACCACTTGTCAGACGGCTACAGACGTCTGGTGAATATCGTTACGGATATCGCCTTTCGCTGCGCCTTGCTCAACGGCCGTCTATACGGTGCCGAATCTGCATTATGGACAAAAGGCACAGTATTGATTGATGAGATAGATATGCACCTACATCCTACTCTTCAGGCAAGGGTATTGCAAGGACTGCATAATGCTTTTCCTATGATTCAGTTCATAGTGACAACTCATGCTCCAATGGTAATGACCAGTATTGAAAATAATGCTGACAATATTGTTTATCAATTGAACTATGACAATGAGAACTATCATATTCAGGAAAGACAGACATACGGCATGGATGCATCCACAATAACCGATGTGATATTGAATCAAACTCCAAGAGCACAAGAGGTAGACAACCAGTTGGGCAAACTGTTCGATTTAATAGATTCCGGTTCGGAAGAAGCCCGTACGTTCTTACGAGATATGCAAGCACGTTTTGGAGACAAGTTGCCAGAGCTGGCCGAAGCCGAGGCTATGTTGGATTTTTCTATTGTAGAGGACGATGAGGAAAATTGATAAGAATGCTGAACCTAAGGAATGGACTGCCTATCGCCAGACTCCCGGAGCAGTTTACCAATCTAAACCCGAATTACGTTCTTCTTTATTAGAAGAACAAGGTTATATATGCGCATATTGCATGCGGCGGATTCCTGCCAAGGACGCTAATAGCAATGAAACAACCCGAATCGACCATATACTTTGCAGAGAGAAGCATGAGGACCGCAAACTTGATTACCGAAACATGGTGATTTGCTGTCCCGGTGCAATTGACAGTAAATTCCACTGTGACAAATCAAAAGGAAACAATGATATTTCTTTCAACTTGTTTGACCAATCTTTCATTGACACACTATCATATAGCACTAAGGACGGGACAATAAAGTGTGGGATAGAACAGTATGATACGGAAATAAATGAGATTCTCAATCTAAACCATTCTTTGTTGAAGAACAACCGTAAATCCACCTTGAAAGGAGTAATCCAGCAACTGCAAAAAAAAAGGCGTTGGAAAGCGACCCAAATAAGAAACCTGTTAAGCCACTGGAATGCGAAAGACCGTGACGGCCGGTATAAACCTTACAATGGAATTGTCGTCTGGTATTTGAAGAAGAAACTTAGTCAAGTCCCTGTATAAGACAGGGACGAATTGTCTTCGTTAGGATTTAACTGATAGATAATATAATTGCTTCACTTAAGAGCTGCTTCCCCCAAAAGTACAATATAAAAAAATCACTCCAAAACACCCAATTGTGTTACCGCTTCATTCTTCGTTTCACGGATGAACTGCAAAAGAATATCCGGGTCGACACAATGATTCTTATATTTACAGGTAAGGTGCAAATGGGGACCGGTACTGCGCCCCGTGTTGCCGGTAATGGCAATCACCTCGCCGGGCATGACGGAAGTTCCTTGCCGAACCAATACTTGGGAAAGGTGGCAATAGCTGACGGTATAGTCGCCGTGACGGAGGGTGACGAACTTGCCCGAACGTTTGTCCTGCCCTACCCTACCCACCACGCCTGACAGCATGGCGTAGGCTTCTTCGCCTTTGGCACGCAGGTCTATTCCGTTGTGCCAGCTGCGCTTCTTGCTGAAGGGATCGGTACGGAGACCGTAGGGTGAAGTGACAATAACGTGTTTCAACGGATAGGACACGCTCATGTATCGCCGTATCCACTCGCTATGCTCATAGGCAGGGAATTTTCCTGCCGTAGAAACAGACTCCTTATTTGGATTGGAAACCTTTTCTACAGGGGGAAGGCCTTTTTTTGTGTCTATGCGACAGACTGGCTGATGCTTGGTAACGGTGTGGAACTGCGCTTTTGCAGAAAGACACACAGAAAACATGGATAATAGGAGAATGGCTTTCATACGGGCAAAAGTAGGGAGAGAACTTCGACTACTTGATATATAACGGAGGAAAAGCACTGAACTTTAACCTTGTATAAGCCATCATACCCGGTAATCATACTTGCAACCGACACACGCCGGAAATGAATTGAATTTTCCGTTTGGAGTATGATTGACAGTCTGATTTTTCCGTGTTTCCATAAATAACTTCAAAAACGGAACGATTTATCGTTTCCGCCCGATGCAGGCGCAGACGATGAATTTATTTTGCCCCCAAAAGTGAACTTATACCCAAAAGATTATGAACTATCAACACAAATTCAAGGAGGAAGAAATACCTTACGGCATCCTCGAAAAATTCGGGCTGACCCGCGAAATAATCGGCGACTTGCCGCAATCGGTGTTGCAACAGGTGTGTGACGGCTACCGTTCGCCTGTGCTGCCTATCCATATCACGGATGAAGGAGGGAATATCATACAAGGGCGCACACGCTTCGCATTGGTCAGAACCGAAACAAGGGAAGCGGACATCCTGTTTTATCCGGTACTTGCCCAAAGCCGGTTGGAGCAATTCAGCGAGGCAAACCGCCAAAAGCTGGAAGCCGGGAAAGCGGTGATGGCTGCCATGACCGATGCGGACGGCAGACAAGTGCAAGCCTTCCACCAGATAGACGAAGGCACCGGACAGATTCTTTCCGTGCCGACACCCGTCATCGGCCGCAACCTGCAATACTTCTGCGATTATTTTGAACTGAGCAACGCCGAACTGAACTGTCTGCAGAACGGTGAGCCTTTGACACTGGTTGACGAAGGCAGTATGCTGACACTCGGTATCGACCTGCATGACCCTACCGGCATCCGCATCGGTATCGGGGATGAACGCCAATGGCGTGAACAGAACAAGAAGGGGTTGAAAAAATACAACTTCGGGTGCTTCGGCTGTTGGGTGATGGACGAACAGGGCAACCTGGACTATGTGGAGGAAAAGGAGTACAGTGAAGAGATGTGGGAGGAAATGAAGAAGAACGGGGCAGGCAAATTGAAAATGAAGAATTAAGAATGATGAATGAAAAATTGGAAACGGAAAGATTCTATCCGGAAGAAACGCTTGTGGAGAAGGTGCAGAGCGGCGTGTTCGGATGGCTGGGGTATGTGACCCACCACTCCAAAGCATGGAAACAGGAGTATGAGCGGTATTGCCGCCTACGTGAACTGCCGATGAATGACGGAACCGCCTGGAAGTTCCTGCAAATGAAGCAAGAGGAACTGGAGGAAGCGATAGCGAACGGAGACGCTTGATTGAACCATTAAATAAGAGAATACAATATGTCTATCCGAAAGAATACCAATCCCCGGCCGTTGGATTTACCGCCGGAAATGCAAGACCTGTTGCTGCGTAACGGTATGCGTGGCTACCTTGCCGGAAGCAGCGAAGGGTTTGCCTTGATTGTGCAGGGGCATGATTCGCCCTTGCTGACCTATCCTATCGGCGAGAAGCAACTGCGTGCGCTGACCGACTGGGGCACGAACTCCGCCAACAAACGGTGTTACAATACCTTTGCGAGCATCGTGGCCGCCGACTTCGACCTGCCGAAAGACTTCGTACATGCCCGGAACGCCAACGGACGGGTCGCCATGGGACTGCACGGCTACCGTACCGGTGCCGGAGAGTATGGGCGTGTGGGAATGCCCATGCGTCCTTTCCATCCGATCTGCCACGGCTTTCTCGGCTGGACACCCCGGCAACAAGGGGGCTTCCACCTGCGGCGCATCGGCGGAGACCTCTACTATCCCGGTGCGCCTATCGTGCCAAACCGCCCTGACGGACGTATGAAACCGGGGGAACTACAATCGGGCGGCTACGGCTTCTATTACAAAGGACACGCCACCGCCCCGGTAGCGGAGAGGGATGTGCTGAAAGAATTGCAGAGCGTGGTGACGCCCATACACCCCCGACAGAGAAGCACCGAGTCTGCCAAGCCCTACAAGGAACTGGTAGCCTCGCCGGTGTATTTCACCAACGAGAGATGGCAGGAATGCCTGGCAAGCCACGGTATTATCGTGGATAGCGAGACACGAACGCTGACCGTGCAGTCGGCTGCGGTGGATGCGGACCTGCAATATGACCTGACAGAGGAGGAACTTGCCGCACTGACCGCCAACACATTGGAAGAAGCTACGGCGGAAAAACGGCTGGAAATCATCAACGGGGTAATCCAAGACGATTATGACGGCAAAGTGACGTTGGAAATGCTGAATGGCAGGGAGACTGTGAACCTGTCCTTGCACCCGGAGGTGCTGGAAGATTTGAACAGCCGGTTGGCCGTGGGGCAACAACAGGCGGAAAGGATTGCCGGCGGTATGCCGGTGGAAGCGGAACGGGAGCTGCGAGAGGGATTGCCGAGGGGCGGCGTGGCAATGAACGGCAACGACCTTGCGGCAATCCGTCCCGACAAAGGCTGGTACCGGGAAGGAAAGCATGGCAGGGAGGTGACAGTGGATGACATCCGTGTGGAGCCGTCCGGACAAGAGGGAACATACAAGATGACCGCCATTATCGACGGCGAACGGGTGAGCCACGAGATTACGCAGAAGCAATACGACAAGTTTATGGCTATTGACGACTACCACCGCCTGAAGCTGTTCTCCAAAGTGTTCGGCGAGGTGGATATGAAGTCGAGAGACCGGACCCCGTTGGGAACGAAAATCGGTGCCGCCCTGCTTGCCGGCGCAGCCGTGGCTGCGGAACTGGGGCATGACCACCACTGCCATTCAAGACCGGTGATATTCGCCGAACATCACCACCACGGGCCTGCGCCACACCCCTACTTCAAACCGGGAGTGGATACGCCTATGGATGTGGCCGCACGAAACTTTGAGGCGGCGGCGAATGAGCATATCCGCCACGAGATGCGCCACGGAATGTAAACCCATAAAGAGAACACAACACAAACACACCTTTATATTATGTCGGAACTGACCTATGAAGATTTCAAACAACGCATCAACATCCAAGAGGTGTTGCAGGATGCCGGGTATCATTTGAACCGGAAGGACGGTATCCGCTACCCCTCTTACGTTCGCCTGGACAGCAACGGCCGCCGTATTCGTGGTGACAAATTCATTGTCACCCGGAACGGCATGTGCTGCTTCCAACCGCCCGAACAGCGGAACTACAACATCATCTCCTTTATCAAGGAGCATCCGCATTTCTTTGCGGAATATACGCCGGGGATGTCGAAGGACAGGCTGGTGAACCTTGTGTGCAACCGCCTGCTGAACCAACCTGTCACGGAACGGAATGCCCGTGTCTTGAATCCGGAGAAGCAAAACAAACCCTTCAACGCCAATGATTACGAATGGCAGAGCTTTGACTTGGGCAACTGGGAGAGCCAGAAGAAATTCTATCCTTACTTCAAGAACCGTGGCATCGACCTTGCCACCCAACGGCTGTTTGCCGACAATATCTTCCTGACCACCAAGCTGCGGACGGACGGGAAGCGATATACCAACCTCTCGTTTCCCTTAACCCTGCCGAACAAGCCGGATGAAAAAGCCGGATTGGAGGAACGAAGCCGCCCGAACCGGGAGGGAAAAATGGTGTATAAGGGCATGGCCGCCGGAAGTAACGCCACGCAAGGAATATGGATAGGTAATCCGGGACACTTGGCTTTACCTGAAGTGAGAAACGTGTATTGGTTTGAGAGTGCGCTCGATGCGATGGCTTTCTGCCAGTTGAACGCAAGTACACTGAATATGGAAGATTCGGTGTTTGTCTCCACCGGAGGGTCGCCGAGCCAGCAACAATTCAAGGGGATGATGGCAGAGACACCGACTGCCACACACCACCTTTGTTTTGACCGTGACCGTTCCGGACAGGTATTCGCTATCAATTTTGCGCTGACCCATGCCGGAAGGGAGTTCTCCGGTTACCTGTCGAAAGCCGGGAATTTAATCGTGCAAGATTGCAGTGGGGGTTATCAACGCCATGAAATAGCAATGGAACCGTTTGACTTCAAGAAAGTGACAGCGAGCCTGGGCATAGATACCTTGAAACCCGATTTGGAAGATGCGGTTCTCAAATACATGAAAATGGGTGACGGATATTTGCAGGAGATGTATATGAACCGTAGGGACAATTATGAAACCAGCCGTACTGACGGTGCGACAAACAAGGAGGAACTGGAGGAAATGGAAAACGACCTGCACGCTATCTCCAAAGCTCTACAAATGCTATCCCGGTCCGGCACACCTGTGATGGGAAGCATCATCTATGAGCCGGCGGCTGAAGGTTACAAGGACTGGAACGACCAATTGCTTGACAAACGGATGGAAACGGAAGAAAAGGAACTTGATGATCGGGAAATCAGTGGCAGGGCTACCTTGAACCGCGCCTTGTCCGATTTGCCCGAAGTCAATCCCGGACATATCCGTACCGGCCTGTATGATGAAGCAGACCATGAAGCCGTACGCAAACGGATTGAACGGGCAGAGAAAGTCGTGCAATCTTTTGAAGTCAATGACAGGGGAATGCCGGACAAAGGTTTCCAGGAGATGTATGAGATACAGGAAGAACTTGCCCGGTTGGAAACGGATATAACCAACTCACTTTCGGGCATGAGAGAAGAATACCAACCCCGTTTTCACCGATAATCCCCATGAAGCCTATGCAGACCGCCCACTACGGAACCCTTGTCATCCGACCGCGTTCCATGCAATTTGCCATTGATGAACTGCCCCTGCTCCTGCTTTGCCTTGCCGGATACGGCTGTGCCTGGATAGAGAACCTTGCCAGTAGCGGTATCTTGTCAGGGGCTTCCGTGCTGTGCAGCCTTTACCTGCTGTACCGGTTCATCTACCTGCGCCGTACCGAATACCTTATCAGCAGCGAACAGATAATCTACCGGCATGGCGTGTTCAGCCGAAGCTGCGACTACATGGAACTGTACCGTGTAGTGGACTTCAGGGAACACCGCAGCTTCCTGCAACAACTGACCGGGCTGAAAACTGTGAGCGTGTATTCGGGAGACCGCATGACCCCCAAACTGGATATACGCGGCGTGGAATACCGGACGAATCTTGTCGATCATATCCGTGAACGAGTGGAAACCAATAAACAACGAAAGGGTATTTATGAGATTACAAACCGTTAGCCTCCTGCTGCTTATGAGCATTCTGTGGGTACAGCGTGCAGTGGCACAATATGTGCAGACTAATCCGCTGGAGTGGATGGCACTTGCCGAAGGAAATGAGGCTATCAATGGAGAGATAGAGAGCCAGACGGACGGGCAACTGCGCACGGCTGCCTTGCAGAACACCATTGCCGCCGAGTTCAATAAAATCCATGAATGGGAACGGAAATACAGCAGCTACCTGCAAACGGCCAGCGGGTATGCTTCCTCGCTGAAAGCCGCCACCACGTTGTATGAGGACGGCGTGCGCATCTTCATTTCACTGGGCAGGCTGCGCAAGGCTGTAAGCGATAATCCGCAGGGCGTCATCGCCACGTTGTCGATGAACAACCTGTATATCGAGACCGCCACGGAACTGGTGACGGTCTATACGCTGCTGCGGAATGCCGTAGCCACCGGAGGACCGCAGAATATGCTGACAGGTGCGGAACGGAGTGAAACGATGTGGGCGTTGGCCGATAAATTAGGCGCATTCAATAAAAAACTCAACCGCCTGTGCCTGGGCATACGCTACTATACGATGATGGACGTGTGGAACAACATCACCTCCGGGATGATTGACCGGGACAACAGCGAGATAGCGCACCTTGCCTTAGACCGGTGGAAACGGGCGGCAAGAGCGGCGAGGTATTAACGTAAGAAGAAAGAGCACATGAAGAAACGGCTTGGATATTACACCGGATTTATCCTGCTGCTATTGGCAGGGACGGCAAAAGTGCAGGCACAGATTGACCCGACACTGGCCGGGATGATACTGGGCTACACCAACAAGGCGGAGAAAGAGCTGAAAAGCCAGGAAAAGGCGATGCTGATGCAGACAACCGGACATCTCTGGATGCGGGAAGAAGTGGAAGGAACGACCGATTTGCAACGGACATTCAACAACTATCTTGATTCGTTCCGGGATATCGTGTGCTATGCGGCACAAATCTATGGCTTCTACCACGAGATAGGACGGCTGTCGGACAACATGGGCGACTTGTCGAAGCAACTGAGGCAGCACGCTGAAGGGGCTTTTGCCGTGGCACTGACACCCCGGAGGAATCAGATTTACCGTGACCTGATATTGGGAAGCGTGGAAATCGTGAACGACATCCGGCAGGTGTGCATGAGCGACACGAAAATGACGGAGAAGCAGCGCATGGAGATTGTATTCGCCATACGCCCCAAACTGAAACGGATGAACAGAAAGCTGAAGCATCTGGCACTCGCCGTGAAATACACCTCGTTTGCCGACGTGTGGGCGGAGATTGACGAAGGCAGCCGGCCAAGACCGGCGGACAAGGTTGGAATCGTGCAGGCTGCCATGCGCAGGTGGAAACGTAGTGGAAACAGATAACGAACAGGAAATGAATAACATAAACACAATCGGAGACGACAATGGGAAAATGGGCAACAATCTTGGGAATAGGTAAGAAGGTGGCCGGACACCCGGCGACACAAGCCACGGCACGCAGTATCGGAGGTGCACTCGTGCATCCCCGGCGCACGCTTATCGGCTTGGGACACGGTGCGAAAGCGGCGGTAGTGGGCGGCGGCATGGGGTATCTCGCCTGGGAGAACCTCGTAAACGACAAACCGGTGGTACGTGCAGCTGCGGAGGTGCTTGTAGGGGAAGAAACGGTGGACAAGGGATTGGAACTTGCCGGGAATGCAGCGGACAAGATTGCAGACGTGGCGGACAAGACCTGTAAAAGCATGGAGGGAGTGGAACAGTCCGTATCATCGGCCAACGAGACGCTGAGCGGCATGAGTACCTTCCTGCGGAACATGACCGGCGGCAACGGCATGGATATGCTGGGAAACTTCTTCGGCAATCTCGGCAAGGGGAACGTGTCGGGACTGGGCATCTTCGGGCTGTTGGCTTCCGCCATGCTGGTGTTCGGACGCTTCGGATGGCTGGGAAAGATTGCCGGGGCGTTGCTGGGCATGATGCTGATTGGAAACAACTCCAAAGTGGCACAACCGCTGGCTCCTGCGGTGGGTGAGGAACAGGGACGGTCGGGAGGAATGAGAAGGTAATGAAGGATGAGGGATTAAGAATTTACTTCTGAAGACAAACACAAAAAGAGACACAATGAATATCGGATTATTGGCAGTAGACAGCCGTTACCCTAACCTCGCACTGATGAAAATCAGCAGCTACCACAAGGCTCAGGGCGATCGTGTGGAGTGGTACAGTCCGCTCAGCCGATACGACAAGGTATATCTGGCGAAAGTATTCACCTTTACGCCGGATTACGCATATTTCCTGAACGCCAACGAAGCGGAACGAGGGGGAACCGGCTATGACATAGGAAAGGTGCTACCTCCGGATACAGACAGGGCCATACCGGATTACAGCCTGTATGGGATAGACAAAAGAACGGCTTACGGCTTTCTGACACGGGGATGCCCGAACCGGTGCAAGTGGTGCGTAGTACCCCAGAAAGAAGGGAATATCAATCCTTATATGGATATAGAGGAGATTGCGGTGGAGGGGCGTAACCGTATCATCCTCATGGATAACAATGTGCTGGCCTCGGACTACGGACTGGGGCAGTTGGAGAAGATTGTCCGGATGGGGTTGCGTGTGGACTTCAACCAAGGCTTGGATGCCCGGTTGGTGACGGACGAGACTGCCAAACTGCTTGCACAGGTGAAATGGCTGAAACACATCCGCTTCGGTTGTGACACACAGGCGCAGATAGCGGAATGCGAGCGTGCCACGGCCCTGATAGATAAATACGGATACAAGGGGGAATACTTCTTTTATTGCATCCTGCTCAATGATTTTGAAGAATCATTTTCCCGTGTGAACCATTGGAAACAGAAAGGGAGGCGTTTTCTGCCCTACTGCCAGCCGTACCGGGATTTGCACAATCCCAACCAAAGCATTCCCCAATGGCAGAAGGACCTGGCAGGCTGGGCTGATAAGAGATGGATATTCCTGAGCTGCGAGTTCGAGGACTTCATGCCGAGAAAAGGATTCAAGTGCAGCGCATATTTCAACCATAAAACGGAGATGAATGAAGGTTTTGAGCTTGTTTGACGGAATGTCATGCGGACAGATTGCCTTGAAACGACTTGGCATCCGGACGGAAACATATTACGCCTCCGAAATAGACCGGCACGCTATCCGGCAAACCCAACTGAATTTTCTGGACACGATACAACTCGGCGATGTCACACAAGTGGACGTGCGCCAACTGGAGCCGATAGACCTGCTGATAGGCGGAAGCCCCTGCCAGTCGTTCTCCTTTGCCGGGAAACGGGCAGGGATGTCCACCATAGACAAAGAGGAAATCTATACGTTGAAGCGTTATTTGGAATTGAAACGTGAAGGCTTCCTGTTTGAGGGGGAATCCTACCTGTTCTGGGAATATATGCGTATCCTGACAGATATTCGCATGTACAATCCTGATGTGCTGTTCCTATTAGAAAATGTGGAAATGGGCAAGAAATGGGAACGTGTACTGAGCGAGGCTATCGGGATATTCGGGGTGCATATCAACTCCGCCCTGGTGTCGGCACAGAATCGTTCCCGCATCTATTGGACGAACATACGGACAAAAAAGGTCGGGCTGTTCGGTGAACTGCACGCCGACATTCCGCAACCTCAAGACCGGAAGATATTCCTCCGGCACATCGTAGAGGAAGAAGCGGACAAGAAATACTACTTGAGCGAAAAGATGATGGGCTGGCTGAAAAGGCATGGCGAGAAACGGAATACCGACATGAGCGTGCTGGGAGACAACGACAAAAGCCGCTGCCTGACGGCTACCGCACAGGCCAAAGGAAACCTGACCACGAACTATGTCTGTATGGCCATGCGTGGACGAGAGACCTGTCTCACTCCCCGGAGGACGGAGTATGGCAAGCGGATACACAAGGCATACGAAGCCGGCAGCATTGCCGAACCCCGAAAGAACATCCAACAACTTGAACCCCGGACGGACGGCAAGACAAACTGCCTGACGAGCGTGCAGAAAGACAACCTGATATGGGCCGGTCTGGACGGATGCAGGCCGGACAGAAAGGGAAAGACAGGCACTTGTTCCCAAAATCCGCTCCCCTTTGGAGAAATATGTATGTCGTGCGGACGCATCCGCCGCCTGACACCCACGGAGTGCGCACGCCTGCAAACCATACCGGAATGGTACCAATGGAAATGCAGCGACACGCAACAATACCGTATGTTGGGAAACGGCTGGACGGTGGAAGTGATTGTACACATATTCAGCTTTTTAAAAGATAACATCCATATAAACATCGCCTGGCAACAGGCTTGAAATAAAAGACAATGAACTATACGCAAGAAATGAACCTGGTATCGAAAAGCGGCTATTGTATGCCGTTTGAGGAGAAAAAAGGAGAAGTGAACCTGACGCTGGGCTACGGGAAGCAGATCCACCCGGTGACACAGGAGGAGTTTTTCCACCACGGCGTGGACTTCGCCACCCACCGCTATATCCTTACCGCCGTAGCGGACGGTGTGGTGTCGGGTATCGGCAGCACACCCACGCACGGGTTGTACCAAGTAATACGCTACGGCAAGTATGAAGTGACCTACGCCCACCTTGTCAACGCGCTTGCCCCCTTCGGCGCACGGGTAAGGGCCGGAAGCGTGGTAAGCATCAGCGGAGACCTGCTGCATATCGAAGTGAAGTATGACGGGGAGGAAATCAATCCGATGGAGTTCCTTGCCATGCTGTACGGCAACCTGCTGGCAATGCGGCAGCAAGGACATCCGGATATGCCGGAACTGGAGACGATGGAAATGGATATTCCGACAGATTATGACGATGACCGGGAGGAAATCGAGGTACTGATGCTGCGCTTCTACCCGGAGTACCTGCTGGAAGTGGGCAACGGCGGCTACCGTGTGCCGGAGCATACGGAACAATCGCTGCGCAACATCTTCTCGCTGTCCGCCGTGAAAAACTATTTCTATGAAACGATGCCCTCGCTCGCCAATCCGCTGGGGATAGGCAGCCGCTCGATGCCGATAGCAGCCAAAGTGCAGAACCTGCTTATCGGTGACTTCCTGAACTACCTTGCCCTGCGTCATGAAATTTTTCTCTCCACACTGAGTGAAAATGATAAAAAAAAACGGCAGACCAAGCCGTAGCGACTTGCGGCATGGTGGACCCGCTTACCGATTTGGAGATAGACGTGCAGAGTTTTGACATTCCCCGGCTGGTGACGGTATATCCCGACAAGGCCGGAATGCGGTGGTGGACGAAGGCATGGTTCAATAACCGGGAAGAAGGCGAAGCCTCCGTGGAAATCAGCCGGCAAGTGGCGGTAAAGTTCATCCAAGACCTGATTGACAAGGATACGATGCTGGAAGAATACTTTCCCAAACAGATGGAAGTGTACCACCACGCCATAGAACAGACCAAAGAACAACTATTGCAACAAATGAATCTGACATGAGCAAACCCCGACAGACCCGGCATTTTGCAGAAATCGAATATTGCCTGCAAAACTACTTCAACAGCCAGCTGGCTCCCGTGATGAAGGAAGCCCAAACCTACCTTACGCAAAAGCAGGTGGAAGAAATCGGTGCATACCACGCCAGTACTGCCGGCGTGCTACGTTCTCTCGCCAACGGTGCGAACGGAATGCCAGACGACTCCTTGCCGTATCTCCGGCAGACCGGCGAGTGGAACAGCAAGACAACAGAGGATTATGTGGCAATGTGCCGGGAACGGATAACCGCCACCCCGGAAACCGTGGAAGACCTGAGCCTACTTGCCGGAGAGTGGCGCAATGCCGTTGTAGCGGAAATCGGTAGGGAACGGTACGAGGAACTCTCCAAGGAACTGGGTGGAGACCTCGCCTTTGCCTACGTGGACTACCGGGTGGAACAGATGATGATTGACCGAATGGCGGTCGAGCAGATGCCGAAATCAGCCGTGGAGTATATCCTGCGGAAAGGTGCGGAAGGAAGCCTGCTGGGATTGGCGCAAGGCATGATGAAGTCGCCCCTGCAACAGGAGATAGAACGGCGTGGCGAAGCCGCCTACCGGCCAAGCGGTGCGGAGAAAGCATGGGGTACAGCGGTGGGTGTCGGCATGGACACCGTGACGACGGGCGGTATTTCCTCGTGGGGAAGCCTTATCAAGCTGGGCGGCGTGGAAGCGGTAAGCTATGCGGTGGGGAAATTCATGGACGGAACGGAGGATGCTCCAACCATGACAGTGGAAGATTGCATCAGCCGTGGCGTGTTCGGCAGCGAACATAATGTGTTCGCCGACTTCCGTGCGCAAGGCAAGGTCATAAAATCCTACGAGAGTCCTTACATCCTGTCACTCAACGAGCGGTTGGCCCAAAAGATGGGCATACTGACCGAGAAACCGCTTTGGACGGAACTGATGGAGACCGGGGCGCAGGCTTCGCAAGCGTGGCCATTCCCGACCTACGAGCCGCCTTCCAACGAGCGCAAACCCGGACACGGGGATGTGCCCATGGTGGTGGCACCCGGACGAGAAGAAGAATACCTGGCGATGATGCAGGAGGAAAAGGAACGTGCCGAAACTGCGAAAAGGGAAACGGAAGAAACGGCTATGGAACAGGATAATATGGTGGACAAGCATCCTACGGAGAGCGATGAAACGCAGGGAAAGAGGAATGAAAACGGCTGGGGCGACTTGTTCGGCGCTTTCGGGCTGGACGGTCTGGGCGACATCGGCCAAAACTTGGGCTATGTCATTTCCATGCTGCCCGACATCCTTTTCGGGCTGTTTACCGGCAAGTCGAAATCACTGCTTCCGCAAAACAACCTGTTGCCCATCGCTTCCATATTGGCCGGTATGTATGTGCGGAACCCGATGCTGAAAATGGTACTGATAGGCATGGGCGGCGTGAACCTGTTGAACAAAGCCGGACATGAAGCCCTTGGACGGCAAGGGAACAAAGCTGTACAATCCTACAAGGTATATGCCGATGAGCCACTCAATCCACGCATCGCCAACCCGGTACTGCAAGGGAACAGCCTGATTGCGGTGATTGACAAAGTGCCGTGCTGCATCCAACTGACCGACAATGTGGTGGATGCCCACCGTAGCGGCGCACTGCCCCTGAACACGCTCGCCAACGCCGTGCTTGCCAAGAACGATGAAATGCGGCAAATGGCACAACAGAACTACCGGGTCGCCGAAGCGGAACGGAACGAGGGCCGGGAACGCACAATCCTACTCAAATAATCAAACAACCCTATAAACACAACAGCAATGAAAGAAAAAAGTCCACGTGAACAATCGGCCGCCCACCAACAGACAGCACTCCTGGTAAACGCCCTGAACGGTGCGGTTGCCGGTAGCGGCTACTGGCTGAATGCGGCGGGACGGAATTTGCCGAAATTCTATCCGAAGGGTGTAGCTGTCAGTCCGTTCAACTCCCTCGTATTGGGTATGCACACCGACCAAAGCGGCTACAAGACCGGGCTATATACGATGTTCTCCGACGCAAAGCAGCATGGAGAGGCAATATTGCAACAGGAGCACGGCGTGCCGTTCAACTGGTACAAGTGGGACAAGTACGTGAACCGCCATAATCCGGAAGATACGCTGTCCCGTGAGGCATACAAAGCCTTGCCCGAAGCACAGCAGAAGCTCTACAAGGGAGTGCGCCAACGGGAAATCATGGTCTTGTTCAACATCGACCAGACCACTCTGCCGATGGCGGATGCGGAGAAATATCGGGATTTGCAACAACGCTTCGGCAGCCGTGCAGACCGGGGCTACCTGCAAAGCGAGGAACGGCAGTTGCGCAGCACGGTGAACCGGTTCGTGGCGCAGGTCAGGGAACACCTGCTTCCCGTGCGCAAGGATGCCGCAGGCATGGCGCACTTCGATACCGCCAAAGATGCCGTCTATATGCCCGAAGCGAAACAGTTTGAACACTACGAGGACTATGTGCAAGAACTGATGCGCCAAGTGGCAGGTGCCACCGGGCACGCCCAACGGCTTGCCCGTGAAGGCATGGTGATGAAAAACGGTATGGGTCCCTCGGAAGATGCCCTCAAACAGGAACGGCTAATCGTGGAGATGGCTTCGGGAATCAAAATGCTGGAATTGGGACTGCCCGCCCGTCTGTCCGACAAAAGCCTTGAACTGGTGGACTACTGGAACCGGGAACTCAAGGAGAACCCCAACCTGATGGACGCCCTCGAAAGCGACGTGAACAACGCCCTCGAAGTAATCCATAAGGCAGAACGGGGCGAGAAAATCGAATATGCCACGATGCGCAACCGCCGGCAGACCTCGGACATGCAGGAGCAGTTACCCAAGCATTTCTATGTAGCTGACGAGATCCGGAAACACCCGAACAAGGAGGATAAGACCATTGTCATCGTCATCGACCCGTCCTCGAAATCGGCGGATGTGATACTCCCTGCCGGTGCGTCGCCGGAAGTGGACAATGAAGTGCCGGGCATAAACAAGGCCCGTATCGGCAGGGCTTTGCGAAGGGAAGGGATCGAAAACGTGCGTTTCTTCAATCCTGACGGCGCATGGGGGTACAGGCCCGATGATACTTATTTCGCCCAAAAACAGGTGTCACTGGCCCGGCTGAAGAACTGGGCATTGGAGATGCTTTCCACACTGGACGTAACGCCTGCGGTCAAACGGGCGGACGAAATCGGCTTCGACCAAGTACAGATGATTCAGGACGACAAGAACCGCTGGGCGCTGTATCTGAAGCCCGAACATCAGAGCGGGTACAGTATCTATCCCGACAAGGACGACCTGAACCGCTTCTTCTCCACACTCAAACAGTCGATGGACAATATCGAAAATGTACGCATGGAGCTGGCGCACAAGTATTATACACTGGCGGAAACACAACCCGATCTGAAAGTGGACCTGTTCAGCAGCGGGGCGCAGGACATCGACCTGAACCGGATTCAGCGTGTGTCCGTGTTCAAGACCAAACAAGAAGGGACTCTGTGCGTGGCGACCATCGACGGAAAGAAATTACAACCCCGAAGCGTCACCCGGCAACAATGGCAACGCATGTGGGTGGCGGAGGACCGTGCCAAATACAAATGCCATCTGGCGGCCACGCTTTTCGCCGACGTACTGCGCAAAGGACAGACGCAGGAAGAGAGTGCCGGAAAGAAACAAGGAGAAGAAGATACCCAGCAGCAGGATAAAGACAAGAATCCTAAACAAACCGCCGGGGAAGCCCAGAAAACCGGTTCATCCCTAAAAGAGTTGTCCATAAAAGATATACCGGAACAACTGTATGACAAATACGAGAAAATCAAAGAGGAACAACCGGAAGCGGTCGTCCTTTTCAAACATGGGAACAACTATTATGCTTCCATGTATGATGCGGAGACCATTGCGAACGAACTGAACCTGCCTCCGAGCAAAGAACGCGTTCCGTATGATGCAAACAAAATCATATTGGTATTCGAGCATGACAATGAGGAAACAAGGCAGCAAATTCATGCGCTACGGGCATACGTGATGGATTGTGACGGTATGTCTAAGGCACAGCAAAACGGGTCTGCAGAAACAACCGACGAAGAGAACGAGAACGAACAACGTCCAACTATGAGGAGGTAGAAATATGGCAAACAAGAATCAAGAATATACAAGACAATACGCAGACTATGCGATGGAACAGATGCGGCGATACGGCATTCCGGCCTCCGTGACGCTGGCACAGGGCATACTGGAAAGTTCCAACGGACAGAGCCGTTTGGCGCAGAATGAGAACAACCACTTCGGTATCAAGGCCACGCCCGAATGGATTGCCGGGGGTGGCCGGTACGGCCTGTATTCCGATGACAAGCCGAACGAGAAGTTCTGCAGTTACGACAGTGTGGGCGATTCGTATGAGCACCACTCACGCTTCCTGAAAGAGAACAGCCGCTATGCCCGCTGTTTCTCGCTCTCTCCCGACGACTACAAAGGCTGGACGCAGGGCCTCGAAAAGGCGGGCTATGCCACGGGCGGGCATTATGCCGACAGTCTGCAACGTATCATCGAGCAGAACGGGCTGCAAAAGTACGACCGTCAGGTCATGCAGGAGATGGAAGCGCAGGGAAAGCGGTTCGGTGTAGAGGAGAATCCGCTCCGGGAGGCCGGAAATGCAGTGGACTATTCGTTTCCGGTGGAACGGAAAGAGTTTCTTTTCGTTACCTCACCGTTCGGTATGCGGCAAGATCCGACAGACGGCAAGGAGCGTATGCACAAGGGTATCGACATCCGGTGCGACGGCGATGCGGTCTTGGCCACGGAAAAAGACGGAAAGGTCATTGCCGTCAACGGCAAAAGCAATACGCCCGGCGGCAAGTCTCTGACAGTGGAATACACCCGTCCGGACGGCAGCAAGGTACAATGTACCTACATGCACCTCGGCGAAATTTCCGTAAAGGCAGGTGATACGGTACAGGCGGGCCAGAAGCTCGGTCGGTCCGGCAACACTGGAACACGAACGACGGGAGAACATCTGCACTTCGGTGTCAAACAGATTTATGCGGACGGTACACAGCGGGACGTCGATCCGGCGGCTTATCTGGCTGAAATCGCCCAAAAAGGCCACATCAAACAACAGGTGCTGCATAACGGAAACGACCTACTCGCCCGATATAAGGGAACAGAAGAAAATGTCACCGGCAAAAGCCTTTCGCCCGATGCATGGATGAAAAAACTACTCTCCTCGGAGGACAGCGGCGTGGGACTGTCAGGGTGTAGCGACCCTATCGTGGAGATGGCCATGACCGCTTTTACCTCCCTGATGTTGCTGGCGACGCAAATCGACAGCAAAAACGAGGAAGAACAAAAGGCGGCCATTTCCGAGGCGATAGACCGCCGGGAAATCGACCTGACATCGCTGTTGCCCGGCATGAAAAGTTGCGACCTCGTGATCGGGGAAAACGGGCGGGCTGTCCTACAGGCGGACAACGGAAGCGTCCAGGTATCGCGGGAACTGACCTCTGCCGAGTTAAGCCGCCTGTCGGTGACGCTGAACGACGGTTCTCTTTCGGAAGAAGCCAAACGACTGCGTGTGACCGGAGTGCTGAACACGGTCATCCTCTCGGAGGCGGCTTCGCAGAACTTTGAACGGGGAATGTCCGAACAACGGGCACAATCGGAAAACCTGAAAAGATAATCCCAAAAGTCATGATAAAACGCGTGATGATACGACTTTGCGGGTATTTGTCCGGGTTGTCCGCCTGCGCCCTGCATATCCTGTTCTGTTCCCGACTCTTCGGTTGGACGGCGACGTTTGTCATCGTGGGCATTCAACTGGGTATTGCCGGCTGGATTATCTACATGAGAATACGTGCACCCGATTAGGAAACAGTTTCAGCATGTTCAACTTCAAGATACCTCGCTTTGTCCGGTGGACTATGTATCACTAAAAAGATAAAAGAAGATGATTAAGTGTAATATTACGGCGTGCGGCACTATCGGCCGCGATGCTTCGATGCGCACGACCAAGGAAGATAAAACATTCCTGACCTTTCCGCTCCGCATCGTGATCCAAGGTAAGGATGGCCGGAACGAAACGGTCGAAATCAGTGTCAGCAAGGAGGGTGCCCCAAAGAAGGTATCCAGCTATCGAAACGGACTGCGTGTCGAGGTTGCTTGATCGTGCTGTAATCCATCCCTTCTCTACAGGTCA
>OHBE01001474.1_pt1 | contig 20349 bp, 10 predicted proteins | sample 1577231 | NCBI WGS metagenome assembly OHBE01 (sample SAMEA3541506, study PRJEB24748) | human gut metagenome | biome: human gut; feature: human-associated habitat; material: faeces | place: China | collected 2012 | reverse complement strand
GTCAGCCAGCAAGGACAAAGTCGTATTACCGTAGAGTTTGAATTGTCTGTCGACCTGGAAACCGCCGCAAACGACGTTCGTGATAAAGTTTCACGTGCACAACGTTATTTACCTCGCGACTGTGACCCTCCTACCGTCTCAAAAGCGGATGCGGACGCCATGCCTATCTTAATGGTTGCTCTTCAAAGTGACAAACGTTCGCTGCTGGAGTTGAGTGAAATCGCAGATTTGACAGTCAAAGAACAGTTGCAAACAATTTCCGATGTAAGTAGTGTGTCTATCTGGGGAGAGAAACGTTACTCCATGCGTCTCTGGCTCGACCCTGTGAAAATGGCAGGTTACGGAATTACTCCTATCGATGTAAAAAATGCAGTTGACAATGAAAACGTAGAACTTCCTTCCGGTAGTATCGAAGGAAATACTACCGAGTTGACGATCCGTACATTAGGACTGATGCACACGGCAGATGAATTCAATAACCTGATTATCAAGGAGGAGAACAACCGAATTGTACGTTTCAGTGACATCGGACGTGCCGAGTTGGGGCCAGCCGACATCAAGAGCTACATGAAGATGAACGGCGTACCCATGGTCGGCGTGGTAGTAATTCCACAGCCGGGTGCAAACCATATTGAAATCGCCGACGCTGTATACCAGCGTATGGAACAAATGAAAAAAGACTTGCCGGAAGACGTGCACTATAATTATGGGTTTGATAACACCAAATTTATTCGTGCGTCTATCAATGAGGTTAAGTCTACTGTATATGAGGCTTTTGTACTCGTTATCATCATCATCTTCCTTTTCCTGCGCGACTGGCGTGTGACACTGGTACCATGTATCGTGATTCCCGTTTCCCTTATCGGAGCATTCTTCGTTATGTATCTGGCGGGATTCTCTATTAATGTACTTTCCATGCTTGCCATTGTGTTGTCCGTGGGACTGGTGGTGGACGATGCGATTGTTATGACGGAGAATATCTACATCCGCATTGAAAAGGGAATGAGCCCGAAAGAGGCAGGGATCGAAGGAGCGAAAGAGATTTTCTTTGCTGTTATTTCAACGACGATCACACTGGTTGCCGTATTCTTCCCGATTGTCTTCATGGACGGTATGACGGGACGGTTATTCCGAGAGTTCAGTATCGTAATTTCGGGTTCGGTTATCATTTCTTCGTTCGCGGCACTGACTTTCACTCCGATGTTGGCAACCAAACTACTGATCAAACGGGAAAAGCAAAGCTGGTTCTATGCAAAGACCGAACCGTTCTTTGAAGGCATGAACCGGCTATACAGCCGTTCGCTAGCTGCTTTCTTGAACAAACGTTGGATTGCCCTTCCTTTCACTTTTATTACTATTTGCCTGATTGGAGTTCTATGGAATGCTATTCCTGCGGAAATGGCTCCTCTTGAAGACCGTTCTCAAATCAGCATCAACACACGAGGTGCAGAGGGTGTCACTTACGAATATATTCGGGATTATACGGAAGATATCAACCAGCTTGTCGATTCCATTCTTCCTGACGCAGAATCTGTTACTGCCCGTGTATCCAGTGGTAGCGGAAACGTGCGTATCACGCTGAAAGACATGAAAGATCGTAACTACACGCAAATGGAAGTTGCCGAAAAGATTTCGAAAGAAATACGGAGCAAGACAATGGCACGTTCGTTTGTGCAACAGCAGTCTTCTTTCGGAGGACGTCGTGGAAGTATGCCTGTCCAGTATGTGCTTCAAGCTACTAATCTGGAGAAGCTGGAAGAAGTACTGCCCAAGTTTATGGCTAAAGTATATGAGAATCCGGTCTTTCAGATGGCAGACGTAGACTTGAAGTTCAGTAAGCCGGAAGCCCGTATTCAGATTAACCGTGACAAGTCCAGTATCATGGGAGTTAGTACCAAGAATATTGCTCAAACATTGCAATACGGATTGAGTGGCCAGCGTATGGGATATTTCTATATGAACGGAAAGCAATACGAGATTCTCGGCGAGATCAATCGTCAGCAGAGGAATAAGCCGGCCGATTTGAAAGCCATTTATGTTCGCAGCAGCAATGGGGATATGATTCAGTTGGATAACTTGATTGAGTTGGAAAGTGGTATCGCTCCTCCAAAGTTATACCGGTATAACCGATTTGTATCAGCTACTATTTCCGCAGGATTGGCAGACGGAAAAACGATCGGACAAGGACTGGACGAAATGGATAAGATTGCCAAGGAAACATTGGACGACACGTTCCGAACAGCTTTGTCGGGTGACTCCAAAGAATATCGTGAGAGTTCTTCCAGTCTGATGTTTGCCTTTGTCTTGGCTATTCTTCTGATTTACCTGATTCTGGCTGCGCAATTCGAGAGTTTTAAAGATCCATTGATTATCATGTTGACAGTACCGTTGGCTATTGCCGGAGCATTGGTATTCATGTATTTCGGAGATATAACAATGAATATTTTCAGTCAGATTGGTATTATTATGCTGATTGGTCTAGTGGCAAAGAACGGTATCCTGATTGTGGAATTTGCCAATCAGAAACAGGAGGCCGGAGAGGATAAAATGAGTGCTATCAAAGATGCCGCCCTGCAACGTCTCCGCCCGATTCTTATGACAAGCGCTTCTACGGTTCTGGGACTTATCCCGTTGGCATTCGCCACCGGAGAAGGCTGTAATCAGCGTATTGCCATGGGTACGGCAGTAGTAGGTGGTATGGTCGTTTCTACCCTACTTACCATGTATATCGTACCGGCTATTTACAGTTATATCTCGACCAACCGAATCAAAAGACTAACCGAATGAAACAGAAAGGAATTTGCATGAAACGTATCATATATATAGTTACCGCATGTGCCTTCTTGTCAGTTTCTACTGCGAAGGCGCAACAAGTCCTCACACTGAAAGAGTGTTTGGAGGAAGGACTGCAAAACAATTACTCGTTGCGCATCGTCCATAACGAGGAACAAATCAGCAAGAACAATGCAACGTTAGGGAATGCAGGATACTTGCCTACATTGGATTTCTCTGCCGGATATACCGGAAACCTGGATAATATTGAAAGTAAGGCCCGTGCCACCGGAGAGATTACAAAAAACAATGGGGTCTATGACCAGACCGTCAACGTCGGGCTTAACCTCAACTGGACTATTTTCGACGGATTCAATATCAGTACAACATACAAACAGTTGAAGGAATTGGAACGTCAGGGAGAAACTAACACCCGTATCGCCATTGAGGATTTCATTGCGGACCTGACCTCGGAATATTACAACTTTATCCAACAGAAGATCCGTCTGAAAAACTTTCATTATGCAATGTCGCTCTCCAAAGAACGCCTGCGTATAGCAGAAGCGAGTCATCTTGTCGGAAAGTTCTCAGGATTGGATTATCAACAGGCGAAAGTAGACTTCAATGCAGACAGTGCTCAATATATCAAACAACAGGAATTGCTGCACTCATCGCGTATCCAGTTAAATGAGCTAATGGCTAACAAGAATGTTAATCAGGCTATTATAATCAAAGACTCCACGATCGACGTACATGGGGATTTGAAATTTGAGGAGTTATGGAATGGCACACTGGCAACGAACGCTTCTTTACTGAAAGCAGATCAGAATACGGTACTTGCGCAATTGGATTATAAAAAGGTAAATTCACGTAACTATCCGTACCTTAAACTGAATACGGGATATGGATATACCTTTAATAAGTACGATATTAATGCAACCAGCCGGAGGGGAAACTTGGGCTTCAATGCCGGAGTAACTGTCGGATTTAATATATTCGACGGCAACCGCCGCCGTGAAAAGCGGAATGCAACCCTTGCCTTCAAGAACCGCCGTCTGGAACGTCAGGAATTGGAGCTTGCCCTTCGCTCCGACCTTAGTAATTTATGGCAGGCTTATCGCAACAACCTTCAATTACTGAATCTGGAACGTCAGAACCTCGTAACTGCCAAAGATAATCACGATATTGCCATGGATCGTTATATACAGGGAGACCTTTCCGGTTTTGAGGTACGTGAAGCACAAAAGAGTTTGCTGGATGCAGAAGAACGCATCCTCTCCGCAGAATATAACACCAAACTTTGCGAGATCTCTTTGCTGCAAATCAGCGGAAAGATTACAAAATACCTGGAAGAATAGAAAAACTACGTGAATAATAAACGATGAACGGTGAACACAACTGGCAGCATATTGCGCAGTTTGTTCACCGTTTATCGCGTTTATAGTATATCGTTTTACAGATTATCCCATGATGTATTTAGCAGGTTTACCGATACGATTCACCAAGTTTACAATCAACCAGGACACCAGAAAAGCGACTATCGCAGCTATCGGTATCTGTAAAGGAATAGGTATATTGAGTGTTCTTACCAATACCACTGACGGACCGGTAAAGAAGTAATGTATCATATAGACACCGAAACCACATACGGTCAGGTTAGCCAATGCCTTCCGTACTCTTTCCGAACGGACATTGACTTTCTTAGCCAACATAAATACAGGAATTGTCATCATCACCACATTGAGAGAACAATAGGTAAAAAAGAGTTCCAACATTTCGTCCGTACAATCCGGCAAAGCTGTCATGTAACGGAAACCAAAGAACGTCACGACATACCCCACCACAAACATCGGAATACCGATTGCCAATGTTTTCTTCAGGCTCCAATCGAGATCTTTCAGATAATGTCCTAACAATAAGTATCCGTTGAAACCGGCAAATGCATATAACATTCCAAAAGAATTCCAAGAGCAAGAGCCCCATAAGTAAGGGGAAACAAACTGATAATAATAAGGTAGCAACAATGTCACTCCCCAAGCCAGCAGGAACATTAACTTAGCCCGTTGCGAAGCTTTTTCCACCCATGCCGAAAAAACAGGCAGGTAAAGATAGAGTCCGATAAGCAGATAGATATACCACATGTGTACTGCCAAAAGGGAGAAGTTAAAAGGAATTGTCAGAATGTATTGTATAGCTACTGAAAGGGATTGCTGCATCACTTCTTCACCAGAATAAGGAAAGAAATCAAGGATAATCTTTGGGTCTAACCCCAATAAGCCGGTAATCCAAGGGAAAAGATTATAGATAATAGACCAAATTAAGAACGGATAAAAAACACGGGGAATACGTTTTTTATAAAAAGTAGAAGCGTCACCCCGGACAGGCAAGAGCAATGCGCCTGTAATCATTACAAACAGAGGCACACACGGACGAAGTACAGCACCGTAAATGGCTCCCCACAATTTTATTTCCCCAATATTGGGAGCTGTGCCCGGATAGAAGTTGAATGGGTCGGTACAATGGCAGCAAACAACTGTAAACATGGCAATAAGGCGTACTACATCCAACCAGACGATATGTTGGTTCTTCGGATTGTTTAATTCGATTGTCGGTGGTTTCATAATAGTTAGTGATTAGAAAAAGAGAGTTAGTAAAAAAGGGATGCCTATACGAATTTGACAGGTATCCCTTAAATAAATCATTTATTGAATCAGAACTGCAAACAAATTATTTAGTGCAATTCCACGGTTTTAACTGTTTGAAGAAGTCATTGCCCTTATCATCTACCAGAATGAATGCCGGGAAATCTTCTACTTCAATCTTCCAGATAGCTTCCATGCCCAGTTCCGGATATTCCACACATTCGATGCTCTTGATATTATTTTGAGCAAGGATAGCTGCCGGACCACCGATAGAGCCCAGATAGAAACCACCATATTTCTGACAAGCATCCGTCACTTGCTGGCTACGGTTACCTTTCGCCAACATAACCATGCTGCCACCGTGACTCTGGAACAGTTCCACATACGAATCCATACGTCCTGCAGTAGTCGGGCCCATTGAACCACAAGCCATGCCTTCCGGAGTTTTTGCCGGACCTGCATAGTAGATAGGATGATCCTTAATGTATTGAGGCAGGTCCTCGCCACGGTCCAAACGTTCTTTCAGCTTGGCGTGAGCAATATCACGACCTACGATAATCGTACCATTCAATGACAAACGGGTAGATACCGGATATTTAGTCAACTCTTTCAGTATTTCGGACATCGGACGGTTCAGGTCAATCTTCACAACATCGCCTTCGCCTGCCTTACGTAATTCTGCCGGGATAAGTTCGCCCGGATTTGAATCCAGTTTCTCAATCCAGATACCTTCTTTATTGATTTTACATTTGATGTTACGGTCGGCAGAGCAAGATACTCCCAAACCTACCGGGCAAGAAGCACCATGGCGGGGCAAACGAATGATACGTACGTCATGAGCCAGATATTTACCACCGAATTGAGCGCCAAGGCCAATCTTGTGAGCTTCTGCCAATACTTCTTTCTCCAGTTCGACATCACGGAATGCACGACCATATTCGTTTCCTGTTGTCGGCAGGTTATCATAGAAATGAGTAGAAGCCAGCTTCACTGTCAGCAAATTCTTTTCGGCAGAAGTACCGCCGATAACGAAAGCGATATGGTAAGGAGGGCAAGCGGCAGTTCCCAATGTTTTCATCTTTTCAACCAGGAACGGAACCAATGTACCCGGATTCAGAATTGCCTTTGTTTCCTGATACAAATATGTTTTGTTGGCAGAACCACCTCCTTTTGTTACACAAAGAAATTCATACTCCATACCTTCAGTAGCCTCAATGTCAATCTGTGCAGGAAGGTTACATTTTGTATTTACCTCATCATACATATTCAGAGGTGCATTCTGAGAGTAACGCAGATTTTCTTCAGTATATGTTTTGTAAACACCCAGCGAAAGAGCCTCTTCGTCAGAATACCCTGTCCATACCTGCTGTCCTTTTTCACCGTGAATAATAGCAGTACCGGTATCCTGGCAGAATGGAAGTATACCTTTCGATGCCACTTCTGCATTACGCAGGAAAGTCAGTGCCACGTACTTGTCATTCTCGCTGGCTTCCGGATCGCTCAAGATTTTTGCTACCTGTTCGTTGTGCGAACGACGAAGCATAAATGATACATCACGGAAAGCAGCATTGGCCATTGCAGTCAGACCTTCTTTCTCAATTTTCAGGATAGGGTTTCCTTCAAACTCACTTACCGACACATAGTCTTTCGTAAGCAGATAATACTCAGTTGTATCTTTTCCCTTTTCAAACATGGGTTGATACTTAAACGGAGGTGTTGCCATAAGTTTCTTATTTTATTACGTAATGTTAGTTAGTGAGGCAAAGGTAATAATTAAGAATGAAGAATGAGAAAGGAAAGAAGAAGAATTAAGAATGAATAACGGAGAATGACGAGGTACAAATGAAGACGGTGAACGAATTGTACTTTATTGTACAATGTCCACCGCTCATCGATTCATAGTTTGGTTCACTTATTGTATATGTTCGATTCGTTTAATCAGTTCATTTCCTAAAGCAGTTTTGTCCTCGATGTGTTTCAAAACTGCAGTCACGAATGTATTGCTTTCAAAGTCACCACGTACTTGTTCGAAATCCTGTTTCATATCATCGCGAGAACCATCAACACCGAATCCGGTCATTGAAGAAAGCGAGAACTCTTTCTTTGCGTCTTCATAAACCATTTTATCCAACCCTACCACAGCCTTCTGCCATGCTTTCACGATAGTAACCACGTCCTGAGCAGTTACCGTTTCCGGATTCAAACCATAAAATTCCTGAATCTTATTATATGCCCAGGTCCATTCATACGTGTAATAGTTTTCATGCATTTCCGCAAAACTGGCATTAATAGATTTCAGGCGGTTAATAGAGCCGTTTTCGATACCGTCCAACAATCGGTCTATTTCACTCTTGGGAGCAATCAGTCCGGAGATGTCCACCCATTCGCCGACACCGATTTCCGTATCCGGTTTCAGGCGCTGGCGGATTTCGTCATTACTTTGGAAATTAATGCCTTCCAACCGTTTTATGATAGAGTTCCCCAGGAATTTGTTGATGGCAATTTCATAGAAACGAATCCCGTTATTCAAAGAAGAATTCTTGATCTTTGCACTCTGGTAAGAGTAGATTTCAGAGGTTTCGCCGGATACCCGTTTCAATTCCTTCAAAATAGAACGTCCCTTGAACATCTTTTGAATGGTATATGGACTCAAAAGGTTATAATTGATATAATCAAGCCGGTTCGGATCTTTCCGTTTGTCACGTTTCGGCCATTTCTGGGCGTCACGGATTGTCCCGACACTTCTCAGATTCACTCCGGGAACCAGATAAGTGGTATTCCGTTGTTCTATCAAATAGGAGAAAGGAAGATTGGAAGTGTCGGCATGGTTTACATGACGTCCCATTACCAAAGAAAAAGCTCCGACACGTGCCGGCCATAAGATATATGAATCAGAAGTCGTTTTTGCCCCTCTTTCCATGGTCCCCTGATGAATCGGTCCCAACTTATACATATGATTACTCTGATTAGATCCCGAACCTGCATTCATGAATGAGAACATTCCGGCAATCAACAAAGTCGATTTATGGTGAGTCACCGTGAAAGGGCCTGCGAAGATAGCGCACGCTTCTCCATTTTCTCCCTGGCAGTTGCTGAAGAATAACGAGTCGGAAGCAGAATAATTGTGTCCCAGTTTACAAGCTTGTCCGACAAAGCAACGGCTTAGCATCGTTCCGTCGTCCACGTCTGAACCGGAAGAGATAATAAAGTCGTCGCAGATCACCCCGTGACCGATATGCACAGGTGCCGTCACATTACTATTGATACTGCCATTGGTCAGCCGACAGGTTCCACAGATGTGGCAATAATCACCAATCCTGACATTTCTGATTGAACCTGTATTGAGAATCATCACATGATCACCAATACTGCCGACAGTAGAAGCGTGCTTATTGGAATAGTAATCCGTAATCGCTTTCATGCGACTGATTAGTTCAGGACGATGACGGTACAACGCCAATATGTAGGCCTGATGCGCTGACAACTTGTCGTTAATGAGTACTTCACGCCCTCCTGTTTCATTAAGAACTGTCGCCTCTACCCCATTACCGAAAGTAGTAAGCCTGTCCACCAGAATGATATCCACATTCTCAATGAAGGTATCATTACCGATCTCATAATTAGCAATGTAGTTCTGAATGTTTTCAATGCAGCAGTTATCCCCTACTGTCACATTGTGCAAAGTTACATGACGCAATCCGGAATGTTTCCTGATGCCTCCCGGCAATGTAAATTCAGCATCAAATACACCCAGTTTCACTTCTCCCGAAAAACGGGTGTGATGAACGTACTCACAATTAAACCCCTCTGCAACTGATACATTTCCCCAATCATCAGCCAGACACGACTGGCTCTTCAACTGAAGCACTTCATCTTCAGTTAGTCTACGATAATCTTTCATATTAATAAATATAAGTAATGTGCCGCTTCCCCCAATCAGCAAAGCAGCACATTGATTAATTATTCCTCCTCTTCGTAGGTCTGATAAAGAAAATCGTTATAGGGGTATTTCTGAACGTGTAATTCTTTCACTCGTTGATAAACTACGCTTTTCAGTTCGTCCATATTGATTCTTTCGCGGGCGGAAATAAAGAGACAGTTGTCTTCCATTTTTGCCATCCACGTCTTCATCAGTTCTTCGAGTGTTAAGTTTTCTTTCGTTCGGGGGGTAAGGTCATCCGGCGCTTTCTCCACATAGGTGTAAGCGTCTATTTTATTGAATACAAGTATCATGGGTTTGCCACCGCCGCCAATTTCGGCAAGTGTCTTGTTTACCACTTCGATCTGTTCTTCAAATCCGGGGTGAGAGATGTCTACTACATGCACCAGTAAATCGGCTTCACGCACCTCATCCAAAGTCGATTTGAATGAGTCTACCAGATCAGTGGGCAACTTACGGATAAATCCGACCGTGTCCGACAGAAGAAATGGCAGGTTATCGATGATCACTTTGCGTACCGTTGTATCAAGCGTAGCGAACAGCTTGTTTTCGGCAAACACTTCGCTCTTTGACAGCAAGTTCATGATGGTCGATTTTCCAACGTTTGTATAGCCGACCAATGCGACACGGATCATACGTCCGCGATTCTTGCGCTGAGTGGCTTTCTGTTTGTCTATTTCCGCCAGACGTTCTTTCAACAGTGACATACGGTTGAGGATGATACGGCGGTCCATTTCGAGTTGCGTTTCTCCCGGTCCGCGAAGCCCCACGGAACCTTTACCGCCACCGGCTCCGGAACCGCCTCCCTGGCGTTCCAAGTGAGTCCAGAGTCGTTGCAAACGCGGTAACATGTATTTGTACTGAGCCAGTTCCACCTGCGTTTTCGCATTGGCAGTCTGTGCACGCATCGCAAATATATCGAGGATCAATGAAGTACGGTCTAGTATCTTTACTTTCAGTTCGGCTTCAATGTTACGTATTTGTTTCGCGGAAAGTTCATCGTCAAAGATGACCATTCCCACTTCACGTTCTTCTTCCTCTTCTGTCCGTATATATTGTCTGATCTCTTCCAGTTTTCCTTTTCCGACATAAGTAACCGAATTGGCTGTCGGTAATTTCTGTGTAAATCGTTTCACTACCTCCGCCCCAGCCGTCTCAGCAAGGAAAGCCAATTCATCCAGATACTCGTTCGTTTTCCGCTCATCCTGCATCTGGGTAATGAGTCCGACAAGTACTGCGGTTTCTACTTTGGCTTCGGATATTATAAATTCTTTCATTCTTTAACTTCTACTATATAAATCTAAATATGGTCGCAAATATAACAAAAAAAAAGAGGACAATGTTGTATTGTCCTCTTTTTCGTAACCATTTATAGTAATTCAATTATAAATCAAACCATAACTTTTCCCAAATCTTCGGAGATTCTTTCGGTGCATTGATATTAGCAGTCATCTCTTCCGGGCTATACTCCCATCTTCTGATCAGTTCTTTTGAAGTTGCATCTTCCGGCACTTGTAAGGTCGGGACTTCATTTCCAGCAGTACCAGAACGTCTCCACTGTACAAACTCCTCAAACGGACGATCCATTAAATCAATCCACTGCTGCATATGAATCTCATACAGTGCTTTCTCCTGAGTCAGCGCTGTCAATTCCGGCAAACCTGTAACATATGTATCAATATCCGCTTCCGCTACTCCATAAAATGCACATGCTTCCCGAATGCCTTTCTTATACAATTCATTAGCCTTCGACAAATTCTGAGCAACTCCCAAACCGCGCGCATAAGCTTCCGCTTCCAGAAGCAACTGCTCCTGGCAAGAGTATATTAACTCCGGTGCATCTTTTCTGAAAAGATAACTGCTCACAACAGATGATAACATATTATCTTTGTCATCAGTAACAGCAGGTTCACGGTTACCTAAGCCTCTATATACACCGTCGGCACCCGGTTCAAAATAACAAGGAATACGGGGGTCATTACGTTCCTGCATCGGCTTCAGCATATAGTTGCTGGCAAAAAACAATATCTGTGTACCGCCAACCAATTCTATAAGTTCATACTTAGGATTCTGGTTACCCGGTTCTGCAGAATAAGGGAACACCAAATTATCTGATGCTGATGATACCATGCCTCCAGCCTGTAACAACGTACCAATGGCAGTAGCTTTAGAAGGATCTTTGTCCACCATAACCATCAGTGTTCTGAACTTTAAAGATTTGGCCAAAGTCATCCATTTATTCATATCACCTTTATAATAGATATCGTATTCATCAATCGCATTGGCATCATTCAAATCCATGATCTGCAGTGCTTCATCAAGCAATGACAACACCCCATTCAATACACTTTCCTGAGAATCAAATTTCGGATACTTAATTGTTCCGTTCCAAGATTCAGTGAAAGGGATATCCCCCCATAGCATCGTCGCTTCATACATATGTTCAGCCAACAGAATCTTACACTGTGCAATAGCATTGTGATTCACCGGATCTGCTTCTTCCGCATTTTTAATAGCCAGCATCAAGTTATTACCACCGACAGAGTAGTAATGTTTCCACGTATTTCCTGTACTATAAGGGGAAATGGTATATACCGATTCATCCCAGCCACCATAATCAAGTCCACCATCAACCTGACACTGTGAACTCATTGATAACGGAATATAGAAGTCACCACCGGTACGTGTTCCGGCCCAGTTTACGGCTACATAGTTAAACAAATATCCGGGATCAACTTTCTCGGCAGTATTGGGGTCATGGTTGATATCAAGCCAGTCGCTGCATGAAGTAAATAACCCACATGTCAAAGCGCTCAATGCATATGCTAATATTTTCTTTTTCATAATCATGTTCGTTTAATTCTTACAATGTTAGTCTGAGATTAAATCCGAAACTTCTGGTAGAAGGGATACTGTTAAACTCTACACCGCCTCCGATCTGAGAAGGACCGAAGAAGTTAGCTTCCGGATCAATATGCGGCACATGATCTTTGATGATCCATAAGTTACGTGCCTCGAAGCCTAAATCCAATGATTTAACAAAGAAACTCTTAAACCATTTACGCGGAAAACTATAGGACAATTGCACTTCTCTAAGTTTCACAAATGATGCATTATAGATATTTCCTTCATTATTACTGGAGTTCGCCACATGCTGCCAGTAGTCCTGCATACTCTTCACCGGAACATCATTAGGTCTGTAAGTTCCGTCATCCTGAAGAATAACACCCGGTTCAATAAAAGAGGCATCTTCACGGTGAGCCACTGTTTCTGCAGCCAAACCACTGCTTCTCAAATTAGCTACTGTTTCCGAATATAAGGAACCTCCATGACGGATATCAATCAAGAAACTAAAAGTCAGCCCTTTATAAGTAAGTGTATTGTTGATACCCATTGTAAAGTCAGGATAAACGTCTCCCAAACGTACGTTATTGACTGTTTCTCTCAAACCTGTCTTAGAGTTAATTACATAATTACCTTGATCATCACGCTTCCAGGCAGTACCGTACAAACCGAACGAATCACCTTTGGCAGCCTTAATCTGCAAACCACTCAATCCGCTAGTCAATGTATATTCATCAAGTCCTTCAGCCAACTCTTCTACAGTCTGCTTATTAGAAGCAAACGTTGCATCCAAGTCCCATTTAAAGTTACGTGTTTCTACAGGAGTCAAGCCCAAAGTTACTTCGACACCCTTATTGGCAATCTTTCCGGCATTGATATTATTAGCAAAGTAACCTGTTGATAACGGGACATCAATACTTACAATCTGATTCTTTGTGATATTGCTATAATAAGTCATATCCAAACGAATCTTTCCACCAAAAAAACGTAAATCAGCTCCGACTTCGAATGAACTTTGGTTCTGAGGTTTCAAGTTTTCATTCGGCAGAACACGAGGCCCGGTAAAACCAACCAGTCCCATGTGTGGGAAAGTATTGACATTACCCAGATATTGCAAAAAGTAAGTACTAGCTGGAGTATATTTAAATGCCAAATTGTACGGATCTTCGTCACTACCCACATTCGCATAACTTAAACGAATCTTACCGTAATTCAGGATGTCTTTATTCTCCATCAATTCTGTGAAAATAAAGCTACCGCTGATAGATGGATAGAAATAAGAACGGTTATTAATAGGCAGAGTAGACGACCAGTCATTACGTCCTGTTACATTAATAAAAAGCATATCTTTGTATCCCAAGCTAATATCTCCGTATAAACCGACAAGACGTTTCTTTTCATAATAATTCACCGGAGTAGTAGATTTCGCATTAGTATATGTATACAATCCGTCAACTACCAGGTTCTGAGCTTGTACATTTTCATTCTTCCATTCTTCCTGATAGAGATTATGACCTACCATCGCCTTAAAATGATAATCATTGGCAAAAGTCTTCTCATAGGAAACCATTAAGTCATTATTTATAATTCTTTTATACAAATTCCAAGTCTGAAACTTACCATTTAAGGCTCCTACAGTACCCTTTGCGTAAAGTTTACGTCTTCCTTCTGTATAGAAGTCAGTTCCGGCATTGTTAGTGATAGTCAATCCTTCAATCGGCTTATAAGTCAATGTGATATTACCGATCATACGATCCAGATTATTGGTAAATTTATTCTTATTAATAATCCAGTACGGATTATTACTTTTGCCTTCCGGATCCAACGTAACCTGTTTGCCATTTTCATCAATCCAGTTCTGCTTAATATCATGAATATCAATCGTTCTTGGCAATCCATTGATTAAAGGAATCAGCAAGTTGCTATCATTTGCCCCCTGTGCCGGACGACCTTCAGAATCTGAACGTATATATTGGGCAGAGATGCGTCCTGTGAAGTTGCTAGTAAAGTTCATACCTGCATTCACAGAGAATGCATATTTGTTATAGTCAGAACCTGGCACAACACCGGTCTGATTAGTAGAAGTAAAGCTCAAACGGAAATCAGCCTTTTCACCACCTCCGGCTACTGACACATTATTAATATAGCTCATTCCGGTTTCATAGAAATCCTTCACATTATCAGGATTTGCTTTCAAGGTCACTTTATCTCCTTTATAATCTGTAAATTGCTGATCTTGTACCGATGAAATCTTCGGTCCCCATCCATTCAGCATTTTTACATTATATACTCCGTAGCTACCTTGTGCATACTCATTCTGGAAATCAGGCAATTTAAGTACATTCTCAAATCGTGTTGAAGAGTTTACCGTAACAAATACCGGTGAATTCTTCTTCCCTTTCTTAGTAGTAATAACAATTGCACCGTCTTTTGCACGTGCTCCATACAATGCAGTTGCAGCTGCACCCTTCAATACGTTAATAGATTCAATATCGTCAGAGTTGATATCTCCTGCACGGTTACCTACATCGACTATACCATTGGTTCTGTCAGGATTGTAAGAACCATTGTCAATAGGAAGTCCGTCAATAATAAATAAAGGGGAAGAAACTGTGCCAATAGAGGAAGCACCACGAATCTGTATACTTGAACTACCACCTACCGTTCCAGACGACTGTGCAATTTGCAAACCTGCAATCTTACCGGACAATGAATTAAGCACATTACTTTCACGCGCTTTAGTTATCTCATCTCCTTTTACACTGGATACTGCATAACCTAAAGATTTTTCAGATCTCTTAATACCCATAGCTGTTACCACTACCTCTTCAAGATTCTGAGAATCAGACTTTAACAAAACTTTCAAAGTAGGTTTGATTACGACTTCTTGTGTTTGCATACCAATATACGAAATCTGCAAAGTCTTTGCAGAACTAATGGATTTATATATAACTGATAATCAGTTAGGTATATAGGGGGTAAATCAGTAATACCAGGCGATATTTTATCAATCAGAAATAGCTTATATATCTATTTGACAGTTAATTACCCTCATTCAGCTAATGTTTTACTCTCTTTTATGTAATACCACTTCTCTACCGAAATGAAAACTATTTATCTTATAATCAATATTATATCTATAAAACAAGGAGCTATTATAAACAAAAAATAGTATCATGCTATAAGAGGCGCTTTTATTTGTATACAATTAATCAGGTAATGGATGTTGCTAATTAAAAACATTGTCCCATTCATTTTTCTTTTAAAGGCAAGGAAATATTGTAAATATTGGAGACTGCTTATATATTGATCTGTCTTAGTTGAGGTTAGATTGCAAAAAAGGCTGCTCCGATCATTGGAACAGCCCTCTCTATATTTAAACTCTTCTGTTAAAAATCGTCAGCAGGGAAACCTGTTCGACGGAAGCCTGAAACTTTATAAGTTAATCCATCTTCATCGTCGTCGAATTGTACCATATATACGATACTGTCAGCAGGCATACCACTAGGAGTTGTGGCAGCTTTTTCCAGTACCTTGCCATCAGTTATTTTCACTTTGGATTCATATGTTACATTATCCACAAAGCCTGTTGTCGAGAAAGTCCTCGCTGCATAATTCACGTTTACTTTCAGTTTATATTCCCAGAAGTTTCCTAAATCATCCAACCACATTTCAGTTTCACTGTTGCTGGCTGTATTGTAAGTACTCATTTGCAGATGTCCTGCTCCGAAAGGATCTTCTACTTCTTTCCCGTCAATAAATGCATTCACTGTCACCCACCAGTCTCCTGCCATTTTTTCAACAGCAGTACCACCTGGTTCTGTATCGTTGTCGCATGCCACGAATGTAAAAGTCAGTGAAGCTAAAAGTAATATCATATATTTCTTCATAATCGTATTTTTATTGTTTTACTATAATGTCAAAAGATAGCTGACCGGCATAAGCAACAGTCCATTTCAGAGTCCCAGTTGCAGGGTCCAATAATGTATTAGTCATTTGATCCATGGAATCTCCCCAACCTGCAACATAACTTTCCAGAGGAGTAATGGTATTATCATCATTCAATTCGAATTTGCCAACCATTGCATAGTCCGGTCCATAGCCAGCACGCTGGTCATACCAGCCTCCTAAGAAATCGCTGATATAAAAAATCCCCGGTTCCATCTGGAAAATCACAATCTCATATCCACTGAAAGCTACCACAGAAGGGGCGGTACGTTTGCTTCCTTCGGCTACGGTATAAATTCCGGATTTCAAAGGAGAAGCTGTATTATCTGCCACATATACTGTTCTTGTAAATGTTTTGGCAAAACCATCCTCATTGTATGCCGCATATACTAAATTGTAGATTCCCGGAGTGTTGACATCAACACTACCTTTTATCTGAACAGATTCAGTAATATCTTCTCCGTTCATTTCCGCATAATATCCCGGCTCCACAAAGGGTTGCCCTTTTTCTAAAACGATCTTTTCATCACCCTCTCTTTCCAACGTAACAAAATAGGTGACTTTAGAAGTGTCATCTGTTGATTTGTCGCAAGCTCCAAAGACAAACGGCAAACATACTAATATGCTGTATATTATATTTTTCATACGTAAAACTTACTAAGTTATTGGTTACTATTTGATATCCCACCAAACCGGAGTACTTCCCGGTACCCCTGCAGGAGTATTCACATTTTGCTGACGTGCGCTTAATGGATAAGTCATACGTTTCATCAGTCCACCCGCTTCCAGACCATTAGTCCATGGGGCAACTAACTCTCCCGGAGTGTATACTGACTCATTAGCCTGTATCTGTGCTGCTGAATAAGAAGACAGTTTCGGACAATCCGTACGACGAATCTCACTCCATGCTTCCATATGATCCATATAGAAAAGAGATACCCATTTTTGCATATAAATCAAGTTTAACTTGTCTGCCTGTGTAGAAGCAGCAGACCATGCACACGCTCCTTCCAAAATGGTATTCTCTTGACCTGCAAATCCACGAACGGCAAAGTCTGCAGTTACACCTGCTTCATAAGCACTCTTTGCATTCGCATCATCATTGTGAAAACGAGCATATACCTCAGCTATCAGGAATTGTAATTCAGCCTGAGTAAAGAAATAGACAGGTTTTGTGGCTCCGATAGAGTAATCAATCGCACTTACGTTTTTGTTTTTCCAGTTGTCAGTACCCAGAATGCTTTGCATATGTGTTTTTCCTCCGGGAAGTTGACCGACATACTTTCCATCCGCATCTGTTTTACTAATACCATAAGCGATTCGAGGGTCTCCCGTGCTGCTTAAATAAGATACTAACGGATAGGCAGCACAATGATTACCGGTCAAGCCGACCGCATTCGTATTATACCATGGATTCCGTTTGTCTGTTTCATCCAAGAAACAATCCAATTTCACGTCACCGGTAAAGAATTCGTTGTTTTGTACTAAGGTCTTCACTTTCTCTGTATACGAAGCCGCATCTATGTTGGCATCAATGAAACGCAGATACATACGGAGGCGAAGAGCATTGGCAAAACCTTTCCATTGAGCGATATTTTTGTTGAATATCAAATCCGGCACATCCATACCACTTCCATCCAAAGCAGCTTCTGCCGCATCTATCTCACCTAATATACCTTTATATACTGTTTCACCCGTATCCCACTTAGGTGTGGCATTGGCATTACCTTGCAGAGCTTCCGAATAAGGTGAGTCACTGGTATTATCTACCATTATCTGAAAGGCATATGCTCTCAGTATGGTAGTGGCGAATCGGTCGGCAGGGTTTGTGGTCTTTTCCAGCACCTGCTTTGCATCTTCCAAAGCTCCTGCAAACAGGATTCTATAAGAATAATCCATTTGTTGGGAAGATTCGGTAAATGTATATTCACATAGAGTGTTATACTGATTCGACTCCGGTTTCTGTTCATAGTACTGAGCGAAAAAGCCAGCGTAATTATAAATTTCTCCGCCTACCGCCGAAGCAATGGAAGCACTGATAGAGGGGAATATCAAATCCGCCGTCACCTGATCATTCATCGGGTAGTTCGGGTCGTCATTGATGTTCAGGTCGCAACCTGCAAACAATGCTGTTGTTGCTAATGATGCATATAATAATATTTTTTTCATTTTTATTCCTGTTTAAAATTTAACCATTAAGTTGAAACCGAAACGACGTGAGCTGGGATTAGCCGTGTATTCTCCATAGTTACCTTCAAGGTCGTTACCAAATGAAGTCATTTCGGGATCAATAAATGTATTGCTGGATGGAGTCCAGACAAATAAGTTATTGCCATATGCAGACACTTTTACTGCCTGGAAAGGAGTTTTTGCCAACCATCTTTTGGGCAGGTCCCAACCTAATACAACAGAACGAAGCTTGACGTATGATTTGTCTACCAGGAAGCAGCTTCCCATATCAGAGCCACCGTCGCCCCAGTATTTATAAATGTTAGAGCTTGTAATAGGAGTTGTATTTTCTACATAAGTAACGTTTTCTCCATTCACTATTTTATTTACTGAGTTAGGAACAATCAAAGGATTACGGTCATTGTAGGCAGTCTGTATCGCGTTACCGGTAAAATAGTTTATATCTTTAGTACGTGAATACATCACTCCGCCCTGACGGATATCAAAATCAATGCCTAAGCTTATACCTTTATATTTCAAGTTAGTAGAAACACCCATTTGATATTTGTTATTCATATCTCCGCAGATTCCGAATTCGCTGGCTTCAACCGGAAGACCTGTTGATGAATTTACTACAATACGTCCTTGCGGATCACGTTCGGCTACCTGAGCCTTGAAAACACCAACAGGCATGCCTGTTATAGCGTACATACTGGTACCTCCATTGAGACCATAAATCGTTGTAATGCCACCCAATTCTTCCGGTAAACTGATCACCTTACTCCAGTTCTTTGTGAAGTTCCATGTCAGTTCCCAACTGAAATCTTTTGTTCTTATCGGAGTGCCGCTGATCAGGAGTTCTATACCACGGTTACGAATCTTACCCAGGTTCATATTCTGTGCTGTATAGCCTGAAGCAGGGTCCATAGCCAAAGAGAAAATCTGCTTATCGGTATTCCTATTATAATAAGATACGTCAAAAGAGAGGCGGTTTTTGAAAAAAGCCATATTTAAACCGACTTCAGATTCTGTGGTCATTTCCGGACTTAATGTATTACTTCCGAGTACATTTCCTGCAGAGTAAGCGTTGACACCTCCTAGAGGGAAAGTCAGAGAACCGAAAGGTATTCTATTGGAAGATTGGGCATACACAGGATTAACCATATACACATCAGCATCGTTACCTGTTTTACCCCAGCTGGCGCGTATCTTACCAAAAGTTATCACATCTTGCAGATTGTCATTCAATAATTCGCTGAAAATAAAACTACCGGTAATACCAGGATAGAAGAAACTGCGATTTTCTTTCGGAAGAGTAGAAGACCAGTCATTACGGGCAGTTACCGTTAAATAGAGCATATTCTTCCATGAACCTTCAAACTGTCCGAAAACACCCATCAGACGTCTGAGTTCCATGTGCTGTTCTACTATAGGAGTTTTGCCGGAGTTCTTCAGATTAAACCATGTAGGAATCGTTAAATCATTAACTTCTGAATATTGATAAGAGACTTTACGTTCATTGCCATTGAAACCGACCAGTGCATTGATATTAAAATCGTTAACCGGCATATTGAAATTAACCATAATATCCTGGTTTATCTCGCGACGACGGGTTATCTGCTCAGAATATTGTCCGGTTTCACCAGAGAAAGGACTGCTGGAGCCCTGACCTTCTCCATTAGGAGTACCTTCATAATAAAGAGCGTACAGATTCGGTTTTCCTTTGTCACTTTGTCCTGTTGTAGTATCCAAGCCCATACGGTACGTAAACTTGAAATATTTCAGGAATTCATAATCCAATTGAAATTTTCCGTAGAATCTTTCAGATTCATATTCATTCAAATAGTTATTCAAAATATAATAAGGGTTCATAACTCCGTAGGGGGTATAATAATATCCCGGAGTGTTGAACGGATCATTCTGGTCTTCCAGTCCTATTATGCTGATATCTCTTGGTGTCTGATATAAAGAGTTTAGCATGGACAAACCTTGTCCCGTAGTAGCAAAGTTATTCTTTTGATAAGCGTAATTCAG
>OHBE01001470.1_pt1 | contig 20406 bp, 16 predicted proteins | sample 1577231 | NCBI WGS metagenome assembly OHBE01 (sample SAMEA3541506, study PRJEB24748) | human gut metagenome | biome: human gut; feature: human-associated habitat; material: faeces | place: China | collected 2012 | reverse complement strand
CGGGAGCTTTACGTCGGAGAACTCCTGCGGCGGGAGATCCCGGACGCAGGTTTTCCTGCGGGCCGCCGTCAACACAAATGAAAAGAGGAATCACGAAATATGCTTTATAATTGTATCCAGCCGCCGCTTCTGCGTCTCCATATGAGCCGGAAGGACATTGCCGAACCGTTCGTTTGAGCGCATTATACGCGCGCCGCAGGCAAATGTCAAGCGCTGCATGGGAAAAAGCAATATTAGAATTTCTGAAGGCTGCGTTCAGCAATATGAATAAATCAAACGGGCGAAAATTGTTGACATTAACGATATACATCACTAAAATAAATAAAAATTCTTTTTATAAAGACATATGTATATGATACGAGGACATATTGGGAGGCGTTCGCATTCCCGGAGAATATGCAGCGTGAAGCGGCACAGGCTTTACAGCGGAAGAGGGGACAGGAAAGCATGGAACAGGTACATCAGCAACGATTCACCGAACAGGAAAGCCAGCATGATGCCTGCGGGATCGGCGCCGTTGTCAATATCAGCGGACAGAGAACGCATCGGGCAGTAGATGACGCGCTGAAGATCGTCGAAAAGCTTGAACACCGCACCGGCAAGGACGCCGATGGCACTACCGGCGATGGCGTCGGCATTATGACGCAGCTTCCGTATGCCTTTTTTGAAAAAACAGCGCGGCAGGCGGGAAAACCGCTTCCGGAAGCGGGCGATTACGGCGTCGCCATGATCTTTTTTCCGCAGGATCCGCTCAAACGTATGCGCAGCCGAAAGCTGCTGGAGATGATCCTGTCGCGCGAAGGGCTGAGGCTGCTGTTCTGGCGGGATGTGCCGGTCTGTCCGGAGATTCTGAGCGAAAAAGCGCGGAGCAGTATGCCTGCGATCGCGCAGTGCTTTATCCGCCGCCCGGAAAAGACCGCGCGCGGCCTGGATTTTGACCGAAAACTGTATCTGGCCCGGCGCGAGTACGAGCATTCCGTCTCCGGCACCTACGTCGTATCGATGTCCAGCCGGACGATCGTATACAAGGGACTGTTTCTGGTCTGGCAGCTGCGGAAATTCTATCCGGATCTGCAGGACGCGGATTTTGCCTCTGCACTTGCGCTCGTGCATTCCCGCTTCTCCACCAACACCACGCCCTCGTGGAAGCGGGCGCATCCCAACCGCATCATTCTTCACAACGGCGAGATCAACACCATCCGCGGAAACATCAACCGAATGCTTGCCCGCGAGGAGACGATGGCCTCTCCGGTTCTGGGCGAGGAGATCGCCAGAGTCTATCCTGTCGTGGAGACGGACGGCTCTGATTCGTCCATGCTGGACAACACACTGGAATTTCTCATGTACAGCGGCATCGAGCTGCCAAAGGCCGTGATGCTGTGCATCCCGGAGCCGTGGGGACGGGATAAGAATATGTCCCGGGAAAAGCGCGATATGTTCCACTATTACGCCTCCATGATGGAGCCGTGGGACGGCCCGGCAGCCATCCTCTTCTCCGACGGCGAGCAGGTCGGCGCTGTGCTTGACCGCAACGGCCTGCGCCCGGCACGCTATCTGGTCACAAACGACGGCTATCTGATTCTGGCCTCAGAGGTCGGCGCGCTGCCGATCCCGCCGGAGCGGATCGTCCGCAAATCCCGCCTGCAGCCGGGGAAAATGCTTCTGGTCGATACCCGGACCGGCACCGTTCTGGAAGACCGGGAACTCAAGCACCGTTACGCAGCGGAGCATCCCTATGGCGAGTGGCTCGATCAGGAGCTGCTGCAGCTGGCGGATATTCCGATTCCAAACCGGAAGGTTCCGGAATACACGGCGCTGGAGCGCAGCCGCCTGTATAAGATCTTCGGCTATACCTATGACGAGATCCACTCAGCCATATTGCCCATGGCGAAAAACGGCACGGAACCGACCGCCTCCATGGGGGCGGATATCCCGCTGGCCGTCCTGTCAGAAAAGCATCAGCCGCTGTTCTATTACTTCAAGCAGATGTTTGCGCAGGTCACGAACCCGCCGATCGACGCGCTGCGCGAGGCCATCGTTACTGACACGACCGTCTACGCAGGTTCCGACGGCAATCTTCTTTCCGACTGCGCGGAAAACTGCCGCGTCCTGCAGATCAACAATCCCGTTCTGACCAGCCGGGATCTCATGAAGATCGAAGGGCTTCATATGCCGGGACTTCAGGCGAAGAAGGTCTCGCTGCTGTATTATAAGAATGCCTCGCTTGCGCTTGCGCTCGACCGGCTGTTTGTCGCCTGTGATAAGGCGTATTACGCCGGGGCAAATATCCTCATTCTCTCCGACCGCGGTGTGGATGAGAACCACATCGCCATCCCGTCTTTGCTGGCAGTGTCCGCCGTGCAGCAGTATCTTGTCCGCACGAAAAAGCGCACGGCGATCTCCCTGATCCTTGAGAGCGCCGAGCCGCGCGACGTGCACCATTTCGCTACGCTCTTCGGTTACGGCGCAAGCGCGGTCAATCCCTATCTCGCACAGGACTGCATCGGCGAGCTCGTCGCCGAAGGGGCGCTCAACAAGGACTACTATGCCGCGGTCGATGCCTATGATCAGGCCATTCTGGACGGCGTGATGCGGATCGCATCCAAAATGGGCATTTCCAGTATGCAGTCGTATGAAGGCGCACAGATTTTTGAGGCCGTCGGCATCTGCAGGGATGTCGTGGACCGGTATTTCACAAACACGGTCAGCCGCGTCGGCGGCATCGGCCTGCAGGAGATGAACGACGCTGTTGTCTGGCGGCATGACCGGGCGTTTGACCCGATGGATCTGACCGTCGATCTGACTGTCGATTCCTCCGGCTTCCACAAGCTCCGCTCCGGCGGCGATATGGAAGATCATATGTATAATCCGATGACCATCCTGACGCTGCAGAAGGCCGTCCGCACCGGTGATTTTGCGTGCTTCCGCAGGTACTCCGCCATGGTCGACGATGAATTGCTGCCGCATACGCTGCGCGGTCTGCTCGGGTTCCGGTTTGACGAGACAAAGGCAATTCCGCTGGGCGAGGTCGAGCCAGCCTCCAGCATTGTCAAACGCTTCAAAACCGGCGCCATGTCCTACGGCTCCATCTCCGAAGAAGCGCACCGCTGCCTTGCCATTGCGATGAACCGCCTGGGCGGAAAGTCCAACTCCGGCGAGGGCGGGGAGGAACCCGCGAGACTCGGTACGGAGGAAAACTCCGCCATCAAGCAGGTCGCTTCAGGCCGGTTCGGCGTTACAAGCGAGTATCTTGTAAGTGCAAGCGAGATCCAGATCAAGCTGGCGCAGGGCGCCAAGCCCGGCGAGGGCGGCCATCTGCCCGGCAGCAAGGTCTGGCCGTGGATCGCGCGCACGCGGCATTCCACGCCCGGTGTGGCGCTCATCTCACCGCCGCCGCACCATGATATCTACTCGATCGAGGATCTGGCACAGCTGATCTACGATCTGAAATGCGCCAACGAAAACGCTGATATTTCCGTCAAGCTCGTCTCCGAGGCGGGCGTTGGTACCATTGCCGCAGGCGTTGCCAAGGCAGGCGCGCAGACGGTGCTCATTTCCGGCTATGACGGCGGAACCGGCGCGGCCCCGCGCAGTTCCATTTACAATGCCGGCCTTCCGTGGGAGCTTGGTCTGGCCGAAGCGCACCAGAGCCTCATTGCCAACGGTCTGCGCGGCCGTGTGCGCCTCGAAACAGACGGCAAGCTTATGACCGGCCGCGATGTGGCAATCGCCTGTATGCTCGGCGCGGAGGAGTTCGGATTTGCAACCGCGCCGCTGGTGTGCCTCGGCTGCGTCATGATGCGCGTGTGCAATCTTGATACCTGCCCGATGGGCATCGCGACCCAGAGGCCGGAGCTGCGGAAAAACTTCTGCGGCAAGCCGGAGTATGTCATGCACTTTATGGAGTTTGTCGCACAGGAGCTGCGCATGATCATGGCGAAGCTCGGCGTGCGCACGGTCGACGAGCTGGTCGGTCATACGGAGTATCTGCACATCCTGCCGCATCAGATCACGCAGCGCGCCGCGATGGTAGACGTCTCCGGCATTCTGGCCCGCTGCGGCGAGGAAAACTGCCATTATGATCCGGTACAGCGGTTCGATTTCAAGCTGGATACGACGCTGGATAAGCAGGTGCTTTTGCCGCTGCTTCCGAAAAAGGGAAAACCGGCTGTCCCAAAGCGCTGCACTGTTGATATTTCCTGTTCTGATCGTGCATTCGGCACGCTCTTCGGCGCGGAGATCACGCGCCGCTGGGGCAGCACGCTGGAGGATGATACTTATCAGATCCACTGCCGCGGCGGCGCCGGGCAGTCATTCGGCGCGTTTTTGCCGAAGGGCGTAACGCTTTCGCTCGAGGGCGACAGCAACGACTACTTCGGCAAGGGCCTTTCCGGCGGCAGACTGGTCGTTTTTGCGGATCGGGCCAGCACGTTTGAGCCTGCCGACAACGTCATCATCGGCAATGTTGCGCTCTACGGCGCGACAAGCGGCAGCGCCTTTATTTCCGGTATTGCGGGCGAACGCTTCTGCGTGCGCAATTCCGGCGCGACCGCCGTTGTGGAGGGCGTCGGCGACCACGGCTGTGAATATATGACGGGCGGCACGGTCGTCGTTCTGGGGCCTACCGGTCGGAACTTTGCCGCCGGGATGTCGGGCGGCGTTGCCTATGTGCTGGACCCGGAGCATAAGTTTTATCTGCGCGTCAACAAGGAGCTTGTCTCCGTCGAGGCCGTTACACAGAAGCAGGACATTTCCCGTCTCCGGGAGCTTCTGCAGCGTCATGTGGCGCTCACAGGCTCAAAAAAAGGCCGCGCCATTCTCGAACACTTCAACGAGCGGCTTGCGGATTTCAAAAAGATCATTCCGTATGACTACAGCCATATGCTGCAGCTGATCGGCCGGTATGAGGCAGCCGGTATGACGCGGGATGAGGCAGAACTTGAAGCGTTTTTGAAGCGGGAGGAATAAAGTCATGGGAAAACCGACTGGATTTCTGGATTATACGCGCGTGAACTGTCCGAGCCGTGACACGGCGGCGCGTACAGGCGACTATGCGCCGGTCGAGCTGCCGCTGTCTGAACGGAACCGCCGCCGGCAGTCCGGCCGCTGCATGGACTGCGGCGTGCCGTTCTGCCAGGCAGGCGCGTCGTTTGAGGGCGTGCTGCTCGGCTGCCCGCTGCATAACCTGATCCCGGAGTGGAACGATCTTCTATGGAACGGAAATTATGAGGGTGCGCTGCAGAGGCTGCTGAAGACAAGCCCCTTCCCGGAGTTTACAGGCCGGGTCTGCCCGGCATTGTGTGAAAGAGCCTGCGTCTGCGGCCAGGTGTCCGAGCCGGTCACGATCCGGGAAAACGAGCTTTCCATCATCGAGTATGGCTTTGAAAACGACCTGATGCAGCCCATGCCGTCCGCTGCGCGTTCGGATAAAAAAATCGCGGTGATCGGCTCCGGCCCGGCCGGACTTTCCGCAGCTTACTATCTCAATCGCCGCGGCCATCATGTGACGGTTTTTGAAAAAGACCCGCTTCCGGGCGGGCTTCTGACCTATGGCATCCCGGAAATGAAGCTGCCGAAGCAGATCGTTGCCCGCCGCGTTTCGCTCATGGAGCGCGAGGGCGTCAGCTTCCGGACAAGCTGCCGTGTGGGGCAGCAGATCAGCCCGGAGGAACTGGCCGCACAGTTTGACCTTGTGATCTTCTGCTGCGGCGCGCAGCAGCCGCGGCCGCTGCCGTTTGCCGAAACGGCCGGTGTTTTCTACGCGCTCGATTATCTGCGCGCCTCGGCGCAGTCGCTGCTTGAAAAAACAGAACCCGCCGTAACGGCGTCCGGCAGGCAGGTCGTGCTGGTCGGTGCGGGCGACAGCGCTTCAGACTGCATTTCCGTTGCGCTGCGGCAGGGCTGCCGGTCCATCACGCAGCTGATCCGCAAGCCGCGCACGGAGCAGACAGAAAAACGCGACCATGCGCACGAGGAGGCGGAGGCTGTCTTCGGCGCGGATATCCGGCGCTATGAGACGCAGATCGAACGGCTTGTCTGCGGCGATGACGGCTCTGTAAACGCGGTGATCCTGCAGGGGAGCGGCGAACAGCTGCCCTGCGATCTGCTGCTGCTTGCCTCCGGCTTTTCCGGGTGTGAACCGGCGTCTGTGGATGCGTATGAGGCTGTCCGGAAGACCGGCGTGCCGGCCCTGACAGCAGGCGATATGGCGTCCGGCGCGTCGCTCGTTGTGCTGGCTATTGCCAGCGGCAAACAGGCCGCTGCGCAGGCGGACGCAAGTCTTATGGGCTACACCAATATTCTTTGAACACGATAAATCCATTACCTGCTATATGCTGGGCGAACACGGAAATCAGCAGTTTGCACCCTGGTCCTGCGTGAGCTTCCGCGGAATGCCGCTGGATGTGTGGGCGGAAACAGACGAACGCTTCCGCTTTGACCGCGAAGCCCTGCAAAAAGAGTCCATCGGCGGTGGATGGGTCACATTTTCCGGCAAGCAATGCACCGAATACGGCATCGCGACAACGGCGGCGCGGATGGCGCACATTGTGCTGCACGACGAAAAGGCCATTATGCCGGCCAGCGCCGAGCTTTGCGGTGAGTATGGCGAGACGGGGCTGTTCGCGGGCGTTCCGTGCGTCCTTGGGGCAAACGGCGTGGAGCAGGTGATCGAGCTTCCGCTCAGCGCGGAAGAGCAGGCGCAATTCCACAGCTGCTGCGAGGGCATCCGCCGCAATATGCAGCATCTCAAGGAACTATAAAAAACCGTTCAGACAGGAGATTATGACGATGAACATCAGCATGACAAAAACAACGCATCCCGGCAAGCTGCCGCCCGCCGACCGGCTCGGCTTCGGCTCCGTATTCACGGACCATATGTTTCTGATGAATTATACAGACCGGGAGGGGTGGCACAACGCGCGCATCGTACCCTTCGGGCCGATCAGCATTTCTCCGGCGGCAAGCGTTCTGCATTACGGCACGGAGGTCTTCGAGGGACTGAAGGCGTACCGCCGCCCGGATGGAGCGGTGCAGCTGTTCAGACCCTGGGAAAACGTCGCACGGCTGAACCGCTCCTGCGACCGGCTGGGCCTGCCGCGCATCGATGAGCGCGACGGCCTGCAGGCGATCCGGGAGCTGGTAAAGATGGATGCCGCGTGGGTCCCGTCTGCACCCGGCACGTCGCTCTATATCCGCCCCTTCCTGTATTCGACAGACCCGACGCTTGCCCTGCATGGCGTGCATGAGGCGACATTTGCAATCATTCTGTCTCCGTCGGGAAGCTATTTCTCAGACGGCCTGAAGCCTGTGCCGATCATGGTCGAGACGGAGGACGTGCGTGCGGTGCGCGGCGGAACGGGCGAGGCCAAGTGCGGCGGCAACTACGCCGCAGCCAACCGCGCGGGCGATAAGGCGCTGGAAAAAGGCTATTCGCAGGTCCTGTGGCTGGACGGCGTGGAGCGTAAATACGTGGAAGAGGGCGGCGGCATGAACGTCATGTTCAAGATCGCCGGAACCGTCGTCACGCCGATGCTGACAGGCTCGATTCTGCCGGGCATTACCAGAAAGTCCTGCATCGAGCTGCTGAAGAGCTGGGGCGTTCCGGTCGAGGAGCGGCTGCTCAGCGTGGACGAGCTGTTCGAGGCTGCCAAAAACGGCACGCTGGAGGAAGCGTGGTGCGTCGGCACCGCAGCCGTCATTTCGCCCATCGGGGAGCTGGCATGGAACGAAGAAACGTTCGAGGTCAACCAGAACCGGATCGGCGCGCTGTCACAGAGACTCTACGACGAGCTGACTGGCATCCAGTGGGGCACCCGGCCAGACCCCTTCGGCTGGACCTGCGTTGTATAACCGCAGACTGCCTTTTAAGAACATGTAGGCCTGTGCCTTCAGGTACAAGTGTCACAGCCGAAAAAGAACACCTGCTCCAGATGCGGCTGTGCGCCGCTCTTCGGATCCCGTTCCATACGGATCACATCGCGCATATATGTGCGCCAGCGTGCGCTGACAGGCGCGTCCTTCTGCACGGCAAGCGCTGTTTGCAGATCGTCACATTCGTAATATCCGAAAAGCGTATCGCCTGCCTGCCAGATCGAATAGTTCCAGATCCCGGCGCGGCGGAACATCTCCAGCATCTCCGGCCAGATCTCGTCATGCCGCCTGCCGGAGCAGTTCCGGCAGGCGGTATTTTATCACGCGCCAGATACAGGAAAGCGCTGCCGGAAAGATGGGCAATTTCGCAGCGCAGGCAAGGAATACGGGAAAAAGCACCTGCGCGGACTGCTTCAGGGCGGTGCAGCTCCATGCAGAGCGGACTTTCCGGTGACTGTACCCTCCGGCAGCGAAATGCACAAATCTGCAAGGAAGAATTCTGTGCAAATAGAGATTGTGCTGCATGGATATTTTCAAAAAAGTCGCTATAATACAACTAAGAACGCTGCTCTCCATTCACCTGCCGAAAACGGAGGGGTATAATCAAACTGCGAATGGAACTTCGCAGAGATTACGAAGCAGGAGGAAAAACAATGAAAAAGAGTGTTGCAAAATGGATCGCATTGCTGCTTTCCGTCATTATGATCGTGATGTGCGCGGCAGGGTGCAGCAAGACCCAGACGCAGGAGACCGCGACGGACGATACCACAGACGCGCCCGCACAGACAGCCGATACGCCTGCGCAGGCTGACGAACCGGAACAGGCAGGCGCGCCCGAGCAGGCCGAACCGGTCGCCATCACGTTCTGGCATACCTACGGCGACAGCGAGGAAGCGCAGTTTCTGAACGTCGTTATGCCGCTTTGGGAATCGCTTCATCCCGAGATCAAGGTCGAGGCTGTCCGTCAGGACAGCAGCCAGTACCACCAGATGATCGTGACCTCCTTCGGCACCGGCATGAGCCCGGACGTGGCCCGTGTGGACATTGCCAATATTGCGGCCTATGCCAAGCAGGGCGGTCTGGCCGCGCTGAGCGATTACCCGGACTTCGCAGAGCTTTCCGCATCGTATCTGGATGCACCGCTTTCGACCAATCTCTATCAGGGCAAATATTACGGCCTGCCGCTGGATACCAACTGCAAGGCGGCCGTTGTCAACACCAACGTTCTCAAGGAGCTGGGGCTTGACGAGATCCCCGCTACCATGGAGGAGTTCATCGAGGCTGCCAAGACCCGCGGCACCTATTCCCTGAACGTTTCCGGCGTCGGCGACTGGGATATGTACCCGTATTTCTGGCTGTTCGGCGGCGTGCTGACCGACGACGGCTTCACCACGGCCAGCGGTTATCTGGACAGCGACGCCAGCATCGCAGCCATGCAGAAGATCGTGGAGCTGCACGACGAGAAGGTCCTTACCATCCGCGACGTGGACGGCTCCGTGGACGCATGGGACGGCATCAACAGCGAATACGCCATGTTCTTTGAAGGCCCGTGGTACTTCGGTTCTTACGAGGACAGCCTTTCCAAGGGCATCACCGCAGCGACCATTCCCACCTATGAAGGCCGCAGCGCGTCCGTGGTCGGCGGCGAGGATATCGCCGTGTTCGCCACCAGCGCGCACCCGGAGGCAGCCTATGAGTTTGCCAAGTTCATGACCTCCGAGGATGTGCAGCTTGCCATGCTCGAGGCCGGTCAGCTGCCGATCCTCAAGTCGCTGGTAAGCAGTGAGGCCGTCCAGAGCAACCCCGTCTGGTCTGTTTATATGCAGCAGATGGAATCGGCCAAGGCGCGCATTCCGTCCCCCAACAACTCCGCGATCCAGGAGATTTGGAGCGAAACGGTGACCAGCATCTTCGTCGATGGTGCGGATGTGGCGCAGGCGCTTCACGATGCGGCGGCTCGGATCAACGAGCAGCTCAGCTAGACCGCGTCTTACAGCAGGCCGCAGGACCCAACGGTTCTGCGGCCTTTTTGAGAAAGGAGGAGGGGTATCCCCATGGTTTCTGCCGAAAAAGCCGGCCTGCGGGCCGGGCGGCCCGGTGCAGTCCGCAAGGGCGTGCGCGGCTGGCTCACGGCACTGCCGTTTATTCTGCCGGGGCTGATCCTGGTGGCGGTGTTCGTGCTCTATCCGCTGCTGTTTACGATCCGTATCGCGCTGTCCGATTATCAGATCGTGCAGGGAAACATCACGTTTATCGGTCTTGAGAATTTCAAAAAGGTTCTGTCCAGCGGCTCCCGGTTCTGGTATGCCTATAGGAACAACTTCCTTTACGCGCTCGTGACCGTCCCGTTTATCCTGCTGGGCGGTATGCTGTTCGCGTATCTGATCAACAATCTCAAACGCGGACAGGGCGTCTTCCGCGTGGGCTTTTATCTGCCGGTCATCACCTCGTGGGTCATCGTCAGTCTGGTGTTCCAGTATATGTTCAATAATTCCAACCGCGGGCTGATCAACTACATTCTCGTGGATGTGCTGCATATACTGGACGACTATGTGCCGTGGCTGCTGCGGGAGTGGTCCGGCAATGCGGCTATCTGGCTTATGGGCATCTGGAAAAACGTCGGCTGGTCCATGCTGATCTATCTGGCGGCGCTTCAGAGCATTCCGAAGGAACGCTATGAGGCGGCGGAGCTGGACGGCGCGGGACTCTGGGCGAGATTCCGGTATATCACCATGCCGAGCCTGCGGCCCACGACCTTCTATGTCATGGTAAACATGATCATCGGTTCATTCAACGTTTTTATTCAGGTCATGATGCTGACCGGCGGCAATCCGAACGGCAAAACATCCACGCTGCAGTATCTGCTGTATGACAAGGCGTTCAATCAGTTCGCCTTCGGCGAGGCTTCCGCCATCGGCATGATCTCCGCCGTGACCATCGTGATCCTGACGGTGATCCTGAACCGGACGCTGAAGCTGAACAGCACAGAACAGGAGGGATAGGCTTGAAACACGTCAAAAGCAAAAAAGGGTCGGAGCTTCTGGGCCAGATCCTGCTGTGGGCGCTGCTGATCGGTGCGCTGCTGGTCTTCTCTGTTCCGTTTTTCTTCATGATCAGCAATTCCTTCGAGGAATTCAGCTATGTGCTGCCATATCCGCCCAGACTGCTTCCGACCAGACTGGACTTTTCCGCGTATCAGCATATTCTGGAGCTGGAGATCTTTCCGACGGCGGTCTGGAACAGCGTCGTCAATACCTGTGTAACGGTCGTTCTTTCCGTATTCATCTCCACGCTCTCGGCCTACGGCTTCGCCCGTATCCAATTTCCGGGCCGGGACAAGCTCTTTGGAATTTATCTGTTTACGCTGATGATGCCGGGCTTTCTGAACATCATACCGCAGTTTCTGATTTTGAAGGGCATTCAGCTTCCGGGCCTGACAAACGGCCTGATCGGGACGCGCGCCGGTCTGATTCTGGTGTATGTGGCGACCAACGTCTGCGGGCATACGTTTTTTCTGCGGAATTTCTTCCGAAGCCTGCCGGATTCTCTGTCCGAATCGGTCATTATCGACGGCGGCGGACACGGCACGATCTTTTTCAAAATCATGCTGCCCCTTTCCAAACCGGCGATCGGGACTATGACGATCTTCGCGTTTCAGGGCTTCTGGGAGGAGTATTTTACCGCCAAGGTGCTCGTCGGCGCGGATGAGAAAATGATGACGCTCCCGCTGCTGCTGCAGCGGCTCAACGGGCAGTACGCCACGCGCTGGGAGTGGGTCTTTGCCGCGTCGATCCTTGCGCTGCTCCCGGTCGTCGCGCTTTTTATTCTGTTCCAGCGAAAAATGGTCGTCGGCGGCCTGACACAGGGGGCGGTAAAGGGATGAAGCTGACCTGTGAATTTGACTGCGCGCAGTATCTGACAGGGCAGGAGATACGGCTGTATCTGCCGGAGGGAGCGAACGCGCCGCGCGTATGCGTATACCGACTGGAAGCACCCATCGACTGCTCCGTGCGCCAAAACGGGCGGACGCTGATCCTGCCGCCGCTGCCGATTGGCAGCTACGGAGTCGCCGTCGAAGCCGGCTCTGCGCAGTGGGAGGGTGCGTTCGACGTTGTGAAGGATCCCCGTCAGGTGACGCGGTACGCATTTTTATCGGATTTTACCTCCGCGGACACCGAAACGCAGGACGTGGACTGGCTCCGGCGGCTGCATTTTAACGCCGTGCAGTTTTATGACTGGATGTACCGCCACGATATGCTGCTGCCGCCGCAGGAGCGGTATCTCGATCCCATGGGCAGGGAAACCGACCTTGCCGCGATTCGCGCGAAGATCGCCGCCTGCAAGGCCGCCGGGATCCGGCCCATTGCCTACGGCGCTGTCTATGCCGCTGCAAAGGAGCTGTTTGCAGAGCACCCGGAATGGGCCATGTATACCATGGACGGGCAGGCGATGACCTTCGCCGGGTGGCTCTATTACATGAATATCGCGCCAAGCTGCGGCTGGTCGGAGCATATTCTGGCAGAATTCCGAAAGGCTGTCGCCTTTGGCTTTTCCGGGATCCATATGGACACCTACGGCTTTCCAAAGCAGGTCTGGGATGCGGAGCGGCGCCCGGTCGAGCTGACCGACGCGCTTCCGAAGCTGATCGACCGGGCAGCGGAGGCAGTTCGGAAGGAAGACTCTGCCGCAGGCGTGATCTTCAACGCCGTCAACAACTGGCCAATGGAGGCGGTAGCCGGAACGAGGCAGGATGCAGTCTACATTGAGGTCTGGCCGCCGAACGACCGCTATTGCGATCTGTATACGCTGATCCGGGAGGCGCGGCTGTGCTCCGGAAAGCAGGTGGTGCTCGCAGCGTATCTGCATCCGTTCCAGCAGGCGGACACGGACGGCGCGGAACGGGCGTTCCGCCTGTCCTGGGCCGCGATCAGCGCTGCCGGCGGCACACAGCTGGTGCTGGGCGAAAATAAAGCCGCCCTGCAGGACAGCTACTATGCAAACTACGCTTCTCTCCGAGCAGTCTTTTTGCCCGTCGTGCAGCGGTACTGCGATTTTCTGGTGCGCTATGCCGCGCTTTTGTATCTGGATGCCGGCATGGACATCGGCCGCACTGCGGCCGGCGGGATCAATGAGGATGTTCAATTTGAAGCAGAGGACTGCGTTTTTTCCACGGACGCGCAGGCGGATACCGTCTGGAGCATGATCCGGGAAAGCGGGAACCGCCTGAACATTCAGCTTGTCAACCTGCGCGGGAACAACGCGCGGTGGAACGAGGCAAAGGCCGCGCCGAAGGCCGCGGAGAATATCCGGATCCAGGTGCGGCTCGACCGGCCGGTCGCCGGTGCGTTTGCCGCTTCGCCGGACGGCGAGAGCCTGTGCGCGGAGCGTCTGCCGCTGACCTGCCGGCAGACACCGCAGGGCCGGATCTATACGGCTGAGCTTGCGCGGCTGGACTATTGGACCGCAGTCTGGTTCACAATGGGGGATGAAGTATGCTGATATCCTACAATGCAGATCTGCTCCCGAAGGTGCGGATGCTGGGACAGATCCGGTATAACGAGCCGTGGATCCATTTTTCCCGCTGCATCAACGAGTGGGTCCTGTATGTAATCCGGGACGGGAATCTGTATTTGCAGGAGGACGGCATTCGGTATCACCTGAGCGCGGGAGATTTCTTCCTGCTGGAGCCGGGCCTGCCGCATGAGGGCTATCAAAAGGCCGCCTGCGACTATTATTACGCGCATTTCACGCATCCCGATATGCACCGGGCTGCAGACGACCGGCAGGCGATGGCGCTGCTGGCGGAAAAACGGCGGAAAAGTCTGGTCGGCTATAATCTGGATGCCTGTGATCCCACGGCTCCGGAGACCTGCCTGCCGAAGCAGTTTCATCTGACCGGCGGAGAATTCAAATCTCAGCTGCATACGGCAGTGGAGTGCTACGACAGCCGGGAGGACGACTATAAGCGCCGGGCGTCCGCTCTGCTTCACAGCTTTCTGCTTCAGACGGCGCACGAGCATCTGCTTGCCAGAAACAGCGCACAGGGACGGAAGATCCGAAAGTCCGACGTGATCGCGGAGCAGCTTCTGCGCTATCTGAATCAGAACTATACTAAACATCTGACCAGCCGGGAGATCGAGGAGCTGTTCGAGGGAAACTTCGATTATCTGAACCGGGTGTTTTCCTCTCTGACCGGCTCGCCGGTGTTTGCCTATCTCAACATTTTGCGGATCAACAACGCAAAGCAGCTGATCTCCACGACCGATCTGCCGTTTTCGGAGATCGCGTATCTGGTCGGGATCGAGGATCGATACTATTTTTCCAAGCTGTTTCGAAAAATGACCGGCATGAGCCCGACGGAATACTACAAGGAGGTCAGAAGCTGATACGATGCAGGAGCGAAAAGAAGAAAATGCAATGTGTGCGGCATGGTGGAAGGAGCGGGTATTTTACCAGATCTATCCGCGCAGCTTTCAGGATTCCAACGGCGACGGGATCGGGGATATCCCCGGGATCATCTCCCGGCTGGATTATCTGAAATGGCTGGGCGTCGGCGCGGTCTGGCTGTGCCCAGTGTATGATTCTCCGAATGCGGACATGGGATATGATATCCGTGATTACGAAAAAATCATGTCCGAATTTGGGACAATGGAGGATTTTGATACGCTTCTGCGGGAAATGCACAAGCGGGACATCAAGCTGGTGATGGATCTTGTTGTGAATCACTCCTCCGATGAACACCCATGGTTCGTGGAATCGCGAAAGAGCTTGGACAATCCCTACCGGGACTACTATATCTGGCGCGACGGCAAAAACGGAAAGGAGCCGAACAACTGGTCGTCCTTCTTTACGCCGTCGGCGTGGAGCTACGATGAGAAAACCGGCCAATGGTACCTGCATCTGTTCAGTGAAAAGCAGCCGGATCTGAACTGGGAGAATCCAAAGCTCCGGGAGGCGGTTTATGCCATGATGAATCGCTGGTTTGACCGCGGCGTAGACGGCTTTCGGATGGACGTGATCAGTTTAATTGCAAAAGCGCCCGGTCTGCCGGACGGGCAGGGAGACGGGTATGTGTTCTCACCGGAGCAGTTTGCATTTCAGCCGAAGCTGCACGAGTATCTGCGGGAAATGCGCCGCCGCTGCTTTGATGGAAGAGACTGCATGTGCGTGGGCGAAACGACCTTCGTAACGCCGGAGAATGCAAACTCCGTTGTCGGCGACGGCCGGGAGCTGGATCTGCTGTTCCAGTTCGATTTTATGGATCTCGACGGCCGGGACGGCAAATGGAATGTGATCCCGTTCGACCTGAAAAAATTCAAGCAGCTTCTCGTGCGCTGGCAGGAGGCAATCGACTGGAACACCCTGTTCTGGGGCAACCACGATCAGCCGCGGGCCGTGTCGCGGTTTGGCTCTGACGCTTCGGAGGAGCTGCGCGTCCGGAGTGCGAAGATGCTGGCGGCGGCCATGTATCTGCTGCGCGGAACGCCGTTTTTGTATCAGGGCGAGGAGATCGGTATGACGAATTTCCCGTTCCGGGACGAGACGCAGCTCCGCGATGTGGAGAGCCTCAATCTGCTCGCGCAGGCCCGGAAGGACGGACGGGAAGCCTGGGCGTGGAACGGCATCCGCAAAAAAGGCCGCGACAACGCGCGTACGCCCATGCAGTGGGATGCTTCCGCCAACGCGGGCTTCACAGCCGGAACGCCGTGGATCGATGTGAATCCGAACTACCGGCAGATCAACGTGCACGAAGCGCAGGCAGACCCGGATTCGATCCTGCACTTCTACCGGAGGCTGCTGGCGCTGCGGCAGGGCTCGGATGCGCTGCGCAGCGGAACATTCCGCCTGCTCCTGCCGGAGCACCCGCAGCTTCTCGCTTATGAACGCACCTGCGGCGAAGAACGGATCCGCGTATGCTGCAATTTCAGCGGCGCGCCTGCCGTGCTCCCGTCGGAAATACAGGGAGACTGCCTCCTCTGCGACGGCGTCGAGAATGGCCGGATGGAGCCATACGGTCTGTGCTGCGTGCAGCTTCTGCACCACTGATCGTCTCTGCGCAAACCAGAATCTGCATACGAAAAAACACAAAAAGCGGCGGAGAGGATGCCACGCATATCCTCTCCGCCGCTTTTCAATAATCAAAGATTTCAGAACGCGGGCTGCTTATCACAGAGCCGATGCAAGTTACAACAAAGGATGGTCGCAAGCGAAATGGCAATCTAGCAACCTCCCGGCAAATAGATTCTAAAACCAGTATATGCAGTGAAGGGATTTTTTCGAGGTCACACCGCTCAAAACGCAAAATTCTGTCGGATCAAATAGGGAGGGTCAGTGTTCTTGATGACCATACCCTCCACCCGATAAAATAACAGAAAACCCACGACGGGACCGCCTCACGGCGTGGAATGCTATAATCAAAGAGTAATGGCTGTACGGAACTTTGCTGTTGACATTTCAACATCCATGTGGTATAGTCCGAAAGTTGAGATTTCAACAAAAGCATTCGTGAGAGAGGAGCGCAGCCATGCAGGAGCGATTTGAGACGTTTACGGTTTTGATCAACCGGATCAGCCGCGACATACGGAGGATAAAAAATCAGGAGATGGCCGTCTATCATCTGCGAAGCGCCCATGTGTCCTGTCTGTACTACATATATTCTCTGGATGGCGTGACCTCGGCGGAGCTGTGCGAGCACTGCGAGGAGGATAAGGCGACCATTTCCCGTGCGTTGGACTATCTGGAAACGAACGGATTTATCGTCCGGGATTCCGACCGGGTCAAACGGTACAGAAACCCTCTGCGCTTGACCGAAAAAGGGCAGGAGGTCGGCAAAAGGATCGCGGAGAAGATTGGCGCTGTCCTCGATACGGTCAGCCGTACCCTCACGGAGGGCGAACGAGCGGCACTTTACCGCAGCCTTTCCGCCATCAGCAGAAGCTTGAACGCAATCGCCCAAAGCAGCGGGAAACAGGAGGCTTGAAGAAATTGAAAACAAGGATCATTGTGGATTCCACCGCGGATCTGGTTCCCGAGATCAAGGCTCGGGTCTATACGGTGCCTCTCACCGTTCATTTCGGTCAGGAGGAATACATCGACGGCGTAACCATTGACCACAGAACATTCTACGAGAAGCTCATCGAAAGCGATGTGATGCCCACCACCAGTCAGGCGACCCCGAGCGACTTTATCGAAGAGTTTGAAAAGGCAAAACAGGAGGGAGAAGCCGCCGTTGTCATCACCCTCGCGTCGAAGTTTTCCGGCACGTATCAAAGCGCCGTGATCGCGGCGGCGGACTATGACCCGGAGGCCGACCCGGACAACACGCCGGACTCCGTGTTCTGCGCCCACGGCGGCGGCTTCACCGTGAAGTGGGACAAGGTGCCGGAGTATATGCACCTGCCCGGCTGCCTGGAAAAGCCCCGGGAGGACACGCCGGTGCGCCGCCGGTGCATCCGCCTGGACGATGCGGAGCTGGAGGCCATCATGACCCGGGAGTTCGGCCCCGTGCGCCGTCCCCTGTACCGGGCGCCGGAGAAGCGGGAAGCCCCTGCCGATACCGGCCTGCGGGAGATCGGCCAGCGCTGCTATGTGGTGGACGGCTACAACGTGATCTTCGACTGGGAGGAGCTCCACGCCCTGGCGGACCGGGACCTGTCCGCCGCCCGGGAGCGGCTGATGGACACCCTGTGCGGCTGGGCCGCCTTCACCCACACCCGGGTGGTGCTGGTGTTCGACGGGTACAAGGTCCCCGGCAATACCGGGGAGAAGTTCGACTACCGGGGCATCCATGTGGTATACACCCGGGAGCGGGAAACCGGCGATATGTACATTGAGCGGTTTTTGCAGCAGGTGGGGAAAAACGACCGCGTCCGGGTGGTGACCTCCGACGGGCTGATCCAGCTGTCGGCGGTGCGCACCGGGGCCATGCGCATGTCCTCGGCGGAGTTTGGCCGCCAGGTGTCCGAGGCCGCCGGCCAGATTGCGGAAATCCTGAAAACCATGCACCAGTCCGGCGGCAGCACCATCGGCCAGCGGATAAATAAGAGCTGAAAAAAGCCTGTGTATTCGGTGTGAATACACAGGTTTTTTATATTCATCCGGCCTTGGGCGGGCGCTCCTCGGCCACCAGGTCCAGGGCCTCCTGCATTTCCTGGGCCGTCTCGCTCTCGACCTCCTGCTCCCGTATCCGGGCCGGGGACAGGGCCTTTTCGGCGGCCTCCTCCCGTACCACGGCGATATACGCCCCGGCGATCAGCGGCAGGGCGCACCAGGAGCCGAAGTACCCGAAGGCCTTCACGGCGAAGAACGACGCCGTGGCCCCCAGGTGGAAGCACAGCAGGGTGGCGGCATAGAACCCCGCCTTGCCCAGATACGCCCGCTCCCCCTCGCACAGGAAGTGGGCCAGGGCCAGGGCGGTCTGCTTGGTGTTGTTGGTGGAAAAGATGGTGGAGCTGTTGAAGCCCCTGGCCCCGGCAAAGGTGCTCCACTGGACGCTCATGGCGAAGAAAATGGGGTACAGCGCCGCGATCACCGGCATATTCTCCGGGAAAAAGCCCACGGCCACCGCCGCCAGGGCGTCCACCGCCGGGCAAAGCCGCCGCATATCCACATGGAACAGGTGCGGCAGCAGCACCGTGGACATGGTGCCCAGAAAATAGATCACCAGGCACAGCAGGTGCAGCAGGGCGCTGCCGCCCTTTCCGTGGAGGGCATCCATGACCATCTCCAGCAGGTTCATGGTCTGGGCGCTGGCCAGCACGCCGCATCGGGCCAGGATGGCGTAGCCGCCGAAAAAGCCGCCCACGGCGGCAAAGGACAGGTGCCGGTAAAAGTCCGCCCGGGGACTGTGTTTCTGATGCATGACAGAATCCTTCCGTTTCCGCGGCCATGCCGCCTCTCCAGTATAGCACGGGTTTTTCTTTTCGCAAGACGAAAATCTGTGGGTTTCGCCGGGATTCCGGGGAAAAAAACCGGAAAATCCCGCCATTTTCCGGGAAAAAACTCTTGCGCTGGGAGTGTTTTTGTGGTAAACTACTGCGTAGTAAGGAAGTGTTGACGGAGAGTGGACAGTTTGTCCGCTCTTTTTCTTGGGCAAATTTGCCCCCTTAAAAATTCCGGAAAAGACAGGAGGTCTGGCATGAAAAAGGTAACGGAGCTGGTGGCGGAGCTGGCCGCGCCCGCCGTGGCGGAGCAGGGCTGCACCCTGTGGGACGTGGAATACGTCCGGGAGGCCGGTCAGTGGTATCTGCGGCTGTATCTGGACAAGGACGGCGGCGTGGACATTCTGGACTGCGAGGCCGTCAGCCGCAAGGTCAGCGACCTGCTGGACCAGGCGGACCCCATCGAGGGCAGCTATACCTTTGAGGTGTCCTCCGCCGGGGCCGAGCGCCCCTTGAAGCGCCCCTCGGACTTTGAAAGGTTCCTGGGCTCCCCGGTGCTGGTGAAAACCTACAAGCCCAAGGACGGGCGCAAGGAGTTTGCCGGTGTGCTGGCGGGGTACGACAACGGAGCCGTGCTGCTGGATATGGGCGGGGCGGAGCCTCTGCGGTTCGAGAAGCCGGAGCTGGCCCTGGTCCGTCTGCGTGTGGAATTCTGACGATACAGTATAGAATAGGAGAAACACCATGAAATGCGAAGAAATCTTTGCCGCGCTGGAATTGCTGGAAAAGGAACGCGGTATTCCCCAGGACTTCATGATGGGCAAGATCATCCAGGCCCTGACCGCCGCCTATAAGAAGGACCACGAGGGCGTGGAGAACGTCATCGTGGACGTCAACGAGGAGAAGAAGGACCTGCGGATGTACGTGCAGAAGGAGATCGTGGAGGAGGTGGAGAACCCCGGCTCCCAGATCTCTCTGGAGGACGCCCGGGCCATGTCCGCCAAGTATCAGCTGGGCGGCGTGGTGAACATCCCCGTGAAGAACGTGGAGTTCGGCCGCATCGCCGCCGGAAACGGCAAGCAGGTCATCATCCAGGGCCTGCGGGAGGCCGAGCACGGCATGATCTATGACGAGTGGGGCAGCAAGCAGCACGAGATCCTCACCGGCACCGTCAGCCGCATCGACCCCCGGAACGGCAACGTGATCCTGCGGATCGGCAGCGGCAGCGAGGCTACGGAGGCTGTGCTGACCATGAACGAGCAGGTGCCCGGCGAGGAGCTGCACGAGGGGCAGATGGTGAAGGTGTATCTGGTGGAGGTGCGCCGCAGCACGCGCGGGCCGCAGGTGATGATCTCCCGCACCCACCCCGGTCTGGTGAAGCGGCTGTTTGAGCTGGAGGTGCCGGAGATCTACGACGGCACCGTGGAGGTGCGGTCCATCGCCCGGGAGGCGGGCAACCGCACGAAGATCGCCGTGTGGTCCGAGGACCCCAACGTGGACGCCATCGGCGCGTGCGTGGGCCCCAGGGGGCAGCGCGTGAACGCCATCGTGGACGAGCTGCGGGGCGAGAAGATCGACATCGTGAAGTACAGCGAGGACCCGGCGGAGTTTATCGCCGCGGCGCTGGCGCCGGCGGATGTGGTCAGCGTGCAGC
>OHBE01001456.1_pt1 | contig 20624 bp, 23 predicted proteins | sample 1577231 | NCBI WGS metagenome assembly OHBE01 (sample SAMEA3541506, study PRJEB24748) | human gut metagenome | biome: human gut; feature: human-associated habitat; material: faeces | place: China | collected 2012 | reverse complement strand
ATCATGCGTTTATCAAGCAGTTCAACCTTCCGGCACATTTTCAGTTTGATGTGGCTGCCGGATGAACTTATGTTCTTATAACCCTAAAACCCGTAATGGACGGTGCGTTATGCCTGTCCATTACGGGTTTTTCGTGTTATTTCAGTTTTTCGAGAATTTCATCAGCACTCATGCCTTCGGCAAGCAGCTTCTTCAGGACGGATTCTGCTTCTGCCTTTTTCGCTTCTTCTGCTGCCTTGGCATCTGCCCTGGCCTTCTTCGCTTCCAGCGTTACCACTTCTTTTTCGGCCTTCTTCAGAGCAGTCTTCTTCTCTTTCAAGTCAGCCTTTAAAGTGTCAATGTTGGCGGTGATGGATGCGATTTCCGCTGTGAGTGCTTCCTTCGCGGACTGCTTTTCCGCAATCTGCGTTGCAAAATCAGCAGTCACAGTTTTGGGCTTATTCTTGCTACCTTTTGTTCTGGGCATAGGACACAAACCTCTTTCCTATTATGATAGCTCAATTATATCACAAGTCTGAAAACAAATCAGCCTTGTACACACCTTTTTCTAACATCTTCTTGAAGCTGTTCTTTACGGAAGTCATATCTTCATGGTAGGTCATGCCATACCAGGCGTCGTTGCTCTGCAACAAGTCCCCATATAATTCTTATAAGATTCTCTCAATAAGTCCATTTAATCGCTCAGTGGTCAAATTAAGGACTCTATCAAGCATCTTACTGTATATCCATGATAAACACGGCGTAATCAAAATATAACACACAACGGTAACTCCCACTGCTGCAAGCAGCGACAAACTATTATTGCACAGGAATCCAATCCAAGCATACTTTCCGTATGTAAGCCAAAAGTAATTCGCATGAAAAAGATAAATTAGTAGCGAAAATTTTGACAATTCATTAATCTGATTGTTGTTTCTTGGACTACTAGTGACTGCAAGATTCAGTGTTGCCATTCCCATAAGTATTATCAATGGATTCATAAAAGTACATCCAAACAAGTTCATTCCTGAGAATTTCCCCGTAACCGTGCTTAAAATATTTATTCCACAAATCCAAATGATAATTCCAATGAATGCGGCTACTATGAGTCTTATATCTCTGCTCCTATTTGCCTTGGCATTCATATATCTTTTGTAATATAAAACAAAAAAATGAATGCAGATGAAGCCAACCAGATTCGTGTAGTAATAGGCTTGTCCTAAAATCCCTGCAACGGAATACACAACGAATAAAATCTTGACGAGTTTCTTTGTTTCTTTCTTATTCATTCCCTCAATCGCCTTATTTAAGAGAGGGTGTATAAGATAATATATAATATAGCAGCCAACAAACCAGTTTAGATTGAATCTAACCGGAAAGAACGCTTTTACTATTTCAGAAAACAGTGGCTTCATACAGCAAAAAGCCGCAACTAATCCGATAATCGAAAGAATCCATGAATCCAAGATCATCCTAATCGGCTTATTCGCTTTTATCTGTTTGCTATCGCATAAGAACCACGCCGACACTGCAATGAATAATGTATCACCTATTTGACCACACCATCTAAATAGCGTAAAAATAATATGGTCAATAGACCACCCTGTATTATTTAAATTTACATAGACGGTATCGTGTACCCCCCCCGGTATGTGGCGCCATAGGGAAGCGCAGAAGACAGTATAATCAAAAATACTGCAACAAGTTTAATAATCTCAATGTTTGAATTTCTTTTTGCCCTTGCTTCCATTTAAGTATCCTTTAGCTTTAATTATATAACCGTATATTCCGCCGGCTTCCTTTCGGAACGTGTTGTCTGACACTCATCCGGGTAGTTTCCAATACCAATAAACATGATAAGAACTTCCGCCGGATCAAGTTTTAAGAGCTTTCTGACATTTTCTTCCTGTTCTTTCGTTAAAGATGCACTCAACGGTACGCTTGCAATTCTTTCATAGTACAAACTATCCAGTACATGCATTGCATACATACCGCCGTCAATATAAACTTGGAATACTTCCCTGTCTCTATTGAAACATCTCAAATCTCCGACAACAACAAGAAGTTTATCAAATTCCTGTCCAAATCCTCGATTTCCATTTTGATTCTTCAACACTTCCCTTAATACGGCCTTGTCATTTACAATATAAGTTTTCCATCCCTGCCTATTGCAAGCGGACGGAGTATACTGCGCAAGTTTTACTGCATTTTCAACTCTTTCCAACTCAACCGGCTTATCAGAGAAATGGCGAATACTATGCCGTGTTTCCACAAGCTCTTTGTAATTGGCCTTACTAAGCTCTTCTGATGATAATGGAACAAACTTGATTGCTCCACCAGCTTCATTTTTCTTACCTGGCAATGCAGAGATACGTTTAGAAAGTTCTTTATTTTCAACGCCATGTTCCGCATTTTTTCTTACATATTCATTTAAAACTGAGAGAGCCGTTTGGTAGAAGAACTTATCCACGCTGTACTGCTTTGAATACTGTTCCAATGATCTTACCAAAGCTTCTACGTTTTCTTTTCCAAAACCTGGTCTATAATTCAGGTAGGACAAGCCTTTTTCTACGGTATGGTAGAGGCGCGTTATACTTGCTTCAAATTGCTTTTCATTTGTGCAGGAACCATCAACAAAAGAAAATCTCCGGTATTTGTTGTAATAATTCTCATACAGCGTTTTTTCTGGCGTTTTACCCAACAACTTTTTTATTTTATTCTTTGCTTTTTTTACAATGCTCATCATTCTGCCCTCTTTACTTTTTCATTTTATTCTTTAAAGTCAAAAGGATGCTTTTCATTATTTTCCTGTTAACCACAACTGCAATTATACATCCCAAAATAATATTGAGTACATTTAATGCCACCGTATCAATCCAGCAAATAGCACACATTAAGACAAGCAGCGCAATCAGCAAGCAAAAACGTCCTGTGTTGAATTTGACCTTTTGAAATTTCTGCACATCAACCATTCTGTAAATTGTCAGAAAAACATAGCTGACTAATGTTGAAATGGATGCCGCAAAAATTCCAATTTTATGAACAAAGACCAGATCAATCACAAGGTTGCAAGCCGCTGCGAGAATAGTTGTAACTCCCACACTTCGTGTTTTCTTATGTGCAACATAAATTCCACCTATAAAGGAAGCCATCGACGAAAAAAGCATACCCATAAACAAAATAGGCATCTGATAATACGCTTCTTTATAGTCTCCTCTAATAAGGAGCCAAAACAGAATTGGTGTTGCTGCAATAAGCAATGCCATTATTCCAACAAGAATACCGAAAATGCTGTCAAACATTTCCGCATAGTAAGTATCTGCATCTGAATCCTTAGATGCCAAAGATGCATTCTCTTGCCAAGCAAAGACAAACGTTCCCTGCACAGTTGTAAACAGCGCCGGAATCTTATTGGCAACAGAGTATATCGCATTAGCTTCCAGTCCCATAAATGCCGTTAATACAGCTCGATCCGAGAAACTAAGGACCCAATTGGACAAACTATTCGGAATCATCGGCCACGAATAGCTTAACATTTCCAATAGAGTTTTCCTAGAAAGCAGTGACAAATCAATTCTAGATAAGATGTGCCCTTTTACTAACAGTAAGATTAAGCCAATCGTTGTTGCAATAGTAATAGAAGCCAAAACGCCTACTAGTCCCTGTTTTCCAACAGAAATAGTCAGTACAATCAAAAGCATATTGGAAAAAGAGATTGTAACTGAACTGGCCGAATATAATTTATTATTAGATAATCCACGAACAATTTGCTGCGTTGAAAGCATTAAAATATCCGAAAAGAAATAAAGACAAATCAGCCAACGGATTACCAGACTTACATTCCCCAAACACAAATAAAGAATTGTAAGGGCAATAAGCGATGTTGGTAAAATAAAGGAAATAATGTTCGTTATAATTCTCTTCGTCTCTTTTTCATCTTCTCTGACATCAATCAAGAAACGAAATGCAGCCGACTGGATCTGCAATGTTGCAACCGGTAAAAACAGAGAAACAAGGGTACTGATAAGGTCATACGTACCCATTTCTGCCTTAGTAAGACCACCAGTAATAATTGGAAGCGTAATAATGCTTGAAAACTTAGGCAAGAAAGTTCCGATTGCTATTATGAATGTGTTTTTTGCAAGAGCTTTTTCTCTATTCATTACTGCAAATACCCCGCAATCTGATCAAAGCAATTATTTTTTCTGATTTCAGTCAGATGTGCTTTAATACTTGCAGATTCCTTATCCTTATTAATTAAAAGCTGATCAATCACATTTTTAACCTGATCAGAATTGAAATTTGGTTCTGTTATATCGAACGCAAACTGCTCTTGACCTACATTTGCAGCCAGTTCCTTATACTTAATTGCCCAACCAAGGAGAATGCATGGAATGTAATTGCGGTACGCATGAACCACTCCATGGAAACGAGAGCATATAACGAAATCAAATTTTTTCACAAACTCATCATATTCAAGGCAAGAGAATTCATTGTCCAAAAGTACCACATTCTTATTTCCTTGAAATTGCTCTGCAATCAATTTGCAAATCGGAAAATCTTCTCTTGAATGTCTAAATATGTACACTGTTTTTCCAGCTTTAAGGAGATAAGATATGATTTCCTTATACATTTGTATATTCCTATCTTTGTCTCCATGGTTAAAGCACTGTGTATTAGGAATCAATGCAACAGAATTTTTTTCCACATGAGGAAGGCTCATATTCTTTAATGGCTTTTTATAAATATTGGAAACATCCACACCATCGTTTTGCAATACCAAGTCCGTTGAAAGTTGTACATTCTTTAACCCGAACTGTTCGGTGAGCATTTGATAGCCTTCTCTTTCTCTTGCAAAAATAATTTTAGGATATTTTAGCAATTCGCTAATCTCTTTAAGCAAGAACTTTTTATCTTCTGGATAATCAAAGCTTCCAAAAGATTGAGGCATCATAATAATCGGGATATTATATTTCTGGGCCAATCTAATATTATTCAAATAGGATTCTTGAATCTCTACACTCCACTTTTTTCCAATATTGAATCCACTGACATCTATAATAAGATCGATTTCTTTAATCAAGTTCTTAATCTCATTGAATCGAAACAAATTATTTCGCTTTCCAACAACAAACTTAACGCAGTCTTTAATGAAGTATTTTGTTTCCAGCATCATTGCATTATCGCCTAATGCAATACTCTTTGCCGGCTCAGAATAAAACACCTCATGAAAGGCGTATTTATTTTCATCAAAGACCTCGCAGCCTGCATAATAAACATCACTCTTTGGATTTCTTTTCTTTATCTCATCTGCCGTTATAAACAGCATTGATTGGGCTCCCTTATTATTAAAATTAGCTCCTACAACAAGCACTCTAAAATTTCCCATTACCACTATTCCTCTTTAGACATAGACTCTATCATGCGTTCTTGGTCACTTGGCAAAACGATTGGTTCATCAGAATCTTTCTGTACAAATTTCTCCTTGTACCACTCTGGAAAAATGCATAAAATAATTCCCTTAATAATAATTTTAATTTCAAATCCAATATGCACACCACAATGTTTATGAAACATAGAAAAGGCCGCACAAACATTACCAACTCGCTTTGATTCAAATGCTGATAGAAGCAAGTCGTAATATTTCACAGAGTAGTATGCCCATTTTTCATCGTTGTTTAATTCTTCAATTTGCTTTCCAAATGTTGATTGAAAAAGTAGTTGCATATCCTTTAGGCGCATAAACTTTGGCATAAACCGAATGTCTTCGACATCTTTTACTACAGTTATTGTATCAACTGCTTTCATTTTTCCATATTCAAGTACTCTCAGAATAAATTCCACATCTTGATACCTTAGGAACCGTTCATCAAACCCCTGTAGGGCTCTAAGACATTTCTTACTTACGAAGATATTGCTCCCAGTTCCTAGCAAATTCTGATTTAGTAAAACGTCCTTACAGGATGGATCGATTTTGACATCGTTAACACGTTTGATTTTTCCGTTTGTTATCAGAACCGATTTCGTGTAACAAGCAATATACTCTGTATTCTCTATTGCATCCACGCAAATTTGTATACGATTCGGCAAAAAGAAATCATCATCGTCTAAAAATGCAACATATTGGCCTTTTGATGCCTTAATTCCTGTATTTCTCGCAACCGCACCATTTCTATTGTGGTCATGTTTTATATAACGAACATTATTGATGTTCTCGAATTCCGACATGATTTTTTCTGTGTTTGCGCGATCTTTTGTTTCCGGATTGTTATCATCTACAACAATCACTTCAACATTTTCATAAGTTTGCTTCAATGCACTAAAAATCGCTCTTCGCAGTTTATTCGTGCCTTTATATGTTGTAATTATAACACTAACTATCTCACTCATTTTACACTCCACTAAAAATCCAACTGTAGGGTACAATGCCATAGGCATTTGTTCCAAGGTATCGAGTAAACATATATAGCATCGCGGCAATTAAAAACAGAAAGACTTGCATCGCCGCTTTCTTCCCGGATTTCCACTGAACATACTTTGTGAATATTGGGTAAATGAAAACAACAGAAATGGCAAAATAGAAAGCAAATCTATCAATCATTTCAGAACTCATATTAAGGCACAAGAACATTTCATAGAAGAAATATATCTTGAGCATCATATAAGAAAAATCTGTCAGTTGGAATTCGCCTGCGTTATATGATTCAATTATTTTATAAACCAAGTACATGCTAGGAATCAGCAAAACAGTTGCATACAGCGATGTTCCTTGCGAATATAAACGATAATATAGGCTTCCTGTATAATTCAAATAATTTGAATAATAACCAGAATACGAAACAATTAATGCAATCAGTTTGTTAATATAAGTCAATGATATTCTAGTAAGCGCAAACACACCTACTCCGATTATGCTGAATCGATAAATTGTTTTTTTCTGAGGCTTCCAATAGAATATTGCTATTATAATGATTGATGCCACTACGGATGTCTCATGTATAGCTGCCGCGATGATTAAAACCAAAACTGTCGATAACTTTAAGTGCTTAATTTTTTTATTTTCTGTATTTATGTATATTGCAAGCACTAGTAACATCATGGCACAAAACTGTCTAAATCCGCTCAGACTAAAGCTATAATAACTTAGTCCCAAAAAAGCAGTTATTGATAGCCACGGATTCCAACTGCACCTTAAAATAATTTTAAATATTATTCCTAATGAAACGACAGAAAAAAAAGCAATGAAAACTTGGTACGGCAGGTTCAAACCAGTAAAAACTTTTACAAGCCAGCCGAACACACCTCTCATATCAACTATTTCCCACCAACCTGCTGTTCCGTCATATCCTTTTTTATATAGGAAATAGTCAGTTCCTATCCCATAACGACTACACGATAAGAAAACAAGTATCCCGCAAAACACAATGTAGCCAAGATGACTGCCTGCGCGCATATGATACTCATATTTTCCAGTACTATTGCCTAGCTCTTTTATCTGCGCCTTGTTGATCACTAAAAATCCGCCCACTGCACTTACTAAATAAAGCAATATATATAATTCCATTTTGATTGATTTCCTCCTTGCTTTTTGTCAGAAATCAAACCATATGTGCTGGAATTCCGACAAGCGTTTTTCCCTCTCTTAATTCATTTTTTACCACAACGGCATTTGCGCCAATTTTCACATTGCTTGCAATTTCTATTCCGCCAATAATCTTTGCTCCGATACCAACATCCACATTATCTCCAAGTATAGGAGCCTCATAACGATCGTACTCCCCTTTATTTCCTATGCAATTATTTCCATGCAGTTTACAGTCTTTCCCTATTTTTGCATGTGAATTTACAATTATCGCTCCATAATGATAAATTCTGAGTCCCTTATCAATTGTATTATGAAAAATTGATATACCGAGCTTTGCACCTTCTATATTTTTTCTTCGTTGATATAAAAAATATCTAAAGCGATGATTTGAATTGCACTGATATTCTGTCATGCGAAGCATTTTCACATAATGCCACAATAAATATTCCGAGTCATGCAAGAGCCACAGCTTAATCTCAGTTAATGCTCCACCACAAATATACAATCCTCTTTCATATTCAAGCCATTCTTTCAGTTCTTGCTTGTTCGTTATCATTTTTATCTCCACTTGTTCTTGTAGTAAGCCACAATTATTTTTTCAGTAAACTTATAGCCCAGCAGCATAAGGCACGCCTGAGCTCTAACTCTCTTTGATGCTTTTGAATCGCATAAAACTTCAAAACGATATTTTTTTGTTTCTTCCCAGAGTTCTTGCACTTTTTCATTTATAGGAGGTTTTTTTTCAATTAGTTCTGCCATCGATGAAACCATCTGGCTTTTATACGCTTTATTTGCTTCCTTGGATTTTAATATTCCTGAATCCATCATTATATGTAGTGCCTCAAAAACATCCAAGTGTTTATCTGAAAAAGACCCCGTTAATATGCTGTTGGGTCGATGTACATAATAATAGCATACTTTATTTCCGTATACCACTTTGTTTGCTTTCTCAATTAACCGATATGTAGTAAACATATCCTCCGAATACTTTCCAATCGGATACTCTACTTTATCAAACAAAATCTTTCTATATAATTTTCCCCATGCTGAAGTGGTGAACGTTCTAGCGTAAAGCATCTCCTGGATTGCCTGTTCAGATGTGAACTCAATTCTATCATCACTGCTATCAATTTTGTTTTCATTTAGGCTTTGCGTTTTAACAAAATTACAAATTGATATGTCCGCCTTCGCGTTTGTCAGCAGATTGTACAGATACTCAATAAAATCATCAGCTATATAATCATCGCTATCGATGCAAGTAATTAATGTTCCTTTTGCTTCTCTAATTCCGCAGTTTCTTGCATCTGACAAGCCGCCATTATCTTTGTGAATTACACGAATTCTTGAATCTTTTCTCTCATATGCATCACACATTTCGGGGCATTTATCTGATGATCCATCATCGACAAGAATAATTTCTAAATTTGAATACGTTTGCTTGCAAATTGAGCTCACGCAGTTATCAAGATATTTTTCTACATTATATATTGGTACAATGACACTAATCAATTCATCCATTTACTTTCTCCCACAATTTTAAACTTTATTGGCATAATCTTCAAAGCTACCGATTACTCTAGCCGGATTTCCTCCAACAATTGTTCCTTCTGGAACATCCTTTACAACCACACTTCCCATCGCCACTATCGCATTTGGCCCAATTGTCACGCCATATTTAATTTGTGCATGAGCGCCAATAAAGACGTTATCTTTGATAATAATGTCTCCTGTTTTCCACTTGTACCCCCGCTCTTTTTAAGGAAATCACAATTATTAAGTACAATATGGTTAATGTCGTGTGTACAAAAGTACACATCTGTCGCCACTGCAACATTATTTCCAATAAAAACTTTTTCCGCTTCACTGGGGAGAATTCTAGGATGCCAAAAACAGTTTTCTCCGAAGCTCCCGAATATACTAGCTTTCTTAAGAAACTTAGCTTTATTAAATCCATTATGTATAAAGAAGCAGCCCAGCTTCGCAATTATTTTCTTCATAGCACTTATTTGTATCCTTTCTTCAATGAAATCAATTCCGAGTACATTGAAATCAGTTTGTCCACATACTTCTTGGCATCACATCTCATCTTTGCATATTCAACGATATGCTCGCTCATTTTTTTGTATTGTTCATCCGGCATATCCAGCACCTTCTGAATTGCTGCTGCAAAACTATCTGGATTTCCTGCTTCTGCCAAAAAGCCTGTATCCCCATCTTGAATTATTTCTGCCAATCCCGCAATATTACTTGCAACAACAATTTTCCCCTTTGCTAATGCTTGTAATGCAACAAATGCTCCATTTTCGTACCACTCCGACGGAACAAGAACTACCTTTGCGCGTTCAATTATTCGATCCATCTCCGTGCCAAAGATTGCCCCATTGACCTGAACTCTATCTTGCAGGTTATGTTCTGTTACATATTCTTTTATTTTCTCTTCTTCCGACCCTTTTCCAACTAACACCAGTTTTTCAGCGCAGTTCATCTCTGCATAAGCCTTTAAAATCGTGAGAACACCTTTCTCTCTCGCATATCTTCCAAAATACAGGATATAATTATCATGTTCATAATAAGCGTTGTATTCTTGATTTATTGGCAAGAAATTATTCATTTTTACTATAGGCGAGTTTGTAAAATGCGCCTTTTCTACCAAATTTTTGTAGAAATTACACTCAGCAATGTACAAATCAATCTTATCATAATAGTGCCCATGTTTGAGGAATTGCGCTTCTGCATACGCTAAGAGACTCTTAGAAAGTGATCCCTTCATACACTTATTTTTCACACAATTCCAATAGCCTTTTGTTGCACAGTCACTACATATGGTTCCATCCTGTCGCAGCATTGTATAACAAGGGCACACTGCTGTCAATTCATGCAGATGCATGACAATAGGAATATTGTATTTTTTTAACACATCAACCACCGAAAATGTAATTTGGCGATGCAATAATCCGATATGGGCAATATCAGGTTTTTCATCTTGAATCAATTTTTCAATATTATGCTTCGATTCAAAAGAATAAATCAACTTGATTCCCATTTTAACCTTTTTAAATACGCTTAAATCGGGATCATTATAATTTACATTTGAAACGAAATACTTATCTTGAGCGCACGGTATATTTCTTTCATCATACATAGAGAAAAAAACAACTTCATGACCCGCTGCCGTTAATGCCTCTGCCAAATTATAGTGAAATGTTTCTGTGCCACCTAACATATAGTGGAATTTATGTATTAATAAAATTTTCATGTCATTATTCTCCTCTTTGGATTAGTTTGTCTTTTAGCAGCGAAAACGGATCATAATGCAAATCTTTTTCAGCAATCGTTGGATTTCCGAATTTCTCTATAGGCCAATCTATCTTTAAATCCGGGTCGTTCCACAGAATTCCTATTTCATCATTGGGATGCCAGTAATTTGATACCTTAAAGCATACCTCTGCCACATCAGAGATCACATAAAATCCATGAGCAAATCCCTCTGGTATATAAAACTGTTTTCTATTTTCTGCTGAAAGCTCTACACCATACCAACTTCCATATGTAGAGGAATTAATTCGCGTATCAACAGCAACGTCGTATATCGTTCCCTTTATGACTCTAACCAGTTTTCCTTGTGGAAAGTTCTTTTGAACGTGCAAGCCTCTAAGAACACCATTAACACTCATCGATTGATTTTCTTGAACAAAAGTCATGTTCAGGCCATTTCTAAGCATTTCTCGGCGATTATACACCTCAAAAACAAAATCATCGCTTTGTTTATATGTCGGTGGATTTATAATATACAAACCCTCTATATCTGTTTTCTCAATCGATAAATGTTCATCCATGTTCTCACCTCAATTTAAACAACCCACTTGTTATTTTTTTATAAACTGTTAATACTGTTACTAGTAAAATCACAAGTGCTATATATACTATCGAATACCTCAAAAACGAATTGGAAATTTTATCTGCTACGCCAGACTTCTCAATAATTCTAAACACAACCATATGAGACAAATACATTTCCATGCTTATATTACTGATATGTTTTGTGACTCTATTACTTAATAGTATATTTTCATCGCCTAGTGCAATACATAGCCATCCAGAATAAAGCATTAAAGTTTTTATTACAACGATATCTACTGATGCCCATATGTTCGGCGTAATATAATAGCCCAAGGTTAGAGCTAGTAAGACGAAAAGACATATCCATTTGAATTTATTTACCACTGATGAAATTTCATTTTTATATAAAAATATCAATTCTCCCATAAGGAAAAAAGGCAAACAATATAAGAATGAATGTCTCATAACAAAGCTATCCGAAACAAATTTCTTTGTCATAAAATAGTTTTGACACATAAACATAATCAGTATAGACACCGCGAAGGACATTATCGCTCTTCTTCTACTATAGAGTAAAAACACAGTAAACGGAAAAATAATATAAAATGCAAAAATAGCTCCAAGCGTCCATGCGACTCCAATTACGTTTAACGAGTTATTGGGTAAAAAGCCAAACAACATCGTTACTTCCATTAGCCCTTCATATAATGCTTCTGGGCTGAATTCAATCACACAATCCAGGAATATTAATATCGCAAAAAAAGGGACTGTACGTTTATATCTATTCACATAAAACGTGTTCAAATCATACGTTCCGCTTTTGAGTTTGTGATAATATCCATTGCACATTCCAAATCCGCTAATTATCATAAAGAGATATACCAAGTAGTCAAAAGAAGGTATTATCTTTTGCAGTACCCCCCCCCCATTAAAATTCATGTTAGCCTCAACATGCCACGCAATAATTGCCAAACATCCAAATGTTCTGAGTGCATCAATATTCCGATATTTCTTTACTTCATTCATAGTTGTTTTCCCACAAATACTTCTTCATACTGTCCACAGATTTTATCCCATGTATACTCTTCAGCAACACGCTTCTTGGCTCTCTGCCCCATTTCCACGATTTCTTCGGTACTCATTTTGTCTGCACGATCAATTAACCTTGCGAGGCTACCCGGTTTGCGGCTCCAGTACAATGCGCAATCCTCTGCAACCTCTTTATTAAAGCCAACGTCAACCAGTAAGTTCAGATCCGTGCTACCAAGAGCCTCAATCAGTGAAGGATTCGTACCTCCAACCGTGTGTCCATGGAAATACGCATAGGCATTTTCCCGAATCTTTTTCAAGAGTTCCTGATCATATACTGTGCCAACAAATTTGATTCTCTTGTCACTCTTGAAATGAAGTTTCTCTTCCAACTCGTTCAGGAATTTATCGTTCACATTCGTAATAAGTGCAAAATCTTTTTTGCTTCCACTCTTCATGAACTCACGAATCATAACCTCAAACGAGTTCTCCGGCACAAAACGGCCAACAACAAGGTAATAATCTTTTTTTGTCAGACCTTTTTCCTTATACCAATTCACCAGCTTTTCGTCATCATCAGCCAGCTTGCTGAGTGTCAAATCGGCACCATAAGCAATGAATGTGGTTTTTGGATTCCTGCCTTTGATTCCTTTTCCGTCATAACAATCGTGGATATATTTCTCAATATTGACGGAATCACAAATTGCAAGGTCACAGTACTTGACCATCATCTGTTCAGAAATCTTCCAATATTTACGAATCGGAGCTGACCACTTCGCTCTCATCCATTCATGACCATCTGGATTCAAGTAAACCGTGCCACCAAGTTTATGGATTTCCTGATAGAAATAGCCTGCAAACGGTCCAATGCGACAAGCCATTATGTAAACAATCGGGTGCGGAATGTGATTCTTCTTGATATGCTCACAGCAAGCCTTCAGTGCAGCCACATCATAGTAAATCGCTTGAGCAGGGCCAATCTGTGGAACGTCAATCTTAAAGCAGTGCGCATTGTGAAGTTCAAATTCGTGGTCGTTAATTTTAGTCACATCATCAAATTTAGTTTCATCCATGCAACCGTCACCATTGGCTTTGCAGGCAACGTGATATTTAATGTTCTCCTTGTTCTGGTGATGCTCCGTGAGCTTATACACAAAGGTCTCATAGCCGCCATATGCTCCCATTGATTTTGCACCCACTAGGTATATATGCTGAATTTCTGTCTTCGCTTTCATTTACTTTCCCCGCAACTCTTTAGTCTCTGCCAAACAAATCTCTTGTATAAACTTTCTCTTTCACATCATCAAGATCTTTACTATAACGGTTTGCGATGATGGCGTGGCTCATTTCCTTGAACTTTGCCAGATTGTTGACCACCACAGAGCCAAAGAATGTCTCTCCGTCCTTCAGAGTCGGCTCATAGATAATGACTGTTGCGCCCTTTGCCTTCACACGCTTCATGACACCCTGAATAGAACTCTGACGGAAGTTATCGCTGTTGCTCTTCATGGTCAGACGATACACACCAATAGTGACTGCCTTTTCCTTATCCTCATCGAACTCATTCTCTGCATCGTAGCCGTAGTAGCCCGCCAGCTTCAGAACTCGGTCTGCAATAAAGTCCTTACGAGTACGATTGGATTCCACGATTGCTTCAATCAGGTTCTCCGGCACATCGGCATAGTTTGCCAGCAGTTGCTTGGTGTCCTTGGGCAGGCAATACCCGCCGTAGCCGAAGGACGGATTGTTGTAATGGCTACCGATACGCGGATCAAGGCAGACACCATCAATAATCTGCTGGGTGTTCAGCCCCTTGCTTTCTGCGTAGGTGTCCAGCTCATTGAAGTAAGCCACGCGCAGAGCCAAATAGGTGTTAGCGAACAGCTTGACCGCCTCGGCCTCAGTGAAGCCCATGAACAGCGTGTCAATGTTCTCTTTGATTGCACCTTCCTGCAACAGACCGGCAAACTCATGAGCAGCTTCTACCAGACGCTCATCGTTCAGGTCAGTTCCGACGATAATGCGGGAAGGATACAGGTTATCGTAAAGAGCCTTAGATTCACGCAGGAATTCCGGACTGAAGATAATATTCTTGGTATTGAACTTCTTACGCACAGAAGCGGTATATCCAACAGGGATAGTAGATTTGATGACCATAATGGCATTCGGATTATATTCCATGACCAGCTTGATTACAGCCTCAACCGCAGACGTATCAAAGTGCTGGGTCTTGCTGTCATAGTTAGTAGGTGCCGCAATCACAACAAAATCCGCATCGCTATATGCTGCCTTTGCATCCAGCGTTGCGGTCAAATTCAAGTCCTTTTCTGCCAAGTATTTTTCAATATAATCATCCTGAATCGGAGATTTCTTGTTGTTGATCATATCGACCTTAGCCTGCACAATATCGACTGCAACTACCTGATGATGCTGGCTCAGAAGCACTCCCAGCGAAAGTCCGACGTATCCCGTGCCGGCCACAGCGATTTTATATTTTTTCATAGTTCTGTTCTCCCTCACTAATTTTTTATTTGATAAAACAGCAAACAAGCCCACGGCGGATCACTCAATGGCAATCCACCGTAGGCTCGATTCGTTCTCCTTAATTTTTTACTTGCTGCTCATTTTGTGGGTCAAAACAGAGCTGCACCAAAACCTCCCACCTATAACCTCTGGATTTCAGCTTCTCCGCAGCCTGTCAGCAAATAAACACTTTTGTCGAACGAGTCGAGCCGTTGAAACCCTTTATTTATCGTGGTTTTTCTTGGTTGACCCTATTATATCTCCATCCCCTGTACCCGCAACAGCGATTTTATAATTTCTCATCGTTTTTACTCCTCCTGTCCTTTTCAAAGACACTCATTGAAAAGGAATTTTTCATCTATTCACACATCAACCTGATGTTCCAACTTGCTAATTTTTATTCCAGCCAACACAAAGAGCGGATAGGCTCGTACACCTGTCCGCTGGCTGTCACCCCACCCTCATGGTCGAAATTTCTTCCTGTGCGGCATTTCTGCCGTTCAGAAAGATCAGTCGTTCATTCTTCGGGTAAGAAAATATGAACTTCGGGTTGCGGAGCCTTTCATTCTCTGCCGTACCCTTGTCCCTATTATGACAGCCGCGTATTATTTCACACTCCCCATGGACGGTAACTACAACTCTTTTACCAAACATCTTCGGCAGCCATGTAAAGAAGGCCGGCCCCTCTGCATCGGGTACGCAACAACAGTTTTACGAAGCAGGTGATAAACTCATGGATTCTCATTGTTTTCTCCTGTTTTTCGCCATCTCCTCAAAACTTTTGAAAAAGCTGTGCCAATTTTGCGCCGCAGGGGCCAAAAGTTCAGCGTTTTAGTTCATATATAGTTCATATAACTGTAAAACACGACCGGTTTTAGTGCCGCATATAGTGTGCAAAACAGGTTCTTTTTGATGATGCTACGTTAGTATGGTTTATCGACCGCACATTTCCCTCTTCCTTATCTCCAACAGCACTCCGGTCAAAATCACCAGCGAGCAAAGCAGGGTCAGCCACCAGTTTTCGGTAAAGCCGGCGATCAGGTAGCCAACAGCACACACGGCAATGACCACAAAGGCGTACTGCATCTGGGTTTGCACATGGTTGATATGGTTGGACTGGGCACCGGAGCTGGACATGATGGTAGTATCAGAAATAGGCGAAATATGGTCACCGCAGACAGCACCAGCCAGGACAGCCGCTACAGAAATGATCATCATGGTCGGGTCCAGTTCAGCAAACATGTTGACCACGATGGGCACAAAAATAGCAAAGGTGCCCCAGCTGGTGCCGGAAGAAAAGGCAATAAAAATTGCAATGCAGAAGATGATCAGCGGCACAAAGTTCATCAGGCTGGAATTCAGATTGATGGCCGAACGTACAAAGGTACCGATACCCAGGGCGTCCGTCATACCTTTCAGAGTCCAGGCCAGCACTAAAATCAGGATGGCGGGCATCATAAGCTTGCCACCTTCGGGAACGGAATTCATAAAATCCTTGAAGCCGATGATACGGCGCGGCAGATACAGAAGCAGCAGGAATCCCACTGTGACCAAACCGGCAAACACCAACGATTCCGAAGAAGAACAGTTGGCAAAGTCCTCCACCAGATTCTGGCCGCCGTTCAGGTGGCCGGTCCAGATCATAGCTGCGATTGCCGTTGCAATCATGACGACCATGGGCGCAATCAGATCGATGACCTTGCCTTTGGCGTATTTGCCGCCCTCTGTCGGGTCTTTTGTTTCCTGGTTCTGGAACTCTTCCCCGCCGGAGGTGAACAGATCACCTTTGGCCGCGTTCTCTTCATGCTTTTTCATCAGGCCGAAATCGAAGCCTACAATGGAGGTGAAGAACACCATATACAGGGTTAAAATTGCATAGAGGTTGAACGGAATGGTTTTAACGAACATCTCAAAACCGGACATGGAGCTGCCCGCCGGAACGTAAGAGTTGACGGCTGCCGCCCAGGAAGAAATCGGCGCAATGATGCAGACTGGCGCGGCGGTTGCATCAATGATATACGCCAGCTTGGCACGGGAAACCTTGTACTTATCTGTGACAGGGCGCATGACAGAGCCAACCGTCAGGCAGTTGAAGTAGTCATCCACAAAAATCAGCGCACCGAGCAGAGAGGTCGTTACCAAAGCGGAGCGCTTACTTTTCAGGTGGCTGGAGGCCCACTCACCGTAAGCGCGGGTGCCGCCGGATTCCTGCATAAGCATAACGATCATGCCCAAAAGGATCATGAACATCAGAATGGAAAAATCCACACTATCGATCATTGTGTTAAACAGCGTATCAAACGCAATCCACGGGTGGAATTCTGCCGTCAACAGTGCGCCAAGGGCACACCCCGCAAACAATGACAAATACACTTCTTTGGTCAGCAGTGCCAGCGCAATCGCCACAATGGGCGGCATCAGTGACCACCATGTTCCTACAAACATCCTTAATTCTTCCTTTCCTCTTTTGATCTATCTTGTGCAGCCTTCGATTTGCAGCACAAGTGTTATAAATCATTTTGTTACGCAATGGTATATTTTGAAAGGCATCCGTATTTTATTGACCTTACAGAATTCTTAGTATACAAAATTTTATCAAAAGGCCTCTCTTTCCGTTATATTGGTATGCTGTATTGTGTCATATAGGTACGCAAAAATAAAAGTTTGAATTTTGTAACATTTTGTTTCTCGTTACTTTTTATCTGTTTTATCTGCTACTTTTCACACCGCATTTATATTTTCTGGCAAAACCTCCTGCATAAACTACACCTATAATACACCCATAGTACAACATTTAATCAAAGTTATTCTAACATATTGACCATGCAGATTCAATACGTAAAAAAATAATATATCCTAGATAACGTTGTTTATTTTTCCCCTTCTCATTCTCTTTCTTTTGACGCAAGCTGCACCCAAGAATCCCCGTTATAGGAAGGCAAAGGAGAAACATAATAATTCTGCTTTTTCTCATCGTGTGCCACGCCGAACAAAACGGACTTGTTTTCCAGCTTGCCCTTTACCAAAACACGAAACTCGCCTTTCGGGCTGTCCTTTGGAATCAATACCTTAAAGGTCAGCTCACTGCCTGCAAATTCCGTTTTTTCTTTGTTACTGCTGTCGGTAACTTTTGCCCCTGTGGGTACATTTCCGTCAATCACAACTCTGTAGCTTTTGATGTCCACATTGGATTTCAATGTATATGTCTGAGAGATGTAATTGCTGTCCTTCTCATCAACGGAAACCGTTGTGCTTTTGGGATTGACCGCAAGCCATGTGGGATAAACGGCTGTGTTGGCTCTGCCCTTGGCAACCAAAGCCTTCATTGCCTTTTCCACATGATTATTCTGGCTGCCGTTTGCCTTCCAGTCATTCAAATTGCTGTAATTATCATGGACGATTGCCCAAACCGCCATTTTTGTGATGTAATATGCCTCATAAGCATTTTTCACGCCTAATTCAGCAGGCGTTTTATAAGGGTATCCATTGGTAATCGCACCCCAAACATGAGGATCTTTGTCTAACCTGTCCACATCAACATCATAATTTTTCGCCGCAAAATTCTCTACACCGCCCTTATTCGGATTGGCGCAAAAGGCAGGATATTCCTTTCCGTCCTCCGCCTTATATACAATCACATCGGGTGCAAAATTTCTCGCATCAATCACGCCCTTCCAAGTCAGAAGCTGCCCCTTGCTTTCTTCCTTTACATACAGATTTACCTTGTTTAATGCCGTTTCCATGGAAGTGCCTGCAAACGCCTCCACGCATACCGAAAACAGCATCAAAAAAGATAAAAATACAGATACGATTTTCTTTCCTATCGTCATAATTTTTTCCTCCTTTTTTGCAATAAAAAATGCCTTGGTTTCCCAAGACACTTTGATTTATAAGTAATTCATTTTTTATTTGGAATACAAAATATCATTTTTTGAGAGAAGATATAAACAATACTGGTTCATGCTGATACCCTCGCGCTTGGAGTTTTCCGCAAGTGCGCGGTGCAGCGACTTCGGAAGCCGCAGCTTGAACTGACCGGAATACTCGTCATCAGACGTAGGCTCCGGAATCTCATAGCCATCTTCCAGTGCGGCGGCCAGCCATTCGCGTTTGCAGTCCAGCGCGTTTTTCAGCGCCGCTTCCGCCGTCTCGCCGCTGGTCAGGCAGCCGCGCAGCTCCGGATACGAGGCTACAAAACCGCCTTCCTCCGTGTCCGGAACAAGCTCCAGACGATACGGAAGATTCATATAATACTCAATCGTCTTCACGATTTGACACCTCGCTTTCTACAACTTCTTTTACCATCATAACGTAGACTTTCTTGATCGGTTCGTGCATGGGAATCGTAATTGGTGCGCAGCCGGGCTTGCGAAACGTGCAATGACTGCTGCCGCCGTTTGGCTGGCGCATTTCATAGCCGTAGCTTTCCAGCACCTTGCGCAGCTCGTCAAAACGAAGATCGCGCGATAATCCGCAGATCCTTGCCAATAGTTTATCCCATTTTGACACGGAACATCACCTCTGCCTCTCTGTTCAGTCTTATTATAACATGGTGTCATATATGGTGTCAAATGATTTTTGCATAGGTTTTATACTACCTGCCTGCAATCTTCCGCGCCAGCGACACGGCCCACGAAATCAGCCCCAGGACAACGAGTACATACCAGATCCCATTCGCCAGCGCGTAGTGGCTGTAATACCAGCTGGAAAACAGCGTCGGCACGATCAGCGCATACAAAAGCGGCAGACCAAGGTGCAGCAGCGACGCGGCATGAAATAATACGGACAGAAGCAAGCAGCCTGCCCCAAACACAATCATCAACATGGCATGACCTCCTTTAGAGAATTTGTGCCATGTTAGCTTGGAACAAGGAAAAATTCAAGAGCCATTCCAAAAAATACAGAAAAATTGGAGGGATTCATCATCGAAGTTAAAATCAACAAAGAAATTCAGCGGTATCAGGAGAGCATTCTGTTCGGCTTATCGCTGCGGCAGATGGTGTTCGCGCTGCTCGCCATCGGCGTGGCGGTCGGCGCGTATTTTGGCTTGAAACCGCTCATCGGCGCAGCGGAGGTCGGTTGGGTGTGTATGCTGGCAGCGTTCCCGTTTGCCATGTGCGGCTTTTTTACCTACAACGGCATGCCCGCCGAGCGCTTTCTGCTGGCGGTCATTCGGTCAGAATTTCTCTGTCCGCGTACGCTGTCATATCATCCGCAGAATCTGTATGCAGAGCTTTTATTGGACAACAGTACAATGCGGGAGGTGCTGACACTTGATTAAAACCCTCAACAACACCATCAAGCAGGATCGCACAGCTTACAAGATCCCGCGCAGCGTGCAGGACGTCATTCCCATCCAGTGGATCTTCGCGGATGGGATTTTTCAGTTCGGCACGAAATATTCCAGAACGCTGCGCTTCTCAGACATCAACTATGCCATCGCGTCCAAAGAGGACAAGACTGCCATGTTTCTCGGCTACAGCGAACTGCTGAACGCTTTGGACAGCGGCTCGACCACCAAGCTCACGATCTGCAACAAGCAGGTCAACCGGCAGGCGTTTGAAGATACCGTCCTGCTTCCGCAGCGCGGCGACAGCCTCGACGGATTCGTGAACGAGTTCAACGGGATGCTGGAAGGCAAAATCTCCGGCAGCTCCGCCAGCGTGGA
>OHBE01001454.1_pt1 | contig 20645 bp, 18 predicted proteins | sample 1577231 | NCBI WGS metagenome assembly OHBE01 (sample SAMEA3541506, study PRJEB24748) | human gut metagenome | biome: human gut; feature: human-associated habitat; material: faeces | place: China | collected 2012 | reverse complement strand
TGCCGTTCCACTGCTGCAAGGCCGCGTCAATGTCCGCCTGCGTGACCTTGTAGGGAGAGGGCGTGACCGTGGTTGCCAGCGTGGGGTAAAGCTCGTCCAAAAGCTCCTGATGCAGCCGGTTGTGGAACGCAGGCATATCGAAATAGAGCCGTGTGAGCTGCAAATCGCCGGATTCCATGACAATGCGCCGGATGGCGGCAGCGCCCTCCAGATAGGCGTTTTGACGGTCGGAATTGCGGCAGGCGTTGAGGAAAGCGTCGTCCGCGACAAGCGCGTTGCCTACGGTCAGCTTATACCCCTCAAACAGCTCTGCCACCGTGGGCTGTGGCTGCTCTGCGGCAGGATCGCGGAATACCCTCGTACCGTCTGCGCCAAACTCGGCTTCGTATGCGTCAATGGCGGCTTCCGCCTCATGGTCAACGGAGCGCAGGGTATAGACGCGGCGCTCACCTCTAAAGTCCGGCGCTGCGGCAATGGTTACATCGTATTTGCCCCGCAGTTCCTCCACATAGTTCTCCAGATTGTGCGCCGGAACGCCGCACATAGCAACACGGCCAGCGCCGGGTATCGCTCTTGTGGTAAGGTTGAGGTCAAGCAGCTCCACCGCCTGTTTTGCGTCCTCGCCGTAAATCTCAAAGAAATCGCCCACCTGAAACAGCACGATGTCGTCCGGATGGGCTTCCTTGATGGCATTGTAGTCGGTCTGCGCCGTGCGCTCCGCTTCCTTTTCCCGCTGAAGCTGGGCGTACCGCTCCTTTTCCCTTGGGGAGAGGAAGCGGTCCTTCTGAATGAGGCTGTCAATCCTTGCGGCCACCTTCGTCCAGCTCAGCTCCACATTGGCGCAGTCTGCCTTTTTCAGCGTAATGCCTTTTGCACTATGATCTTCATAGCTGCCGCTTGCTCCGGATACAGCATGGGTATGACCTCCTGTGCCATACTCATCTTTAAGGAAAGCTGCCTTTTCCTTGCCGGTGTGGTCGGCGGTGAAGTATTCGTAGATTCTGCCATTGCCGCCCTCGACACCGCTGCCGCGATCCAGCGCGTGGTCAATCTCGTCCTCCGTGATGAAGCGCCCCAGCTCCGGCACGGCGGCCATTTCGGAGGAATACTCCCTGCGGGGCAAGGACAGACCCCGCAGGCTCTGCCAAATCTGATCGAGCTTGTGATAGTGGAATCGCAGCAGGCTTCTGTCCTGCTCATGGGCGGCGTAAAACTGCGCGAACTCGCCGAAGAGCGTGTCGCGGAAGGAAGAATCCGTCAGGCGTTCGGCAAGGCGCTCCGTTTCATCAGGAAATCCGCCGCCACGCAGCGTATCCATGCAGGAGAGATAGCCCTGCTCCCGTGCCTCGTCGCTGAGATCGTGCTTCAGATACCAGAGGGCTTGGGCAAGCTGCATCCGCTCATGCTGCCCTGCTTCGGCAAGCTCTACATTGGAGGCATACGCGCCACTTTCCATAAGCTGGGAAATGCGCGCGGCGGCGTCCTGCCATGCGATCACCTGCGCGGTGCGCACATACTCCGCGCTCCTGCCGGGGGCGATGTGGATGCCGTCAGCGGCATACCACGCGGAAAGCTCGCCCTCCGGCGTCTTAAAGCCGTTGCCGCCGTGGAAGGTGTTTTGCAGCAGCGCGGCAATGTCCTCCGCAGACTTCTGCTTCTGGAACGCGGCGGCAATGACCATGCGGGTATCGTCCTCGTTGCCGCCCAGCCGCAGCACATGGTCAAGCTGCGCCTGAGAAACGGAAAAAGCGAAGGGCGTCTGTGCGCTCTCCGCTTCTTCTATGGCTGTAATCTGTTCCGCTTCGGTGGGGAAAAAGGATAGCTGGCCGCCCCGTGCGGGGTGCTCTGTTATGCGTAGATCAGCTCCGCGAGAATCACTTCCTCGGCCTGCGCCTTGCAGGTGTTCATCAGGCCCACCCATTTCATTGGGTCGCAGGCTTTCAGCGCTTCCGTCGCCCCGGCCTCCGACGCCAGCTTTGGCATCATCTGCTCTAAGCGGCTCTGCGCCGCCTGCTCGATCTCCAGCAGGTGCGGGAACAGGGTTTCCTCCAAGATCATCTGGTTCCAGAGAATGGGACGATGCTCCTTCAGGTACTTCTGGCGCATCCGTCCGTACTTGCCGAGGGGCTGCTCCGGCACTTCGATCTTCAGGTCGGGGATCATGTAATCTCCGTTCTTCGTGTAAGTCAGGTTGTTCTCCATGCTCTGCCGTCCTTTCCGCGCTGTGTTCGCGCTCATAATTTCGTATGGTGACTTCGATCTGACGCAAAACCTGTTCATTGATCTCACTCACCGCCGTGCCGAGGGCTGCTACCGTGCGCGGGGTGTTGAAATCAAAGATGCTGAAAAAATCCTCGTGCTCAAAGTGATCCTCCGGCTGCATCCCGCAGCGGGACATGAGGGAGTAGGTGATGCTGACCGTTGCGGCATTTTTGAATGCCACCTCGATGTTGTAATCATCATACTCCTCCAGATAGGAATCCGCAACGATGCCGAGGATGTCGCGGGAATGGTTGCGCCAGTATTCCGCAGCAAGCTGAGAAGCGACGTTCTCGAACTGCTCCGAAAGGCCGTTTTTGCCGGAAACGCCGTAATTACGCTCCAGCATGGCGCTCACGCTGTCGGTATGTGCGTCTTTCAGCTCCCACAAGTTGACGCGGCGGGCGTTTTCCTTGCCGCCGGTGTCGGAAACGTCAAAGACGTATTTAAGCCGGGGCTTGTAGCCGGAAGCGTCAATGAGGGCGATGCCCGTGCTGCCGCGCCTAACATAGCGCCCCATTTTCTCGTTCCAGAAGTCGTACTCCGCGCAGGCGGTGGCTTCCGGACGCTGCATATAGATCATGAGCTGCTCGTTGTAGGGGTATTTATACAGCCTTGCGGCGGTGGTCAGGAACGCCGTCCACGCCAGATGGCTGCCGGTGATCTGCCGCGCGGTGCGCTCCGCCTGCTCCGCGTAGGCTTGCAGTTTGTTGGGCATAAGCAAAATCCTCCCTTCATGGTTTTATCGTGGTTTTCGTTTTTTCATAGGAAACGCGCCGGATGATACATTCCTCATCCGGCGCGCTCCCAGCGGCGAATCTGCGATTTTTCCGGCTCTTGACCGTAAAACAGTCAGCTTTGCTCAGAGGTCAAAATCCGGCGTCAGGTCAAGGGCGGCATACTCCGCGTCGGTAATGCCCCGCAGCTTTGCGAGGGCGCTGTCCGTCAGCTCCCGCAGCTCGGCCTCCTCCGCGTCCAGATACCCCCACATTTCTGTGAGAGCCGCAATCAGGCCCTCGCGGGTGCCGTCTGCGTTGTAGATGCTCATGAGGTTGATTTCTTCATGGGTAAATGGGTTGTTTTTCATATCAAAGCTCTCTTTCCGCGCTCCGTTTGGGCGCTTTCTTGTTTTTCGCCTGCTCCGGCGTCTTTTCCCTGAGCTTTTCCAGCACGGAGGGCTTCTTCTTCTCGCGGTGGGAGGCCGCAGCCAGCTCCGTCAGAGAGATGGAAAAGCCCGCCTTGACCTGCGCCTCAAGATCGGCCACGGTGGGCTGTTTGGGGCCGTTGTTCAAGATGCCGTCTATCATACCGTAGTCGTCCTCCAGCAGCATCTCCGCGTTTTTGAGGTAGTTCTCCGGCTTGAGGAAATTGGGAAGCTCCCGGAAGCCGATGCTGTCAACGTAATGACAGGATACTACGCCGTTCTGCTTTAGGGCAACGATGTCGCTGACCGACAGGCTGTGTCCCTTGAAATCCGCAGGGTGATCCACGTTGAACCGCTGATAAATCATATCCAGATTGGTTCTGGCATTCCCATAATCCATAAGCCCTCCGGTGTAGATCGCGTCGTAGCCGCCGCGCTCCGGCGTGACGCCCTTGCTCTGCAAGTAGTCATAGTTCATGAAGCGGTAAGCGTCCAGCTCACCGCCGCGCCGAATCTGGTAAATGAGGAAAGCGTCCTGTGGGTTTTCCAGAAACAGCTTTTCCGTGTCTGCCTGTTCGCTCAGCGTCACAACACCGCGCACCGCGTCCCATTCCTCGCGCTCCACGCCGAACACGCCGGTGTGGGAGGAAATATCCTCGGCGTCCAGCGCCATGGCCTCGGTGTTGTCGCCGTAGAGCAGGAACACGGGAACGTCCTGCATGAACAGCTCCATGGCACGCTCCTTGGTCAGCGGCAGCATGGCGTTGCCGTCCGTGTAGCCGTACTGATACATTTCTAAAAAGCCGATGCCGGTATCCGGCATGGGATAGCCCTGCTCCAGCTCCGGCAGCGGCGGCAGCTCGTTTGCTTCCTGCAAAGCCTGAATCATCTCGGAATCGGCATGGCGGAGAGGTACGGCATCCCCGATTTCATGGAGCTTGCATATCTCCAGTGCCGCTGCGGAAAGGGTCATATCCGGTGCGTCAAGCTGCCCGCCGTCCAGCGCTTTCTTTGTCCCTGCGTCATAGATGGTGTAGTCGATGCCCTCCTCCGTGCGCTGCACATGGATATATTTGCTGTCGTCTGCCAGATACAGCTTTTCTGTTTCAACTTCCGGCTGCGGCTCCTCCTTGGTCCGCCATTCCTGACGGAACAGGCCGTTGAAGCGTTCCAGAAGCCCATGGGAGCCGTCATCAATGCCGATCTCGTCTGCCAGCTTGACGAAATCCTCCAGCTCCTTCCGCAGCTCTGCGTCCTCACCGGCAAGCAGCCTGTCCGCCACCACCTCCGCTGCGGCTCTGTCCGCGCTGTCGGGAACGTTCAGATCCCGGCGCAGGAACGCCGCGTAGTCGGCGGCGAAGGCCAGCGCGTCGGCGCGGGAGGGCGGGATGGTGACAAGCTCATATTCCGTGTCCTTGGGAAGCTCGATGCCGCGCTCCTTGCAAACCTCCGCGAAATGCTTTTCCACGTCGGTGATGATTCCGTTTGCGGTCTTGCCGATGGTGTCCAGACTGGCACGGAACTCCGGCAGCTCGGCGTTTTTTGACCACGTTGCCACATAGCCGAAGCTGTTCGCGCCGGTTTCAATGCCGAAATAGGCGCAGACCATGAAGGAGATGCTTTCGGCCTCCACCTCCTCGGTATTGCGGCTTTTGGCCTTGCGCTCCGCCGCCTGCTGCAAGCCGTAGTTGTGGAGCTTGGCGTGGGCGATCTCATGGACGGCGGCGGATACCGTCTGCACCTCGCTCATGCCCTCCCGCAGCGTGATGCTCTGGGATTTGGGGCTGAAATAGCCGTCCATATCCGCAGACAGCGGCTTGAACTCCACCGGCACGGGAGCGGAACGGCGCAGCGCCTCCATGAACGCCTCATAATTCTCAACGCTGCCGGTCAGGTTGGCGACGGGACTGGCCACGCGCTCAGGCAGGGGCTTTCCGTCCGTCTGGGCGTAGTCGAACACCTTGACCGGGCGGAACATGGGGATCTCGATCTCCTTTTCCTCGGTGATGATTTTGCCGTCCGCGTCCAGAATGGGCAGCTTGGTGTCCGGGTCGAGCTTTTCCTGCTCGATTTTCTTCTTATACGGCGTGGGCGCGATGATGGTGATGCCCTTCTCGCCCCGCAGCACATGGCGGGAGAACTTGTCCCGCCAGCGGTTGTAGCCCGCCACAAGTGTGGCGTCCGGGCGCTGCAAGTGGATGAGCGCCTGATTGTTGAGGGAATAGTTGTGGAACCGGCTCATGGTGCGCAGGTAATTGCGGTACTTTTCCATATCGCCGGATTCAAAGATGTCGCGGATGCCCGCCTCGATGCGGTCGGTGATCTCCTTGAGCTGTTCTCTGTTTTTACCGGGTTTCTCTGGCATAGGTTCCTCCTTCCGTCAGGTCGATACGCAGGAGCTGAAGCCCCTGCGAAAGATATTCCCGTAAATCCGTTTTTCCGCAGAGATAGCGGATGTCGCCTGCCTTGTCCTGCTCACGCAGCGTCCACAGGTCCGCCGCCCACCGGACAAAAACCGCGTCCGGCGCGTTGATGGGCTTTTTGTGGCGAAGATAGAGGCTGTGCCGCCCCAGCACCATGATCGTGCAGACGGTATTGACCACATCGAGAGAACATTCGTTGAGAACGGCGATTCTCCGTTCATACGAGGCCGCTTCCAGCAGCTCGCGCAGCGCAGGCTTGGCATTTTCAATCATTGCCGGATAATCCGCTCTTGTCGGATATGGAGATTTTCGTGTCATAGGCACTTCCTTTCATTTCATGGGCTGTTTACCCCTAAAATGGCAGCGCCCGCGCAGGGGTAGGCTTTCCTGTGCGGGCGCGCGGTTCTTATTCATTTTCGGAGTATATACTCCTTGCGGGCGGCGTATATCCGGCGTTTTTGGCGCGTTCGCTGGCGGCCCTGCGCCGCTCGTCGCTGAACGGCTCCCGGACGCTGACGCAGCTTTTCGGCACGGCGTAGCTGACCGCTCCGGCATGGACGGCCTTATCCGGGTACACCTTGTCCGGGTATTTCTCCGCAAGGAGCTTGAGCTTGCGCTTCAGCTTGGGGTCGTGGGTGTAGATGCTGGCGGTGGATTCTTCCTCATTGTAGAGGATGATACTTTCCTGCTCCAGCTTGGAGAGCTTCATGTCCTCGCCCCCTTGTCAAATTCCAAACGGAAGCGGACGCTCTCGCCGGTATCCTCCAGCACGGCAGTGGCGTCGTAGGTGCCGCCGGTCTTTTCGGAGTAGAGGCCGGTGAGCTTCACCCGCCCGTCTGCCAGCAGCGCGGCGGCGACCTTCTTTGTCAGGGCGGCGCGCTTGGCGGCAAAGAACCTGTTGTCCCGCCACAGCCCGAAGCGGCAGTCGTTTTTCTCACAGAAGAAGCCCTTTTTGCTCTCGGTCACGTCGCTGCCGCAGCGGGGGCATTTGCCAATGACCTCACGGCCGGAGGGAAACAGCACCTCCGCGCCGGAGATGACCTTGTAGTTTTTTACCAGCTCCGTGAGCATTTCCGCAATGCCGGTCATGAACTCGTCCGGGGAAAGCTCGCCGCGCTCCACCTGCTGCAAGCGGTATTCCCATTCGGCGGTGAGAAGCGGGGACTGGAGCTGCTCCGGCAGTACGGTGATGAGGGAAACGCCGGTATGGGCAGGCACAAGGCTGACGGCCTTCTTCGCCCGCTTGCGCTCCACAAAGCCCGTGGCTACCAGCTTTTCGATGATGGCGGCGCGGGTGGCGGGCGTTCCCAGCCCCTTCCGTTCCGCTTCTTCCGGCATATCTTCCTTTCCGGCAGTCTCCATGGCGGAGAGCAGCGTGTCCTCGGTGAAGTGCCTGGGCGGCGTGGTCTTGCCCTCCTTTACGGCGGCTTCGGCGCACTCCAATACCTGCCCCTCCGACAGCTCCGGCAAGGCGGCGTCCTGCTTTTCCTGCGCGAGATACTGCTTCCAGCCGGTATCAAGGACGGTTTTGCCCTTGACGGTGAATACAGCGCCGCCGCATTCCAGCGTAACTGTGGTTTCCGCATAGCGGTGGGCGTCGCTGACCGCCCGGAGAAGCTGACCTGCCACAAGGCGCAAAATCTCTCGCTCCCCCAGCGGCAGGACGGAGGTATCCGCCTTGCCCGCGCTGGCGGTGGGAAGAATGGCGTGGTGGTCGCTGACCTTGCGGCTGTCGCAGACCTGCCCTGCGTTCACACGCCCCGGCGCGGTGGTTTCACAGATGGCGGCAGCAACGGCCACAAGCTCCGGCACGGAGGCTTCCAGATCATCAGTGAGGAAGCGGCTGTCCGTGCGGGGATAGGTGCAGAGCTTTTTCTCGTAGAGGGCTTGCAGGTAATCAAGCGTCTGCTGTGCGGTATAGCCGAGGCTGCGGTTGGCCTCCCGCTGGAGGGCGGTCAGGTCGTAGAGCCGGGGCGCGTTCTCCGTTTTCTCCGTGCGCTGCACCGCCTTGACCGTGACCGGCTGACCGGCGCAGGCGGCGGCAAGAGCGTCCGCCTCCGCTTTCTCTTTGAACTTTTCGGACACGGCGGCAAAATCGCCGCAGCGAAGATTTACCGTGTAAAAGGCTTCCGGGCGGAACGCCCCGATCTCCGCCTCCCGTTGGACGATGAGCGCCAGCGTGGGCGTCATGACGCGCCCCACGTTCAGAGTGCGGTGGTAGAGGACGGAAAACAGGCGCGTGGCGTTGATGCCCACCAGCCAGTCCGCGCGGGCGCGGCAGAGGGCGGACTGATGCAGCCCGTCGTATTCCCGTCCCGGACGAAGGTCCGCAAAGCCCCTGCGGATGGCCTCGTCCTCCATGGAGGAGATCCACAGCCGCTTCATGGTCTTTGTGCAGCCCGCCATGTAGTAGACGGTGCGGAAGATAAGCTCGCCCTCGCGCCCTGCGTCGCAGGCGTTGATGACCTCGGTCACGTCCTCCCGGCGCAGGAGGTCCCGCAGCAGCTCGAACTGTTTGGCTTTGTCCGCTTTCAGCGTGAAGCGCCAGTTTGCGGGCAGGATGGGCAGATCGTCATAGCGCCATTTTGCGTACTTTTCATCGTACACATCCGCGCCCGCCAGCTCCGCCAGATGCCCGAAGCACCAGCTTACAAGGTAGCCGTTTCCCGAAAGATAGCCGTCGTTGCGTTTGGTCGCGCCCAGCACGGCGGCGATGGACTGGGCGACGGAGGGCTTTTCCGCGATCACTAATTTATGGTGTGTCATATTCATTTTTCTCCTTTTCTGCATAGCAAAAAGCAGCCCCGAAGGACTGCTTTTCGCGTTTGGTATTTGGTTGTGTGGTTTTCCCCGGTCAGAACTGACTGGGCGAGTAGCGCACGGTGACAACGACGACGGTACGGTGTTCCTCGTCAATGCGATAGATGGCGGTGTAGTTTTTGATGAGGAGCTGACGGTAGCCCTTTCCGGCATACGCGCCGGTTTTCCGCTCCGGGCAGCGGCGCGGCATGGAATCCAGCGAGAGGATTTCCTCCGTAATGGTATCAACGAGCTTCAGCGCCGTTTCCGGCTCTAAAAGCGTCCGCGCAATATACGAATAGATGCCGTCCAAATCTCGGAGGGCGCGGGGCGAGAGCTTTACGCTGTACTTATCCAAAATACTTCCTCCGCAGCGCGCCAAGCGCCTCCTTCGCGTCCAGAAGCTGACCGCCTGCGGCGATCTCCTGCTCCGCGTCCGCAATCGCCTTGTCCGTCGCTATACAATCCAGCATTTCCTCATAGGTTTCAATGCTCATGACTACCAGATCGCCGTAACCGTTTTTCGTGATGAAAACAGGCTCGCGGCGCGCATGGCAGGCGTCGGAAATCTCCGATGTGTTTCTCAGGTCTGTAATCGGTCTGATCTGCGGCATATCGCCACCTCCTTTCTTGCTCATAATTATAGCATTATTATGTGCAAAATACAAGAGGTTTTGCGCAGGTCATAGAAAAGTTACAAAGACAGCTCCGGCTTTTTCCGCACCGCCTTTTCCCGCAGATCGGTGTCACGGTAGCAGGGGCGGAGGCAGACGGTGCCGTAGCGGGAACAGCCGCAGCAGAAATGCCCCTCCGGGGCAGGGGTGCGCGGCGTTTCCTCTTTTCCCGGATAGGGGCGCTGCATCATCAGCCGCTCCAGCGGGTTTTTGGTGAAAAGGGTCATGCATCCGCGTCCTCCGTTTCCTCCGGCTCGTCCGCATCGTCCTCGTTTTCGTATTCCTCATCTTCATCCTCATCGCCGTAGTCGTAATCGTCCAAGTCCACAGGTCCCTTTGTGTCGGGCTTTTTCTTACGGAGCTTGAACCAATACAGCGCGCCGCCGCCCGCCATCAGGAGCAGCAGCACAATCACAACAAGACCGCTGCCGGACTTCTTTTCGCCGCCGGACTTGTCCGGGCTGTCAGTCGTATCTGGTGTCGGGTCGGGTTCCGGCGTCTTTTCCGTAGCCTTTTCCTTGCCCATGCACTCCGTCATATTGGTCTTGCAGACTGCGCAGGCGGTGTTGACCGCACCTGCCTCGCACTTGTCCTTGCAGGAGCAGACAGGGGCGGAATCCTCGTCGATGAGTGCAAGCAGGTCGCTTTCGTCCACAAGGTTCAAAAAGTAGGTTTCATACTGATCTCCATCCTCATCCAGCGGCTTATCATAGTCAATCACCAGATAGAGCGTATGGCCGTTGCGGGTTTCCACCGCGATGAACTGCTTGTTGGTGTGCTTGTCGTAGAGCAGGTCGCGGGTGACGGCGCTGCCGTTTTGGGAAAAGCCCGTTCCTTTCTCAATGGCGACAGGCGCGGCGGTACCGGCGGGCTCCTGTGCTTTCGCCGGCTCTGTGGCTGCGGGCGTCTGTGCCGCAGCGGGCTTTCCCGTGCTGCCGGAGGCGTTGGAGGGCTTTCCTGCACCGGTATTGCTGCCGTTGCTGCCGGTATTGCCGCTGCTGCTGGTATTGCCGCTGCTGCCGGTATTGCCGGAGGGCGGCTTCCTGCAATCGCAGTCTGCGGGACAATGGGCGCTGTGCTGCTCCGGCGTGGGGCTGGGCGCAGGCGTTTCCTTTTCATAGAAGGGGTTGGCGATCACCACATAGCCCGTGCGGTTGCCTGCATTGTCCACGCCCATGATGTAAAAGTGGGAATCCCGCGTGTTTTTGTCAATGCGGACGCTGAACTCGCCGTTTTGCAGGGTGGTGTAAAGCTCATCGTTCACGTAGACCCCGGCTATGCCAGAGAGGGTGTCGGCGGCCTCCACGCGCAGCAGCGTACCGCTGACGCCTGCGCGAAGGACCGGCGCTTCAAGGTCTATGCAGCGCAGCTCCAGCGTCAGCGTATGCTCCGTGCCGTAGGGGTCGGTGACAAAGAAAAACACGATACCGTTGTCCGGCACCGTGTAACGGGCGAGGCCATCGTGGGCAAGCTGCTCCGTCAGGTCTGTTCTCTGCGCGTTTTCGCCCAGTGCTGCCTCCGCCTTGTTCCAGCCGGTGCCTTTCTTATCCACGATACGGACGGTGATTGTTACCGGTGCATTGTGCCAGCCTGTCGGAATATCTGCGTCCAGCGCGTATTCCGCCTCCGGCTGCGGCGTTTCCGTCGTTTCAGGCGGCGCGGGAGCCGGTTCCTGTGTGTCCGGCGTTTCTTCGGGCGTGGCGGAAGGCTCGGCCTCCACGATCTCCGGCGTGCTTTCCGGCGCGTCGCCTGCCGGGGCGTCCTCCATATCCGTCGCCATGGCCATGCCGGACATGGTGAGGAACATCAGGGCAAGGCAAAGGACGGCGGCAACTCCGCGCAGCAGCCGGTTGTTATTCTTCTTCATGCACATAGTCCGTATCCTCCTTGGTATTAGGTGTGATAAAGGGCGCGCCGCCCCTTTTGAGCTGTGTGAGGAACTGCGCCAGCTCCTCCATGCTCATGCCGGTGGCGCGGGCAAGGCCGATGATGTCGGTATTCTCCAGCTCGACGATGCTCTCGTCAAGCTCCCGGTTGCGGGAGCGGAGGGCGGCGATCTTTTCATCGTTTTTCGCCCGTTCAGCCTTGAGCTTTGTAATCTTAGGGTTCATTTTTTTGCTCCTTTCTGAGAGATCAGGGCGCAGGTACGCGCCCGTAGGCAAGGAAGTGGGATTGCCAGTAGCTTGAATTGAGGCTTGTGTACTGGATGGGGTCGCCGCAGTGGAGCATCATATCATTGCCCACATAGATGCCAACATGGGACGCGCCAGTGGTGTCATAGGTGCCTTGGAAAAACACCAGATCGCCCGGTCGGACATTGGCGGCGGACACCCGCGTACAGATGCCCAGCAGCCCGGACGCACCCAGCCTGCCGAAGCTCCAGCCCACGCCGCAGTTGTTGTAGACATAGCTGACAAAGCCGGAGCAGTCGAAGGAGGTGGCGGGCGTGCTGCCGCCCCAGACGTAGGGGTAGCCGAGATACTTCTCCGCCTCCTTGATGATGGCGGCGAACTGCGCGTCCTCCAGCGCCTCCGGGGGTATCTCATACTTCTCATAGTCGGCGGTGTAGTATTTCCCGATGTACTCCGAGCCGCCGAAGAGGTCCGGGCGGTTGCCCAGAGTAGCCATATACATGGCATACAAGGAGAGCTGATCCTGCGACATGATATAGACCGGCACATGGGAGAGGTTGAAGTTTTCCAGCCGGACTGTGCAGATGTAATAGATGTACGGCACCTGCACGGTATATTCATAGCTGTGCAGATTGCCCTCCGCATCGGTATAGTAGCCGGTGCGCGTTTCGGTGCGGTATCTCGTTTCCGTGGTGACGGTTTCCGTTAGGATGTACTGCTTTTCAAACAGCATATCGAGTATGCCGCCTACCTCGGAAAGCGTCCACTCCCTGCCCATAAGGGCGGTGACAGCGGAGATCAGCACATAGGGGTCATGCTCAATGTCGTCCAGATCAAAATGGTACTCGTCGTAGTCGTGGGTGCTTTCGTAGGTGTCGAGATACTGCTGCAATTCCGCTTCCATGGCACAATATTGCGCCTCTGCCGCCAGCATATCCGCGTCCTCACTGGGGTAGGTGGATACGTTAACGCCGGTTGCCCCGCCCTGAATCAGCATGGAGCAGGAGGAAACGGTGCAGAGGATGAGGACGATCATTGCCGCGATGCCGCCCACGATAAGAAAGCCCTTTTTGTGACGGGCGATGAACTCGCCGGCTTTCTTTGTGTTCTCCGCGGCTTTCCGCGCCGCCTTTGCCGTGGCTTCGGAGGCTTTGACCGTATTCCCGGCGCTTTTTCCGGCTTTGGCGGCGGCGTACTCCCGCTTGATGGCCTGCTTCTGCTGCCAGCGGGAGTAGGGATTGCTGGAAAACTGCGGGTCATGGTGCTGTGCCGTTTTGTCCAACGCGCGGAGGTTGGCGCGGTCTGCCTTGGCCTCGGCGCGGTCTGCGCGGCGGTAGGGCTTCTCCTTGTGGGAGCGGTGGGCGTGCTGTGCAAGGCGCACGGCGCGCTCCGCCGCCTGCTCCACGCCGTGGGCGCTCTCCACACCCACATTATCCTGCTCATGTTCCCGAATCTCCCTGTGGACGGCGGACAGCGCCGCCGCACCGGGCGCGTCCCGCAGGGCGTGGGTGAGCTTGGAGGGCGGTCGTTTCTTGTCCACCTCCTCAAAGGAAAGGCGCGTTGTGACCGTGCCGGTTTTCGGGTCAACGACGCGCTGCTTTTTCTTTACGGTTTTCTTCGGTATCTTCGCCTCGGCCTTTTCCAGCTTTTGATAGGCTTTATCCGCTTTTTTGACGGCCTTTTTCAGTTCCGGCGCTGTCCGCTCCTCCTGCGTGAACAGCAGCCGGGGCGAGCGTTTGCTCATGGGGTTTCACCTCCTGTCAGGGCATACGGTACGCCGAGAAAGTCCAGCACCTTACCGCAGCCCAATTTATGGATACAGAAATCGTACTGCTTGGGATGTGTCAGCGCCATGCGCTGAAAGCGGTTCGGCTCCTTTTCCAGATGAACACCGAACATACAAAACATACAGCCGGTGCGCTTCGCGCCGGTAGTGGTCAGCCTGCCGTTTTCCTCCACGATCTCGCCGTAAACGGAGGCATACGGGATGCCGGTCATTCTGAGATATTCCAAAACATCCTGCTCCGTCCAGAAGGACATGGGCTGCGAGGTGGGGTCCCGCTTGTGATAGGCGTTGCAGCCGATTTTGAGATAGACGCTCTGACGGCGTGCGCTCTCACAAGCCATGGTCGCAATGATCTGCTTTCTACCGGTTTCCCGGTTATATCTGTGCAGGGGACGCTCCTTCATGACGGAACAGCACTGATCGGAAACGAAAAACGGCGCATCCAGCAGGATACGCCATTTCATGTATCGTTCATTGTATTTTGAGGGCGTACCGTCCGCGTTCAAACCGTTCAGATGGCACAGCGCCCACGGGCTGCCACGCTTTGCATAGCGAACGCGCCGTGCCACGTCTTTGGAAACGACGGGATAGCCATATTCCGATATGACCTTTGAAAAGGGCATCTCCGGGCGCAGCCACATTACATTGGGAACGGTTTTGACAAACTCCCGTATCTCCGGGTATTCCAGCCCCGTGTCCACAAATACGGCGGGAATGTCGGGAAACGCCCGCCGCGCAAGGTCCAGCAGAACGGTGCTGTCCTTGCCGCCCGAAAAGGAGACGGCTACCTTGCCGTCGTAGTGGTGATACCACTCGATGATCTTCGCCTGCGTCACGCGAATTTTCCGCTCCAGCGGCCACGCCTGCATGACGCTCAAATCCTGCCGGGTGTAGGCGTTCATACCGCGACACCTCCGATCCGTTTCTCCGCCAGCTTACAGTATTCCGGGTTCAGCTCAATGCCGATGTAGTGCCGTCCGAGCTGCTTTGCCACCGCCGCCGTAGTGCCGGAGCCGAGGAAGGGATCCAGCACCACGCCTCCGGGCGGGCAGCCTGCCAGCAGGCAGGTTTCCGCCAGCTTGGGCGGGAAAGCGGCGAAATGCCCACCCCTGTACGGCACGGTGTTGATCTGCCATACGTCGCGCTTGTTGCGAAGCTGTGGAATATCTGCATCCGTATAGGTTCCGGCAGCTCTTGGCAGATTGATTTTCTGGATATTCTGCTGTCCGGGAATGCCGCTTCCGTGCTTGGTAGCCGTGCTTCGCGCGCCTTTCATGCGCCGTACCGTCGTTTCCGCGACCGGCTCCGCGATGGCGGCAGCATCGTAATAGTAGCGGCGGGACTTGGACAGCAGGAAGATATGCTCATAGCAGCGGCTTGGCCTGTCCTTGGTGCTTTCCGGCATGGGGTTCGCTTTCATCCAGATGATGTCCGAGCGCAGATACCAGCCGTCTGCGCGCAGCGCGAACGCCAGCAGCCACGGGATGCCGATCATGTCCTTTGCCTTGCAGCCCTCCACCTTGCCGTTGAGGGCGACCGCCTGACCGGTCCTGCCGTTGGGGTACTTGGGGTCGAGGGCTTCGCCCTGATTGCCCTTTCCGGCATAGGTGTCCGCGATATTGAGCCAGAGTGTTCCGTCCGGCGTGAGAACGCGCCTGACCTCCCGGAAAATGGAAGTCAGGCGCTCCACATACAGCGCCGAGGTTTCCTCCCGCCCGATCTGCCCATCTACGCCGTAATCCCGCAGTGCGTAGTACGGCGGCGAGGTCACGCAGCAGTTCACGGAATTGTCCGGCAGGGTTTTCAGCACGGTCAGGGCGTCGCCGCAGTAGATGCGGTCAGCCTGCATAGTCGAACTCATCCCTTAGAAGCGAGGTAAGCCCCTCGACAGCAGTGAGGATGTCCCTGCACACGCCGGTCAACTCAGATATGGCCGGTTCTCCGTCATACTCAAATACGTCGGCGTCCTCATTGTCCTCGTCAGCCTCGCGCTCTGCGGCGTATTCGCGCTCAATGCGCTCGGCGTACTCGCAGCAGCGTTCGCCGGGGCAGCAGGGATTATCCGCAGGAACGTAACCGGCATATTCCGGCTCGATCAGGTCGTTTTCGATGAGGTCGGACAGGTCCGCAAGGTCACGGGACTTGAGGTAATTGAGCGCCCTGCCCCAAGAACTGAACATCTCCTCGCAGCGCTCGTCAAAGTCGAGGGTGGATCTGCGTACAAGGTCCAGATAGCCGTCCTTCTCGGCTCCGTTTTTGATGTAGTGCATGAGGATGGTCGCCATCCACAGCAGCTCCAGCTTTTCCTCGATGTGGCGCAGATAGTCCTCGCCGTGGATCAGGTACAGATTTTCTTTTTTCATGGTGTTACGCTCCTTATTCGTTTAATCAATCAGTTGGAAGCGCCTCGCCGCAGCGGAGCAGCTCCCGGAACAGGCTCTTGCCCATGGGGGTGATGAGGGTGTACGCGCCGCCGTGACCGTTGCGGACATAATCCCTCACGCGGAACAGCCCGCGGTTGCGGGGGATGGCGTAGGGCATGAGGTTCCCCGCAGGGCTGCGGTAGAGAAAGCCGGTCTGCTGGAGAAAGCGGGCAAACCAGCGCTCCGGCACATTCAGCTCCTTTGCCGTGGTGCGAAGGTTGGTGCAGCCGTCCGCGTCCATAAAGGCGTCGTAGTAATCCGCCTTGGGCAGCAGCGTTTGGCGCTCCGCCCTGTGCCGCAGGTTCTCCGCATGGGCGGCGTAGAGGCTTTTCATCAGCGCGTCCAGTAGCTCAGGGTGCTCGGCGAACAGCTTGAGCTTCTCGTCGGTGATATACACGCCGTGCTTGCGGATGGCCGGAATGACCTCATGGGTGATCCAGCGCTTGAACGCCTTTGCCTCCGGCTTGCGGGAGGTGATCACCAGCGAATACAGTCCGGGTTCGTTGATGATTGCCATGCGCTGTTTCCCGCCAAGGGTATCAATAGTACTGATACCCTTTTCATCATCATCCAGACGCTCAACCGTCATGCTCGGATTCCCCAGTTCCAGCGCTTTGCACACATCCGCCGCTACGAACCACGGCTCGCCGTTGAGGTTCAGCGTTCGCACCTTTCCAAAGGCGTCGTTTTCAAAAATCATCAGTTTGTTTTCCATTGTGCAATTCCTTTCTTGTTTTGTTATGCAGTCTGCTCCTGTGGCTTGGTGGTTAGCAGGTCATAGAGTTCCCCGCGGGGGAAGCGGTCTACAAAGGGCAGGATAACGTTGCCGTAAAAAAGCAGCCCTTCGCCTTCACCGCTGTGGGTGACATACGAGAGCTGATGCGGGGAGATATTGAGCTGTTTGGCGAGAATCTGCCGGTCGCCGCTGGCCTGATTGAGCATGAGGATGAAATCGCTGTTTTCAAAGATGTTCTCCACCTCGCGGGAGGAGAGCAGGTCCTTGACGTTCTGGGTGATGCCGGTGGGGATACCGCCCCACTTGCGGAAGCGCTTCCAAATCTCCACGGTGTAGGCGGCGGTCTGCTCCTCGCGCAGCAAAAGGTGCATTTCGTCAATGTAGTAGCGGGTGGATTTGTGGGCTTCCCGGTTGACGGTCACTCGATTCCACACGGCGTCCTGAACGATGAGCATCCCGATCTTTTTGAGCTGCTTGCCCAGCTCCTTGATGTCGAAGCTGACAATGCGGTTTTCAATGTTGATGTTGGTGCGGTGGTTGAACACGTTGAGAGAGCCGGAAACGTAGATTTCCAAAGCCGTGGCGATGTACTGCGCCTCCTTTTCCTCCTGCCGCCGCAGCTCGTTATACAAGTCCTCCAGAATCGGCATATTCTCAGGCTTCGGGTCGCTGAGATAATCCCGGTACACCATGCGCACACAGCGGTCGATGATGGTCTTTTCCACCGGCATGAGGCCGTCCTTGCCGCCCACGATCAGCTCGCACAGGGACAGGATGAAGTCGGATTTCAGGCTCAGCGGGTTTTCATCGTCGCTGTAATTCAGGTTCAAATCCATGGGGTTCAGGTAGTCGGTGGAGGTGGGCGAGATCTTCACCACCTGCCCGTGCAGGTGCTCCACCAGCGGGCCGTACTCCGCCTCCGGGTCGCAGATGATGATATCGTCGTTTGTGACGAGGAACACGTTGGCGATCTCACGCTTGGCGGAGAAGGACTTGCCGCTTCCGGGCGTGCCTAAGATCAGCCCGTTGGGGTTTTTCAGCAGCTTTCTGTCCACCATGATGAGGTTGTTGGAAAGGGCGTTCAGCCCGCAGTACAGGGCTTCCTTGCCGTCCTGAAACAGCTCCTGGGTGGTAAACGGCACGAAAATCGCCACGCTGGAGGTGGTCAGCCCCCGCTGGATCTCGATCTGGTTATATCCCAGCGGCAGCGCGGACATGAAGCCCTCCTCCTGCTGAAAGTCCAGCCGCGTGAGCTGGCAGTTGTACTTCTGGGCGATGGAGCCCGCCTGAAAGACGTTGTTGCCGAGGCGCTGCCTGTTGTCCGCCACGTTCACCACAAGGAAGGTCAAAAGGAACATACGCTCGTTGCGGCTTTGCAGCTCCTGCAAGAGCTTTTTCGCCTCCGTGCCGTAGGTGGCAAGGTCGGAGGGGATAATATCCATATCGTAGCCGGAGCGCACCGCCTTTTTCTGCTCCTCAATGGTCATCTTCTGCAAATCGGTGATCTTGCGCTTAATGGTCTTGATTGCCTTTACCTGATCCACGGACTGGACATGCATACTGACGATGAGGGAGCTTTCCATATCCAGGAAGTCCGCCAGCATTCGGTCGTTGAGTTCGGGGGCTAAAATCTGCAAGAAGGATACGCAGCCGGTCTTGCTGCCCACGCCGAAGCTGCTGCCGGTCTTGAACTCAAAGGCGCTGGGCGCGATGAAGTCCTTCACCGACAGCCCGGAGGGAGCCAGCCAGTCCCACGAAAAGCGGAAGGGCTGCGGCTCGTCCATGTGGAGCATCCCGTGCAGCAGGCGCAGGCGCTCCATCCCGTTCAGGCTCTCCGCCGTCACGCCCAGACGGCGGAAGTTGTTGAGGATATCCGTCTCGATGCGCTCCAATCGGGGCTTTGCCGCCTTCAGGCTGTCCGCCTCCACGCCGAAGGTCAGGTACTTGGTCTTAATCAGCCCGTTGTTGCCCCGTGCAAGCTGGCTTTGCAGCATCCCGGTGTACTCGGTGCGGAGCTTGTCGAAGCAGTCGCCCTGCAAGGGGATGGCGATGCGCCGGGCGTAGGTATCCCGCGTGGCGGAGAGGTTGATGAAGGAGAGCTGGAAGCGGATGGAGGAATCAAAATAGTTGAGGAAGTCGCACCAGCCGTCGAAAATGGCGGTCTTGTCCTCGTTCTGGTTGAGCTGGTAGTTGATATCCTGAAACTGCACGGTTTTCGTGTAGTAATTGTCCGTCACGCGGCACACGCCGTCGGGGTACATCCGCTGAAAGGGGATGCTGTCTTGGGCGGACTTCTTTCGCTTATCCTGACGCCTGGCTCTTGCAATCGCCGCGTCGATCTGCTTTCGCTCGGCTCGTGTGAGCTTTCTTGCGGGGGTTTTGTTTGTGGACAATCGCGTAGACCTCCTTATCCAAAATATCCTGCCGGTTCAGCAGGTCGTAGAAATTGTTCGTCCTGTACGGGCGCTGTTTGGGGCGCAGGAAGCACACCTGCACGATGTTGCGGATGAGCTTCTCCGGCGGCTGACCGTTCTTTTCGTACATGGCCAGCAGGAAGAAGGGCAGCATGACCAGCATCATGCAAAGGGCCGCCGCGCTGCTGCCGATATGGCCCTTGAGCAGAAAGAAAAGCGGTACGCCGATGAGCGCGCCGCCGCCGAAGCACAGAATCTGCCGTTTTGTTAAATTGAACATGACCTTGGTTTTCACCGCGTTCAAGTCCTTGGGTACGGGAACGTATGCCAAATTTCATCACCTCCGTCAGTGGGCGTGGAACAGGCTCCTGGCAAGGGAGCTCGTCTTAAACAGCGTGAAGCACAGCAGCACCGTATACCCCATGCACGTCCATATGGCCGCCGAGACGCTGCTCTCCACCACGATGTTCTGGATCAGCACCGCGTAGATCGCCACGCAGACGATGATGAGGAAGCCCTGAAAGCCCAGCGCCAGCAGGCTTCTGAGGTAATTCTGGCCCATCTGCCCCCATTCCCGGTTGGCCATGGTCGCCATGGGGATGGGAGCGATGGAGGTCACGCAGTAGATCTCGATCATTCTGCCGTAGCAGATGATGAAGATGCAGATGGTCAGCGCCCACATGGAAAGATGCACGACCACGGACTCCAGCCACAGCCCCAGCAGCGACCAGACCTCCATTTCCGCAAGCGCAGCTTCAAATCCCGCGATATGCTCGTTGAACGTCAGGGACGTGTCCGATATGATGATGCCCGACGCGCTGTTTACGACGCTCTGAGCCGCTTCGAACACGCCCATGACGATGTTCCATGTGTTGGTGACGATGAGCACGGCGCAGGCGGTCTTGAATATCCATTTGAAGAACATCCAGGTGTCCACGTCGTGCATGTTGTTCTTTTCCGTAATGAGCTGAATCAGCTCCAGCGTCATGACAAAGGCCAGGATCACGCCCGCGATGGGCAAAATCACATTGTCCGACAGCGTTCGGATCATGCCGTAGACGCCGCTGTTCCAGCCCTGGGGCGTAGCGCCCACCTGTCCGGCGATGCCCGCCACGCGGCTGTTCACGTTGTCAAACAGTCCGTTCACGTTGTCCATGATGCCGCTGACCAGCAGCTCCTTCAGCCATTCGGTGAATTTCTGCCATATCAAATCCAATGGGCTTTACCCTCCTTTCCCGCAGCGCCCGCCCCGAGGGGCGGACGCCGCGAAGGATTTGTGCGGGCGATTAACCGAACAGGCCGGAGAGCAGGGGAACGAGAATGACGCCGATGAGCGCCACGCCGCCGCCCGCCATGAGCTGTTTCATGCCCTGCGATTTAGTTTGTGTTAGATAAAGAAGCAATAGAAGTGTAAAAATTTTTGCCGTTCCCGTCCGGCGCTTAGCTATTGTGCCGGACAGGTCGGGCGTTATTCGGGCAAGTCTACCTTGCCGACGAAAGAATAGTATATCTCGATTTCCTGTCTGCGGTTTTTGTTCTCGTCATAGCTGCACTCATGCACGACGATTTTCTCAATAAACTCCCGCAGCAGGGTGGGGGTCAGCTCCTCAAAGCTGGTGTATTTGCGGACGATGTTCATAAACTTCCCGGCGTTGACCGTAGCCTCCTGCGCCTTGGAAAGCTCCCCTTGTAGTTCGGCGGCTCTCTCTTTAAGCTGCCGCTGCTCGGCTTCATAGTCGGCAGACAGCTCCGCAAACCGTTCATCGGAGATGCGCCCGGTCACGCTGTCCTCATACAGCCGCTTGAAGATGGCGGATAACTCGGCTATGCGCTTCTCGGCTGCGTCCAGTTCCTT
>OHBE01001453.1_pt1 | contig 20648 bp, 22 predicted proteins | sample 1577231 | NCBI WGS metagenome assembly OHBE01 (sample SAMEA3541506, study PRJEB24748) | human gut metagenome | biome: human gut; feature: human-associated habitat; material: faeces | place: China | collected 2012 | reverse complement strand
TATTTTATTGGAGGCGAATACAGATGACTAATTATTTAGAGGTGAAAAGCCTGTCGAAATCCTTTGATAGTTTCCAGCTTCACAATATCAGCTTCACCTTGCCGAAGGGATATATTATGGGGCTGATTGGGCCAAACGGCTCCGGCAAGACAACCACCATCAAACTCATTCTGAATATGCTTAAGCGCAACGGCGGCGAAATTAAGATCATGGGGCTGGATAATATCGCTGACGAGCAGAAAGCAAAAGCGGAACTCGGTGTTGTATTTGATACCAACTATTTCAGCGATGATTGGCAGGTAACACAGGTAGAGAAATCCATCTCCGTTTTCTATCCCAACTGGAAGTCGGAACGGTTTGCCGAGATGCTGCGGAAGTTCCACATTACTCCCACCAAGAAAGTGAAAGAACTCTCAAAGGGGATGCAGATGAAGTTGATGCTGGCCTGTGCGTTCTCTTACGATGCAAAGCTGCTGATCCTGGACGAACCCACCAGCGGCCTCGATCCGGTTTCCAGAGATGAACTGCTTCAAATTCTCTCGGAATATATCGAGGACGGAGAACACAGTGTACTGTTCTCTACCCATATCACCGGCGATCTGGAACGCGCTGCTGACTATATCACTTATATCAGCTATGGAGAATTGTTTTTCAGCGGCAGTAAGGATGAATTTGTCGATATGTTCCGCATTGTCAAGGGAGGAACAGAAGAACTGTCTGCTGACCTGAAGGAAAAAGCTGTCGGTGTCCGCACATTCCCCACGGGCTTTGAGGCCCTGGTCAAGACCGAAGATACGGGTGCTTTTTCCTCTTTAAGTATTGAACCGGCGACCATTGATGAAATCGTTGTGTTCACGAGCAAGAAAGGTGACGATTATGAGTAACACATTAAAAGCTACAAAATTGGACTTTTCACTGGTAAAGCCATATATCAAGGTGATTGGGTTTACCATGCTTCTTCCTATCGCTTTTGCGGCAATTAACCGTTCGCTCTTGACAGGTGTTTCCTTTGCCATGTGCTTTATCGCCATGACCACAGGCTACACTTTCTCGGTAACGGAGAAAAACAGCATGGAGCGTTTGTATGGGATTTTACCCATCAAGAAAAGCGAAATGGTAACAGGCCGGTATCTCTTTGTTCTTGCGCTGGGCGCGATGGCTCTGGTGGTTTCTCTTATCACACAGCCGATTGTGTTGCGGGCAATGGGTGAAAGTGTTGGAGCATTTGATATGATTAGCGCGGCCATCGGCGGCCTGTTCCTATTCGCCCTTTACACCGTATTTCAAATTCCGGGTTATTACAAATATGGAGCCATTAAAGGCCGTGTGTTCATGTATATTCCTGTGGCCGGATTTTTGGCAACCTTGTTTTTCCTGCCCAAGATGCCCGCAGACAATCTCATTGTGACTACTGTTGTAAGTTCCCCGGTACTGCTGATCGGTCTTGTGCTTGTATTGGTTGTTGTCATGTACGCTGTGTCTATCTGGTTCTCCATTCGGATTATGGAAAAAAAAGAAATGTGAGGTGAGCAATATGGATTTCACAATTTTAGCGGTAGTTCTTCTGATTGGTGTCGGTATTCCTGTCCGCAACAAGCTGATCCGTAAGTATCGGGAAGAAAAGAAGCAGAAAGATAAGGATCGGGATGCAAAATGACGGGTATGGAGAAAACCGAGTTCATCCGTTGTCCCATCTGTGGAAATAAAACACGCGACAAAATCCGGGAGGATACCATCTTAAAAAACTTTCCTCTCTTTTGTCCAAAATGCAAAAGCGAGTGTCTGATCGACATAGAACAATTTCATATAACTGTTATTAAAGCGCCAGACGCACAGCCGCAGTAGCCGATAACATAAAAAGAATAAGGAATAACCATGAGGAAGGAATAATCATGAGGAAAACAAAACCTGAAATACTTTTACGCCGACGACAGTTCACACGATTATTTTACAAAAACAATCATTGGAATCTTGCCCTTTCAATCTTATCAACAGTGCTAGGGGCGGGACTTAGCTTGGTTATTTCCTGGCTTCTCCAGCAGACTATAGACTTAGCTACTGGTAGCGGAAAGACATTAACTTTGATCCAACTAGCGCTGTTGGCTCTAACAACGCTGCTATTTTGTGCCGTAGATGATTTAATAGGGGCATTTGCTAAACCAAAATTCATTTCACGTGCTATTGGGCAATATAGAGAGTTTGCTTATGCTGAGCTTTTGAAAAAAAATTTAGTGACCTTCATCCGAGAAAATACAGCAACTTACTTATCAGCATTATCCAACGATGTGAACAGTATCGAAACCAACTATTTACAAAAACTGCTTGATTTTGTAGGTAATACATTTCTTTTTCTTGGATCATTAGCACTGATGTTTTGGTATAGCCCGTCACTAACCATAATTGCACTGACACTCTCAGTCTTGCCACTGGTAGTATCCGTAAAAATTGGCCCGAGTTTATCCAAAGCGGAGACTCAAGTTTCAAAGGAAAATGCAAGCTTTGTATCAACCCTAAAGGAAGGATTGAGTGGTTTTTCGGTTATAAAAAGTTTTCAAGCTGAAAGGGAGATTTATAGGCTGTTTACGAAAAGTAACCAACAGATACAGGAAGCTAAATGCCATCGTTTGCGATATGCAGCAATCCTGACATCTGTTGGTTCTACAATAGCGACCGCCGTACAGTTATGTGTTTTTCTGATCGGCTGTTGGATGGCTCTTTCTGGCTGGGGTGTTACTCCGGGTATGATGGTAGTATTTGTCAACCTAATGAACTACTTTAATATGTTTATTTCCGTCCTTCCGGATTTTATTTCTAATCGATCAGCTTGTAATGCTTTAATCGACAAATTGGCTGCTGTGTTGTCAGTAAATGTAAAAAAAGAAGGTATTGCTATTCCCAAAAGATTAGAACATAAGATTACAATAAAAAATCTTACATTTGGCTATGATAAAAGCCATCCAGTTCTACATAATATTTCTACTCATTTTACGGTGAGAAAAAGTTACGCAGTGGTTGGTTCTTCTGGCAGTGGTAAATCGACATTACTGCGTTTACTGATGGCAGCCGATGATAGTTACACCGGCAGTATTTATTACGATAACATTGAATTACGTACAGTTAACCCTGACTTGGTTTATGAACTGGTCTCTTTGGTAGAGCAGAATGTTTTTGTGTTCGACAGTTCCATACGCAATAATATTACAATGTTCCGGAATTTCCCGCAGGAGCAAGTAGAGCGTGCTGTAAGACTCGCTGGTCTTGAACATTTGTTTAAAGTCAAAGGAGATGATTTCTTATGCGGAGAAAACGGATGTAATTTGTCTGGGGGTGAACGGCAACGCATTTCTATTGCTCGGTGTCTTATGCGCCAGACACCGGTACTCTTGGTAGACGAAGCTACCGCAATGTTGGATAAAGAGACGGCATTTCAGGTATCCAGTGCAATTATAAACTTAGAAGGATTGACACGTATTGTTGTAACGCATACATTAGACGAAGCCTTATTGCGCCGTTACGACAGCATTTTGGTGTTAAAAAATGGAAGTATTGTCGAAAGCGGAAACTTTGATGAGCTGATGGAAAAAACAGGATATTTTTATTCTTTATATACAGTGTCGCAATAATTGTTTTGAAAGCGCGAACAATATGAGATGTACGGGATACAAAAAAGAAGATAAGACATAAGGTGAAATATATATGGAGAAAACAGACTTTATTCGTTGTCCTGTTTGTGGGAATAAAACTCGATATACTGTTCTTAAAAATTCCCCCTCTTTTGTCCAAAATGTAAAAGAGAGTGTTTGATTGATGTTGAGCAATTCCATATAACAGTTATCAAAGCGCCAGACGCACAGCCGCAGAGCCGATAACTCACAAGGTTTGCTTCCTTGTGGTTATTGGCTCTTTTTGAATGGTGCTATGCTATATACATAATCAATTTTTTCGTGACGATGTTCCTGTTCAAAAAGGTGCTCCTTCGTCCAGAAATTAGATAAATTTTGAATTGCTACAAAATTGAAGCAATTCAGACCGTTATCCTGTCGAAAGAAGTCGGCGTTAGGACATTTCTGCAACAATTCAATTTTATAGTATTGACAAAGCTAAATATAAGGATGCTATCTGCCCGGCGGCATATAAAAAACGCTGTTGGGGGGCTTAGATACTGTCTACGGAGGAATTAAAAATGGCAAAGAAAATTTCCAGAATAATTGGCGTGATAATGCTGATTGTTGCCATCGCCTTTGTGGTTTTTGCTCTCAAACATCCAGAAACAAGCTTCCCGTGGAGCAATACCGTGACTTATGCCATATATGCTGTATATCTTATTGTTGTGACTATTCTTCTGGTCGCCCCATTTAAGAAGTAACAAAGAAGTAAGTTGCCGGACGACGGCAAAAGAAAAAAAGCCGTCGTACAGCAGCCCTTTTGACACGCCCATACAACCAGCGGCGGCTTTGAGAAATCAGGGCCGCCGTTCTTATTTTGTCTGAAGGAGAGTGATACCAGGATCGGCGGCTCAGGGAGGGAGCCGCCGTGAGAGCAGTAATATGTAGTTCATCAAAAAAAGCCTTGCTTGCGCCCCGGCTCTTTCCGCTCCTCCTCCGGCATTATCCTGCCGACTAATCGGCAGACACAGAAGGAATGAACTTAACGCCAGTTTCCCACTTCGGGAGACTGGCGTTTTTGTTTGTCGTTTTTTGTGGAATGGCCCCGAATTGTGCCGGTGCCGTTCTCCGCCCCATTTCGGCTCACTCGCCAACTGGACCCGTGAACCGAAATGGAGGTACATAATGCAAAAAATCAATCTTCGGGAGCTGTATCCCGATATTTATAAAACAGATACTTTTTTGGAAGTGGCCGATGAAGTACAGGCCGTTTTTCTGGCCGACAAACGAGCTGAAGCACGCTACCTGCGGCAGATGTATAACTATAAAGCGCACTATTCCTTGGACTGCGACAATGGCATTGAGAAGGCTATTGTGCAGCACCCGCCGACCCCGGAAGAAATCCTGGAGGACCAGCAGCTCCGCGATCAGCTTTACTCTGCGGTGATGGAGCTGCCGGACAAGCAGGCCAAGTGGATTTATGCCCGGTTTTACCTGGGCATGACTGTCAAGGAAATTGCCCAGGCGGAAAGTGTTGATCTCAGCTGGGTGTATAAGAGCATAAAGCGCGGTTTGAAGCGCCTGGGAAAAAATTTCAAAAACTTTAATTAACCTGGCCAAAATATCGCCGTTTTCTTCACTACCATTAGAAGGACAACTTTTCACCTTCATTGGTACATTGACAACCGAATAGACGGCATTTCTGGTACATAGCCCATGTACGAGCGAATCAGGCGCGCCGCCAGGAAGGACAAGCCAAGGAGGTGATGAACCGGCTGTCGTGAGCGATCAACGCAAGCCTGAAACCCGGAGGTGGCACTTCGGGTCGCGGTGACTGCATGGGGGCTTAAAGATACTTCCTCACGGCCTCCTAAAGACTTGGGGGGAACCCTGCGGCGCACGAGTAAAACGACGCTGCGGAGTTATGACAGCCGCGCCAGCGGAGACCAGGAATGTCCCTATCGTCAGGGGCGCGTGGCAAATGTGACGAAAGCAACGGATATAATCTGAAAGGCTGCATCCATTTGCTGTTAGCAACAACAAGGCATCATTTGGGTGCAGTCCTTTCTTTTCAAAGTCAGATACCATGAGCTGGCAGCTCTGGTGGCCAGCTCATTCATGTGATTTTGAAACTGACTTCAAAGAAAGGAGAACCCTTATGAGCCAGCTAACACAAACAACAACCGATGAATTGGTTGACATCCGTGAAGTCGCGGTAGATAAAGACCTCCCCAAAGAGGAACGGATCGCGGCCTTTCTTCACCAGATCAAAAATCCCTATCGCTTTCGCTGCGGTGATTTTGTGGTAAACGCCGCATTTGCCAGCAACGGGGTCACATTGGAGGAATGCCTGCAAGGGATTTTAAGGTGATCGACATCCTCGCTCTTTTTCCAAAAGCGTGCTACGATGTGTATGGAAAAGGATGAAAACTGAAAACCTCGAAATCCACTCTTTTCTTGCGGGAGCTTCCAGGATGAAAGGAGTGCTTTTTCATGCCAAAATATCAGGCAACAGCTTACATTCGTCTGTCTTACACCGATGATCGCTCCAGCGAGAGCGACAGCGTTACCAACCAGCGGAAGCTGATTGAGAACTTCATTGAACGAAACCCGGACATCCAAATCGTATCCGAAAAAATCGACGATGGTTACAGCGGTATTATTTTTGACCGTCCGGCGTTTAAGGAAATGATGCAGGACATCACCGATGGCAAGATCAACTGCGTCATTGTAAAGGACCTCTCCCGCCTGGGACGAGAGTACATCGAAACCGGACGCTATCTGCGCCGGGTATTCCCAACTTATGGGGTCCGCTTTATTGCCATCACGGATAACATCGACACCGCCCATGAAGGCAGCGGTGACGATCTGACCGTATCCGTCAAAAACATTATGAACGAAGCCTACTGCCGGGATATTTCCATCAAGACCCGTACCTCTTTGGATATAAAGCGCCGTAACGGAGATTTTGTTGGAGCCTTTCCCGTTTACGGCTATATGAAGTCTGAGGAAAACAAAAACCTGCTTGTACCTGACCCGTATGCTTCCCGCGTTGTCCGGGACATCTTCCGTATGCGCCTGGACGGGACAAGCGCCCTGCGGATCGCCACCGTGCTGAACGAAATGGGCATCCTCTCCCCCCTGGCCTATAAGAAAAATAATGGTTTTCCCTATGCCAAACACGGCTATGCCGACAAAGAGGATTGCAAATGGTCTGCTACAACGATAATCCGCATTTTGCAGGATGAAACCTATATCGGCACATTGGTACAGGGGAAGCAAGGCACCCCACACTACAAAATCAAGCAGATGGAGCAGCGGCCATCCTCTGAATGGATTCGCGTCCCTGACGCCCATGAGCCGCTGATTGCCAAGCAGGATTTTGAGCTGGTCCAGCGTATCCGCAGACTGGATACCCGGACTTCTCCCAAACAGGATACAGTGTATCTGTTTTCCGGCGTTTTGATCTGCGGTTGCTGTGGGAGCCGCATGACGCGGAAAACAAACCGGGTCAAAGGCAAGGAATACCACTATTATTATTGCCCCACCGGGAAAAAGCATGGCTGCGCCAACCCGGTAATGCTCAAGGAAAGCGATCTGGTGGAATGCGTCAAGGACAGTCTGAAAGGCTACATCGACAATGTGAGCTGTCTGCAAGCTATCCTGGACGGTATCGACCAGAGCAGCATCAATCAGGCGCTTGCCAATGAATACGCCTCCCACATCGCCGCCAATGAGCAGCAGGTGGAGCAGGTGCTTGAATTTAAGGCCCGGCTGTATGAAAGCCTAATTACCGGCACCATCAGCAAAGAGGAATATACCGACTATAAGGCCAAATACACGAGGATTGCGGAAAATGCAAAAGAGGGTATTCGGGTCTTAAAGGAAAAGCTGGCTGATGTTCTGGAGAACCGGAGTGAACGGAACCGCTGGATTTCCCACTTCACACAGTTTTCTACGATGGAAACCCTGGACCGCAAAGCTGTGGTTCACATGATACAGAGTATCAAGGTGATTGGGAAAAAGGAATTGGAGATCACCTTTACATATCAGGACGAATATCAGAAAGCTATCCAGCTAATTCAGCTGGCAGAGCAAACAAGCCAAAGAAAGGTGGGATGATTTGTGGCAAGAAAAAGCAGAAAGGAAACTGTGGTGCTTCCTGCACCGGAGATGGATACTACTTGCCGCGCCGGAATTTATGTGCGGCTTTCCGTTGAGGATAAGCATACTCACACCGCCTCTATTGAAACCCAGCAGCTGATTATCGCCCGGTATCTGGAGCAGAACCCGGAGATTATTGTGGTACAGACCTACATTGACAACGGCGCAACGGGTACGAACTTCCACCGCCCCGGCTTCCAGCAGATGCTCTCCGATATTGAAGCGGGTCTTATCAACTGCGTCATTGTAAAGGACCTCTCTCGCCTGGGGCGAAATGTCATAGACACCGGCTACTATATCGAGCGTTACTTTCCCATGCAGAAAGTCCGCTTTATTGCCGTGAATGACCGCTACGATTCTTCTTCCCCGGATAATGCCCATGATGGTATCATCATCCCGCTGCGAAACATGATTAACGAAGCCTATGCGATGGATATTGCCAGAAAAATCAAAGCCCAGCAGCGGCAGGCCATGAAAGACGGCAAGTATGTTGGCGGGCGTACACCCTATGGATATTTGAAAGCTCCAGATGACTGCCACCAGCTGATCGTTGACCCGGTGGCTGCTGAGGTAGTCAAAACCATGTTCCAATGGGCCGCCGAGGGCGCAGGATTAAACACTATCGCGGTACGATTGAACGAGGCCGGGTATCTCTCTCCCAGCCACTACAAGAGGACTTTGGGAGAAATCACCCATGAAAATCTGGTAGGCAATGGGCATTGGCAAACCCGCACCGTAGCCAAAATTCTCCGCGCAGAGGTTTATACCGGTGATCTGGTGCAAGGGGTATCTAAAATCATTGACCACAAACAGGTCAGAGCCAGCGCCGATGAATGGACAACAGTACGAGGCACCCATGAAGCTATCATCAGCAGAGAACTGTTTGCCGCTGTTCAGAAAGCATTGGACCAGGCTGCACAGCAGGCAAAAGACAGGGAGATACATTCCTGGTCTCCCAATCTTTTGAGAGGCAAAATCTTCTGCGCCCACTGCGGACGCAGCCTTCACCGACAAAAATGCGTCCGCAGAAAGTCACAAGAGGTATATGTCTACCACTGTATCAGCAACAACCGTATCAAAAAGGGCGTTTGTCTTGGTGCGTTTATCTTTGAAAAAGAGCTGCTGGATGCCTTGGCCGATATGATACAGGAACAGCTTGATACCACGCTGGGGCAATACTCTCTTGGCCTGGAAAACCTCTCCAAAGAAGCCGAGGAGCAGAAAAACATACAGGCTAAAATCGCCAGCCGGAAACAGGAAATCCAGCAGCTGCGTACCTACCAGCGCGGATTGTATGAGGGCCTGATCCAGAACCATCTGTCAAAAGACGAGTATTTTACCTTCAAAGAGAAGTACGAAGCCAAAATCGAGGCAATCAGCGGGGAAATTGAACAGCTGAAAGCAGGGCTTGCAATCATCGCCAAGCAGCTGGAACAGTACAAAATGCTGTCCCAGGATGCACAGCATATCAAGGAAGATCGCCAGCTGACGGCAGCCCTGATTGACCGACTGATTGACCGTGTAGAGGTCTCAAGAGAAAAGCGGATTACGGTTCGTTTCCGCTTCCAGAGCGAATTTGAACATTGTGAGGAGGTGCTGAGCCAGTGCAGAAATATGTGATTGCCCTTTATATCCGCCTTTCCCTGGAGGATTATAAATACGACAGTATGAGCATTGAAAACCAGCACCTTGCGCTGAACGAATTTGTTTCGTCCATGCCGGAGTCCGCCAATGCAGAAGTCCTTGAATTTATCGACAACGGGTATAGCGGGACAAACTTTGAGCGGCCCAAAGTCCAGGAGCTGATTGAGATGGTGCGGGCCAATAAGATCGACTGCATCATCGTAAAAGACTTTTCCCGATTTGGACGAAACAGCATTGAAACGGGCTATTTCATTGAGCGTGTATTTCCGCTGTTTCACACCCGGTTCATTTCCATCAACGATAATTTTGACAGCGATCAGCACAAGGGCGATACTGGCGGTATGGATGTGGCTTTCAAGTATCTGATTAGCGAGTATTACAGCCGGGATATGTCCATCAAGACCAAAAGCGCCAAGTACGCCAAAATGCAGCGCGGTGAATACCAGAGCAAAGTTTGCCCTTACGGGTATCGCAAAAGTGCCGATGGCAGAATGGAACCGAACCCGGAAACCGCTGCTGTGGTACAGCTTATTTTCCAACTTGCCGCAACCGGAATTGGAGCGGCAGCCGTTACCAGGGAACTGTTTAAGCGAGGCATACCGACCCCAGGAGAATACAAAGCAGCGCATGGGCAGCAGTACCACGATGTCTCACGCTCCCGTGGACGCTGGAGCAGTTCTACGGTTCTCCGTATCCTGGAGGATGAACGCTATATCGGCTCCTATGTCATCGGGCGTCGTGCAGTCATTGAAGTGGGCGGCACACGGAGCCGCAGGAAGGACCGGGACAAATGGTTCATTATTCCCGATCATCATCCGGCAATCGTTGATAAAGAACTATTTGAAAAAGTGCAGGATGTGCAGCGCCGATTCTCCTTGCCGACCAAGAAAGCCAGGGAGTACCCACTGAAAGGCAAGGTCTATTGTGGCTGCTGCGATCATGCACTCTCCCGCATCGCCCAAAAGAGACCGTTTTATATGTGCCGCCATTCTACTGCCGATTTGAACAGCCGCTGCCGCGATGTCCGGGCAGATGCTGCCGGTCTGGAAGAAGCAGTCCTCCTCACTTTGAAAAAGCAGCTGGAAGTCCTGCTGCCCGTACATGAGGACGGCACCATTCACCTGGAGGCCACCGCTGCCAAGTGCTCCGAATATGAGAAGCAGCTGAAAGCTCTGAAGGACCAGAAGCAAGCTCTCTTTGAACGGTATCTCCTGGGGCAAATCGAGCTGGACACTTATAAATCGGAGAAAGCCGTTTATGACGCAGAAATACTGAAAGTCAAAAATGCCTATGCTGCTGTCACCGCCCAGGCAAAGCTGAAGCGGGAAGAACAGGCCCGTCAAAGCAGCCGACAGGAGATTGCTCACTCGATTGCCGAAGCAGATGTGCTAACCTCGGAGCTGACCGATTTGCTGATTGAAAAGGTGTATGTATTCCCCGACAACCGCATTGAGATTGTTTACAAAGTCCATGACCTCTTTGAATAATTGAAGATACAAAAACGGAAAACCCAGGCTATCAAATCCATCTTGGTAGCTTGGGTTTTCTGCTTTTCAGAATTATATTTTTTTGTCGTGTGCTTGACATACGGGTGTCTCAGATCATGAAATCTGATATGTTTTAGCCCCTTCTCTGCGACAAAGCGTTCCCACTTCTGTGTAATCGAATCAGGATGATACGGTTTACCATTTTTCTGACAGATCACCAGATTGGAATCAACAAAATCAGAACCGTACGATATTTTATTGAGAAGATACTGAGTATGTGCTTCTTTTAGTGTACGAACAAGGTTATCACCAATACTGATATCCCGAACACCTGCAGATGTTTTTGGAGACTTATGGATGGTTTTACCGTCTGCTAATACGGTATTATGCCTTACATGAATGATACCGTTTTCGAAGTCAACATCATCCCAGCGTAAAGCAATCAGTTCTCCACGGCGAAATCCAATCGAAACAGTCAGGAGAACGATCAGATAAATATCAGTTCCTTTTGCTGTATCAAGGAGAAGAGCAATCTCATTTTTATCGTATATTTCAGCCTTATACTTCTGCAGCTTGGGCAGTTCAACACCTGTGCAGGGATTGTATGATAACATCCGAAGGATAACAGCTTTATCCAGAGCAGCCTTAAGGTTCAGGTAGATATTTTTAATACTTTTAGGAGAAAGACCTCTTTGTATGTGGAGTTGATTAATCCACTGCTGGATGTTGTTTGCTTTTAAAGATTTCAGAGGAACAGAACCAAGATAAGGAATGATACAATTTTTAATACGGTCATTGTATCCGGCTCGAGTGGTCTCTTCAATGTTGGGAAGATAGGTGTTTACCCATTGAATCAGCCAATCACCTGTTTTTAAAGAAGATGTTGTGATAATATTTCCTTCTTCTACCTCACCAATCATCTTGCGAAGAAGGGCTTCTGCCTGTTTTCTTGTTCCGTTTACTGTTTTATACTGTCGTTCCCTTTTACCAGTAAGAGGATCGTGTTCACTCTCTACAATCACTTGGTAAGATGTTTTACCGCTTTTGGTTGTGCGTTTTCTGATATGACCTGTTGCCATAGTGTGACCTCCTTTTTGTTTTAATTATTATATATAAATATAAATCAGCACTCTTCGGTTAAATTAACACAAACATGCCCTTCCTTTGATAGGAATTCTTTGAGCTTTGTTTCAGAAATCCGATATTGTCTCCCGACCATAACATAGTCGATACCGCTGTATTTGATAAAAGCAAGAGCAGTATCATAGGAAACCTTTAAAATACTGGCTACCTCATGAGGGGTGAGCAGAGTCTGATCAAACATGGTATACCTCCCAAAAAACTAGTTGCCTCCTGCCAAAGATCCCTTTTTGAGATGTGTTTCAAAGGAAAAGAGTAAAGATGGCAGGAGGCAAATTAATTAAAATATTAAATATAATTTACAAATATAATATACAATCTAAAATACAATATAAAATGGAGAAATTAATAGATCAGTAGATAAAAATTTTATATAAAGCGAGTGTAAAACCTGTTTTAACAGGAGATTTTAGGAAGAATGGGTTGTCCCTATTAATAGAGAGGGAAAAACCGTTAAAACACCTGAAAATGATATTCTTTGCGGTTCAGAGCATGGAATAATAAAACTGGAAGGAAAAAGTTTTTGAAGGTTTGCCTCCTGTTATCAGGAGCATTTTCCCATGGAAATAAAAGGGAAAAGCTATCTTTTCTTGGAGGCAGATTTTGAACGAAAACTGGAAGGAATCCGTTTGATGGTCAAAATGTTTGCATCGGTTTTCTTTTCTCGCTCAATAACAAAACCGGAAGCCTTTAAAGCGTCAGATTCCTGATTCAGCTTTTTGGTTAAAGCAGAAGGTGAGTTTGGAAAGTCTCGGTAATCACCAACGATACTGTTCAAAATTTTTTGATACAGATCACTGGATTTCCCAGAAACCTTATTTTGACCTTCCATAAAGTGACAGATAATTTCGACCAGATGGTTGTCCTGTGCATATTCATTTTCCAAAAGCTGTCGGTTTTGTTTTATGATCCTCTGGAATTCCGATTCACTGATACCGAGAGCCAAAGCAATCGCCAGCATTTCTTTGTGGGCATCTGCCATGCGCGACAGTTGTTTAGAAGTAATCGTAGGCAACAATGACATAGCAGAGGAAAGGATATCGAAGGCAGCACCTAAGATATGGGGGCGATCCCTTTCAAAGTCTTCGATAAGATCAGAGTATGTTTTACGCTTGTTTATTCTGATTGGTTGCAGCTGAAAGAGAAGAGAACGCTCAGCAAGGTCAGATTTTTTAGGAACAGCATCAATACCATTTAAAACAATAGCATTATGCAGGTCTAAAATGGTCTGAGAACACGTTGTGTACAGCGTTCTTGTAGGGGCTTTTACGCCAGTAACAGCACCGCAAAGAATATCGGAAAAACTTGACGGAACATGGCTGGTATTGTCAAAACAAACAAGGTAAGAAGCTGCTAAAAGAGTCTTCAGGTCTCGTTCATTGTTTGGCATTAAACTGACACCCGTTTTGGAAGGGTCTACAATGGAGCGGATAATTTTGGTTAGAGTGGATTTTCCAGTGCCTTTACTGGAAGAGAGAACAGCAGCATAGTGATCTCTTTCACTGAAACACTGAAGAAGATATACAGCAAACAGAAGAAAAGAATCTGAATCAAGGTTCACGTATGGCTTGAGAAGTTCCAGAAAATCCCCGCCAGAAACAGGTGTTACCTGAGAATCGGTATCAGGAGATTTTAAAAACTTTTCTTGAACGGAATGCTTGATTGACCAGTTCTTAGCTGTAATCTGAACAGATTGCCATTTATCGTTTGCTAAAAAGTACGTAATGCCTTGATGCAGATTTCCAGCTAAACGCTTTCTGATCTTGACAGGGTGATTTTGTTGGAATCTCTCTGTCTGTATGTTTAAATTCAGATAAGGTGAGAAATCTGGTGTGGTTGCCTCATTAGTAAGTGCGAGGTAACGGAAGGCAAGAAAGGACTGAAAGAATGGGCTCTCTACAGGATAAAAGTTAAGAGCACCATTGTTACCCTTATATTCGACATAAACGGAGAGAGGATTGTCGATATCTGTGTAATAAGAGACCTCGGAATCCAAAATTTGTAGAATAACGTCAGTGTTATGCATGAAAAACTTCCTTTCGTATATATGGAGGAACCCTTTTTCACTATAGTCTGGGTGATTATAGCTCATCATCCCAATTCAAATCCCAATCATCTTGGGTGTCTTGAGGGGTGAGAATATCATCCGCACCGTTTAGCTGATTAGAAACGCATGCACAGATGGAACCGTATCCATTTGGAGGGTAGACGAGTTGTACAGTTTCTTTTAATCCGATTGCTGAAGAAAGATCAGAGTTGTCTGGAATACCGGCTGAAATAATCCGATCGCATAAATCATAAAAATGGTTCGAATCCAGTCTGTATCGCTGCAAAACATAGTAGCTGGTTTGATCATTAAATAATTTGTAGAAAACATCGACAGCATCTTTGTGAGAAAAAGTCTCAGATTTCTTAATATCTACAATAACAGAAGAATAAATGCCAGCAGGCACAAGGTCTTTAACGGGAAAAATATAATTGCTAATATTTAGGTTACGTTTGAGGGAAATACCGATATGTCGTTTGGGATTCGTGTTTAATGCTGATTTTGATTTGTAAGAAAAAGGCATAAAGATCGCTCCTTTAGAAATAAATTTTGTCCCGCTAGCAGGATGTAACGTTAAAATGCGAAGTTTTCTGCAGAATCTTATGACCAAAGTGGAATCAATTTATATTGATGTCGCCTTGGTGAGTTTTATTATAGTGTGCCGAAATTTAAAAATACAGTGCATTTTAAAATCAAAGTGTTGTTAAGTGTAATAGAAGGAAAATGAGGTTGGTTCGGTAGTATCAAGGGCTTTGCACAAAATGCTTTACAAATCACGAGCTGCGATGATGTTTTGCTGGAAGCAGGTACATCATGTTACTTCTTTGATTCGTAAAATTTTTATATTTTTTCAGAAAAAAACAGCATACGAAACACGTATGCTGTAAAGTGTTAATGATTGTTGTAGAGATCATTTAAGAAATCAGTATCTTCATCTTCCGTTTTTGTTTGATTTTTTTTATTTAGTATGATATCCGTGTTGATCCCAATTAGTTTTTGTAAGTACTGATACATGGGTGTTTCGGATATTTTTGATTCAGGAAATACTTCCCATATGGAAGCAGCAGATTTTTTAGCATTTACTAAATATTGATCAACAGAAAGAAGAATTGCGAAAGCGATGATGTAAGTAGGTAAGTCTATTTTAAAATTAAATTTATATTTTTTAAGTTCTTCATAAAAATCAAGATCATAGTTTTTAACAGATGTTTCAGAGTCATAATAGTCATTAAGAAAGTATATTTTTTTAAAATTTTTGTATGTAGGAATGATGCGATAAATCATAAGACGAGCAGTTATAATGGAATCTATAAGTGTATGATCAAACTGCATATTTATAGCAGGGAAAAGCATATCAGTAAAGCCATCTTTGTCGACATTTTTAAAGCTTCCTACAGGATACTCATAACAGCGGTTTTGCTGTTTACGTCGTTTTGGTTGTTGAAACGCTCTTGTTAGATCTTTTCGTTTTTGATACTTAGGTCTGAGGTAATATTTATAGTCAAAGTTAAACTCTCTTTTAGAGCATATATGGAACTGATGAGAAAGTATGCCATATAAAATGATGTCTAAAAACATTAGATGAGTTTCCCTTGAAAAAAAGATATTTGCAAAACGTGTTAAGCATTGATTTACCCTTTTATAGTCGTTGGGCAAAGATAGTTCTGTATTGAATCGTAGAAGAGATTTATGAGAAATTGTATGATGAATACAATAACAAAAAATACTTTCAATAAAGTTAAACGCGTTTCGAGGGCTATCACATAAATGTGGGAATTTGTTGGAATAAAGATCATGTTTGAATTTTTTGCAACTTTCTTCACATCTTTTTTCAAAGTTTGATTCATATGCTAAGATGGTTTTTTCTAAGATTAGGAACCCATTTTTATCTAATTTCTCATCATATATTTTGGGAGAGAATAATAGAATGTCATCGCTTTTGGGGGAGGAGTTATTCTGAGTTAAATGCGCAAATATATTGCGAGTTTTTTTGTAAAGCAAATTATGGTCAAAGTCAGGTGCTTCAAAAGAGCGGAACCAAGGGATTTTAAATGTAATTGTTGAAGGAATAGCTGAATTTTCAGCTGGAATTTTAGTTAGAAGAAAGTAATAAATATTTGTAGGTATAGAATATGTACATGTAAGAGATGTTACCATGGGAAAAATAAGTTCTGTGAGCATTTTGCTTAATAATGTATTAAAATTATCAATATCGTTATAAATGCACATAGAGACATTTACATTACTTTTTTTAGGGGAGTGATCAATAAATAGCTTTGCTGTATTGATAGAAGGGAGAAAAAGAGCTGTACGAAGTCTAGAAAAATCTTCTTTTTCATAGTTCGTACCATTTTCTTGATTTTGATCTTGGATATATTGGTCAAAGTTAAAATCCAAAGAGAATGGGCTGTACATAAAAATCACCTCGATTATCACTATATCATCTCTCTTTAACTTTGTCTATAAGGATAGTTGTAAATGATTAAACGTATAAAACTAAGATATAAATATATATTCTAATAAAAATAAGCAGATGAAACTCTATGTTTCATCTGCTTATTTTTTATATTTAAAGGAGGGATTTTCATGATGCATAGGATCGAAAATATCTATGGAGCTGAAAAAATAAAGGACAAGCTACCAAAGAAAATTTATGAGAAATTAATCACTGATACCAGAAAACTGGATGAGGGAGTGTTTGATGGATGTTCTTTGGTTTTGGAAACAAAAGAGGATTTGCTGGAACTGAGAAGTATTATTGATTATACGGTACACCTCAGTGAGGAAACAAAGCAAGTTGCTGGATATCTTTTATGTTTGTATTTGATGAACAATGAGTATTCTGTGAATGTGTTTATGCCAACAGAAATTGCACCGCAGGAACTGATAGATGAAGTGGAGGAAGAGTAGAATGAAAGAAATAAGAACAAATCTTGTAACAGAAGCAGTCTTTTCGGATGATCAAGCAAAAAGGTATTTGCTAAGAAAAGAATGGGATAGCTCAAAGCCTAAATTAGCAATCATTATGCTTGCTCCTAGTGAAGCATCTGGAATAGAGCTAGACAGCACTACACTGCTTGTATTAAACAATGCTTCAAGGTTAGAATACGGAAGTGTGACTGTTCTCAATCTCTTTGCTACTCTGGATGACTTCACTCTCAAACAGGCAGAGGAAACAGACAGCGAGAATCTTGACATTATTGTTCAAGAGGCAGAAAAGGTTGACACGATTATATATGCTCCAGGGGTTGGAAAAGCAAAAAATAAAGTCTTCCAGAAAAGGCAGAGGCAGGTAGTTAAAATACTTCGTCAGTTTGAAGAAAAGTTATATTGTTTGTGTGACCAAGATGGCAATGCAAGGTTGCAGCATCCATTATCACCGGCAGTTCGTACATGGTATATTTCATCACTGAAAGTAAATGAGTTGATTCCAGTGGATACAGATGAAAAACAAGAAGGAAAGAAAGCATTACGAAGAAAGGAAAAATAAAAAAGAATCTCTCTGCTCCAAACGGGGCAGAGAGAATTTTTAGGGTCATAGAAAACAGAAAGATTTCTATGACCCTTTTTTTACATTATTATGAAAAACCCTGATGAAGCAAGGATACACTTCATCAGGGTACAAAGATATACAACATAAAAGAAAAACAATAATCAATGACTTTTATTGGGATAAGTTACGGAGTTTAAGAGCTGTTTTAAGTAACTGTAAAACAATGGCTTTTTCATCATCATTACAATCACGAATTTGAGAGAGAATCTGCAAAGATAGGATATCATCAGTTTCATCAGGAGCTGTACTGTCAAAAAAATCACTGAGCGAAATATCCAAACTATCACAAATTTTTCCTACAACTTTTACAGTAGGATTTTTTAAATTCCTTTCTAACAACCCTAAATAAGTTGTGGTAATTTCTGCTTGTAGTGCAAGTTGTTCCTGACTGATACCTCTTTTTATTCGCAGTTCTCTAATACGATTACCGACGCAAAAGTTATTATTTGTTTTCATAACGATAGTATAGATTATTGATTTTTTTAGGACAACATGATATAGTTTGTATAAGATTAATAACTATAGTTATTAACAGAAAAATCTTAGTACTTTTAACCCCAGAAGAAAGGAGAACGCTGATATGGGATTTTTAAAGAATATTGTAAATGCATTTTTTAATCAGTATGATGATTTTTTAGATAGAGAAGAAAAATTTTTGGATGATTATGAGAAAAAAGCTGGAAATGTAGGTAATAAAGGTGACCGTATTCAAGAGACTCGTGAAAAAATAGAAAAACAGAGAGATATTGTGGAGCGGCAAAGAGACGCAGTTGACAAAATCATCAACAAGTAAGAAAACAGAAAAATCATGGAGGTTCGAAATGGTTATCAGCACGCTGGTTGCATATCGTATATATGATTTAAAGGTAGGGAAAAAAGCCGTTCTCTTTCACACCAGAAGAAAAAACTATATGTTTTTGGAAGGGTTATCAGCAGAATTGTTTGAGATGATCTTAAAAGAGGATTCATCCAGAATGAGCATATGGATGACCCAAAATGAAATCACAGAAGAGGATGTAGCAGACTTTAAACAGCAGTTAGATGATTTTGGTGTTTTTAGTATGACAGAGCAAGAGGAACAATATTCATCTGTGATGGAATTGCAGAATGAAGAAGAAAAAGAAAAAAAATATAATCATATCTTAAGCGATTTGCAACAGGAATTGTTTGACAATGGGTACTATTTTAATTTTCATATTGATCTGACCAATCATTGCAATGAAAGATGTATCCATTGTTACCATACATTCGATCAATATGATTATTCGAAAGAGATGTCCTTTGAAGATGTGTGCCAGTTGGTAGATCGTTTGGAAGAATTGGGAGTATTTTCTCTTGTACTCAGCGGAGGAGAAGCTCTTCTGAGAAAGGATATCTTTGATATCATGGAATATATTTCCAATAAAGGCATGATGATTACATTGTTTACTAATGGTGTGCTGTTGACAGAAGAAACTGCTCAAAAATTACACCAATATAGAATCAAACTAATAAGCATCAGTTTGTATGCGGATATCCCAGAAGTACATGATAAGATTACCGCGATAAAAGGTTCGTTTGAACGTACACTGGAAGGAATTAATCGCTTAAAAGAACATGGTATTCCTTTTGAGCTCAAATGTGTTGTACTTGCAGAAAATGCAGACAGAGTAGAGCAGATTAGGGAGTTTGGCAAAAAAATTAACTATGGAAAAGAGAGCAAGCTGGATTTCTCCCTGTGTGGCAAACTGGATGGTGACTGCAGTGTATATGATCATCGTGTCTCAAATGAAGTTATAAAGAAGATTTTCACCTCTGATCCAGATAGATATATCGGTTCAAGGGAACTTTTACAACGTTCTCCAAAACAGCATCCATGTGGAGCAGGTAGATATGGTTTGTATTGCAGTGCAGATGGCAATATATACCCTTGTGTAAGTTTTCGCTTATTCTTGTGTAATTACCGTGAGCTGGATAACATTCATACAAATACTGTTCTTCAGCGTTGGTTAAATACAAGGATTTCAGATTTTTCTGAGTGTTTTAAACATGATTATTGTAATTATTGCGTGGAGCAATGTGCTGGAAATAATCTGATAGAAAACAATGACTATCTTAATAGTAAAATCAGCCATTGTGAAAGAGCAAAGATTATTGCAGATTGGTTTGCCAGTAAAAATCTGTAATAATAAATATAAAATGATAAGGAGGAAAGAAGCATGAAAAAGCTGAAAATGGTTGTCGTTTCTGAAAAAGAAGTAACTGCAAATATGGGTGGATGCGGTAGAAATCATCCAGAATTTTGTGGTGCGCGCTCCTGCGACTATGTTGCAAAAGATGACTAACCAAAAATGCTCTGTCTCTTCTGGGGACAGAGCATTTTTTTACAGTATTTTATTTTTGCTGTTATTTGCGGTTGAGTCGACGTGTCGACGTCGGCGATGACGATCGGAAGTTCGTGCCGCCCATCTCGCCGCCCAAGTAGATCGGATTAAATCCGTCTCTTTCCAACTATTTCCCCCATGAGAAATCAGGAAAAAACGCAAAAAAAGACTTACTATCATATCGATAGTAAGTCTTACCTGGTTGCGGGAGCTGGATTTGAACCAACGACCTTCGGGTTATGAGAACTACTAATATAATAGAATAGTCTGTTTAATTAAAACAAATTCAGCACTCCTTATCTGTTTCTGTCGACCAGATGACGACGAGGGTGAAAAAACGAACTTTTGAAATCGTTATTTCAGAACTACTCTCCGCTAGCCTTATGGAAGATCATGTCTTCCATCTTTTCAGCAGCACTTTTGTCCATGGATTTTGTACTATGGGCATAGATGTTCATGGTGATACTGATGTCAGCATGTCCGAGACGATGCTGTACTGTTTTAGGATCAACACCAGCTTCTATCATGGCGGTAGCACAACTATGCCCTTACGGTATAATTACGACAAACCGGAAAAGCCCCGTAGAATCAAGGCTTAATAGTGACAAGTAACTATTTTGTCGCAGAGAACGGTGTGACCCGAAG
>OHBE01001443.1_pt1 | contig 20722 bp, 19 predicted proteins | sample 1577231 | NCBI WGS metagenome assembly OHBE01 (sample SAMEA3541506, study PRJEB24748) | human gut metagenome | biome: human gut; feature: human-associated habitat; material: faeces | place: China | collected 2012 | reverse complement strand
ACCTTTATATGCAAGATTAGTGTTAACGGTCAGCACATCAGTTTTCCAAACTGAGAGTGGGAGTTCAAATCTCCTATCTTGCTCCAAAACGCTCCATAAAAAAGCAAAAAGGGGAGATTTTTTTGAATACAGAAACCAAGTTCCAAACGGTCGGGAAATACAAAGTTGACGTTGCAGATGAAACAAATCAAGCAATACGTTATGTAAAAAGCAATCCGTGTTGTATTTGCATTTCAGTGCGTTCTCGGTCAGTCCGCGCGTGACCTTTTCGGAAAGTTCAGCCGAATAATATTCCGCCATACCTTCAAGCATTGATTCAAGCAAAATACCTTCCGCACCTGCTGAGATAGCCTCAGTTGCGGAAACGACCTTTACACCGTTATTTTTCAAAATGCGTTTGTAGTGCGCCGAATCGTATTTATCCCGTGCAAAGCGATCAAGTTTCCAAACAATAACAACCTCGAATTTTCTGCCCGCACTGTCTTTTATCATTCGCTGAAAGTCAGGGCGGCGGTCAGTTCTCGCCGATAATGCGCGGTCGATGTAGGTTTCTACAATTTGAATGTCATTTTTCTCGGCAAAAGCCTTGCATTCACGAAGCTGCTCTTCAATAGATTTTTCACACTGATTATCCGAAGAATATCTTGCGCAGATTACGCCTTTCATTACTTTTCACCTGCCTTTCTTTTGGAGTGTATAACACAAGTTTTCCTTGATGTTATCTGGATTTTGGGGTGTTAGGGATCTCCCTAACAAGCGACGAAAGCGACAAACGAATTTGCTACAGCAAATTCAGTGCTTGCTGAGACAACGCCATGTATTTGCACAAGCAAATGCGTTGCTTGCGGAGGCAATGCCCATAATTTTAAGTAAGCTAATTATAGCATAATAATGATTGAATATCTATATGGAAATGTTAAATTATAAATTTAATCTTGAATATTTCAATTTTCTCTATTGATTGGTGCGAGTTTATATGTTATAATGTATTGTAGATAAATGTAATTATTGGAGGAATTCGTTTTGTCACGTTCTTATAATAAATTATGGAAACTTATGATTGATAAGAAAATCAACAAAACACAACTCTGCAAAGCGGCAGGTATTACAACAAATGCCATGGCAAAGCTCGGGCGGGACGAAACCGTAACGCAAGAGACGCTTGAAAAAATATGTGTGGCTCTAAACTGCACTCTTGATGATATTGTTGAAATATTTCCGGACAATTAGATTGTAACACATATACTGTCCGTTTTACTGGACAGTTCTTGCGATATAATTGACGTATATAGAAGCAGGATAGGAGAATAAGTATGAGTTTAAGTTCACATATAAACGAAAAGGCAAATCTGATTTGGGCGATTGCGGACAAGCTTACCGGGGTGTATAAGCCGCACGAATACGGCGAAGTGATACTGCCGCTGACTGTTATTCGCCGTTTCGACTGCATTTTGGCGGATACCAAGGAGACTGTACTGAAAAAGTATGAAGAAGTGAAGGAACTTCCGATGCGTGATATTTTGTTGCGCAAGGCTTCCGGATATCAATTTTATAACACAAGTAAATTTACATTTGAAAAACTGCTTGATGATCCGGATAACATCGAGGCGAACTTCCGTGACTATCTCAACGGCTTTTCTCCCAATGTTTCCGAAATAATCGAAAAATTCAAGTTTGACGGCCATATCACCACTATGGCGCAGAAAAACATTCTCTATATTGTGCTGAAGGAATTTACATCACCGCAGGCAAACCTGCATCCCGACCACATTTCCAACCTTGAAATGGGCTATATCTTTGAGGAAATCATCCGCAGATTCTCCGAAGCGCATAACGAGGATGCAGGACAGCACTATACGCCACGTGAAGTCATTGAGCTGATGGTAAGCATTCTTTTCTATGATGACACTAGCTTTCTTGCCGGCGACCATGTTGCTAAAACCATATATGACCCTGCCTGTGGAACAGGCGGTATGCTTTCGGTTGCGGAAAACTATTTACATAAACTGAATGCCGACGCCGAGCTTTTGGCATTCGGACAGGAAATCAACGATCAAACCTTTGCTATCTGCAAAGCAGATATGCTTATCAAAGGCAACGACGCTACACAGATCCGCAGCGGAAACACTTTATCAGATGATCAGTTTGCCGACCAAACCTTTGACTATATTCTCTCTAATCCGCCTTTCGGCAGAGAGTGGAAAAACGAAAAGAACGCCGTAGAAAAAGAAGCAAAGCTCGGTTTTGCCGGCCGTTTCGGCGCAGGGCTTCCCGCTGTCGGTGACGGGCAGATGCTATTTCTTGAAACCGCAATTTCAAAGATGAAGCCGACCGGCAGCCGTGTGGCTATCATCCATAACGGATCGCCGTTGTTCACAGGGGATGCCGGAAGCGGGCCTTCAGAAATCCGCAGATATATTCTTGAAAACGATTTACTGGAAGCCATTATTGCTTTGCCTAATGATATTTTCTACAATACCGGCATTGCGACTTATATTTGGGTGCTTTCCAATAAAAAGCCGTCCCACCGCGTGGGTAAGGTGCAGCTTATTAACGCCAACGGACTGTTTGAAAAGCGCCGCAAAGCGCTCGGTAACAAGAGAAACGATATTTCACCCGAACAAATAGCTGAGATTACCCGTATTTACGGCGACTTTGCGGAAAATGAAATCAGCAAGATTTTTAATAATGAGGAGTTTGGATATTCCAAGATTACGGTGGAAAGACCGCAAAAGGATGAAAACGGCAACCCGATTTTGAAAAAAGGTAAACCTGTTGCAGATACTTCTCTGCGCGACACGGAAAATGTGCCTTTAACAGAGAATATAGAGGAATACTTCAAGCGAGAAGTACTCCCCTTTGCTCCCGATGCGTGGATCGACGAAAGCAAGACAAAAGTCGGTTATGAAATTCCGTTTACACGGTATTTCTACAAGTATGAAGCACCCCGCTCTTCTGCCGAAATCATGGCAGAGATATTGGAGCTCGAAAAAGAACTTGACGGAAGTTTAGGAAAAATATTTAACTAAGCAATTAATGTAGGAGGTATGACCGTGAAGCAGTTTTTTGAAAAACAATTGGATACAATGGTACAGACTGATATCCAGGCCCAGACATATGCCGACTGTTTTTCGGTCGAAAACCTGAAATACTATCCCACTCAGCTTTATAAGTATCGTGACTGTAAAAAGGATCACAACTTTTCAATGATTGAAGAAGAATATCTGTGGGCTGATATTCCGGCTAATTTTGACGATCCGTTTGATTCGTTGGTAAATCATAAGTTAAAGAGCGAATTACCGGCTATTCAAAAATGGTTGTTTCAACGTTTGGGTGAGATTCTATATTATTGTATTCCTCCTAAGGGTATGCAGAAATATAAAAAGGGACAATCTTTGCAATCTTATCTGGATGCTCAGCAGCGTTTTTTGGATTCTTCGGGTAGATACAATGCACAAAAAGCCAAAAAGGTCATGTTTGTAGAAACAAAAAAGCTACATCCAATCAAACAAAGAGAAATCCAAAAGGTATATGATAAGTTTGAAAGCCCGGAATTTGAAAAGAAAATGCAGGATTCTATCTGTGGTCTTTTCTTAAAAATTGTGAATGTACTCCGTGGAAAGAATCTTGTGTGCTGTTTGACTGCACGCAAGGACAATCAAAAAATGTGGGAAGATTATGCGGACAAATATGCCGGCTTTGTGATTGAGTATGACTTATCCAAAATTGCGGAACAGTCTGCTTCCTCTTCGGTGCTGGTTCGCACATTCCCGGTTACTTACTACAAGCGGTTACCAAAGGTTCCGCTATTGCCGTTTATCGAAAGAGCGTTCTATAAAGATCTGTACAGCAGAGACACGAATATTTTCGATGCGGCAAAGAAATTATACCAACAGTTATTGATAAAGAAAGAAGACTACCATAGCGAAGAGGAATGGCGTATTTTGTCTTCTACACAGCGAATTGAGTTTCCCATTGTATCTGCAGTTTATATGGGATACAAAATTGACGACATGAGCGCTCAAAGATTGGTAGACATTTGCGGACGTAAACACATTCCGCTTTATAAGCAGGAGATTAATCCTTTTACAGGCAAAATGCACTTTGAACTCGTTCTAAAAGAAGGAATAACGGTATGAGAAAGATGAAAAACAGCGGAATCGAATGGATTGGCAAGATTCCAGAAGAGTGGAATATACTACCTACCAAGCGATTCTTTAGACATACTAAAACAATAGCCGGGGATAAAGTTGATTCTTACGAACGATTAGCTTTAACCATGAATGGAGTTATTAAACGTAGCAAAGAAGATTCTGAAGGATTGCAACCAGAAAAATTTGACACATACCAAGTGTTAAAAGAAAATGAGCTTGTATTTAAGTTGATAGATTTAGCTAATGTGAAAACAAGCCGAGTTGGCTTATCCCCTTTCACAGGCATTTTATCACCCGCTTATATAGTTCTTACAAATGAGAGTGATGACAATAGGTTTTATTACTATTTTTTTATCTCAATGTATTATAATGAAATATTCAACCGGTTAGGTGACAATGGCGTTCGTAGTTCTTTAAACGCTCAAGATTTGTTGTCAGTGCCCATAGTTAATATTTCTTCTGACACCCAACACCGCATTGCCGACTTTTTAGATGACAAGTGCGGAAAGATTGACCGATATATAGAAAAGCAACAGCGGATTATCGACAAGCTGAAAGAGTACAAACAAGCGGTCATCACCGAGGCGGTCACAAAGGGTCTCGATCCCGATGCTCCAATGAAAGACAGCGGCATCGAATGGATTGGTATGATCCCAGAGCATTGGGATGTCCCTGAAATTAAGTATTTAGTTAGAATAGCAAGTGGTGGTACTCCTGACAGAAACCATCCTGAATATTGGAATGGAAATATTCCTTGGATAAAAACAGGAGAACTTCAAAACGATATTATTACAAATGCAGAAGAATACATAACAGAGGAAGGATTGAATAACTCGTCCGCGCAGGTCTTCAACATCAATACAATTTTGGTTGCAATGTACGGACAAGGCAAAACGCGAGGCATGACTGCGTTGCTCAAAACTCCTGCCTCTACTAACCAAGCTTGTGCCGGACTGACAATTACAAACTCCAATGTTCAAATAGAGTACTTGTGGCAATGCTTAATTGGGGCATATGATGCTATTAGGTCGGAAGCGGCAGGAAGTGGACAGCCTAATTTAAGTGCTACGCTTATTGGCAATTTTCATATTGCACTGCCTCCCATTGAAGAACAAGGATTAATAGTCGAATATATTAAAGACAGAACAGTTGAGATTAAATCAACTATTCACAAAGCGGAGAAATTATTAGAAAAACTGACCGAATACAAAAAATCGCTGATTTACGAAGCGGTAACAGGGAAAATGGAGGTGTGATACTGTGTTCCCTCTGTTAAATGGAAAATCATTTTTGGAAAGCACAGAAGTTGATTTGGAAACTTTGTTGGACAATGAAGATTATCGAGAAAATGAGTACATAGACTATAAAAAGAATTTTTCTTTTCTAGAATTTCCCAAAGGAAATGACAGAAATAATAAAGTTAGCGAATTCCGGAACGATGTTTGTGCATTTGCCAATGCCGAAGGTGGTTATTTGATATATGGGATCAGCGATAAGAACGGCTGTGCGGATGAACTTATCGGAATTGATATACCGGAAGGAAATACGGATAAATTTGAATTAGACAGACGAAACAATTTGGCAAGTATTTTGCCGAGAATACCATATTTGAAATTTCATTTTGTATTGCTGAAAAACGGAAAATATGTTTTAATCCTTTTTGTGAAACATGACTTTTTCACTCCGTATATTCATTTGGAAAATGATAAAAATTATATGATTTATAAACGTTCAGGCAACGGAAAACGAGTGGTTGGATATCAGGAGATAAAGAATATGTTTAATCAGTCGCTGTCATTAGATAAAGAAATACACCATTACCGAATGGAACGCATTAACTATTATCGCTGCCAAGAGGATAATGAAAATCACGATTTTTCTCAATTCTTTATGATGCATATCATTCCCGACACATTCGCGGATTCCAGCTACAATCAGTCCTTATTCATATTGGAAAAATTGAAAAATATAAATTTCAGTTCTATTTTTTCATCATTTGGTTGCGGAACATATTCTATTCCTTGTACTGACGGGTTGCATTTTATCCCTTATTCCGACTATTACAAAGGAAGCAACTGCTATCTTTATAATAACGGAATTGCAGAGTGCTTTATGCCTTTGAATGGATATTTAAGTTTTGGATTAAATAAATTTCCTAATGGAACTATTGCTTGGAAATCTATATGGGATAATATTGTAAAAATGTATGGACAGTATATAACTGTTATGAAAGATTTCTTGCTTGATAAAAAGATATATGTTTGCATTTCAATACTTGGTTGCAAAGGTGTGACAAGCGAGACTGATGATTTTAATATGCATAATAAAATTATAGACCGTAACACCATTCTATGTTCACCAATAGTTACAGCGAATATTGAAAATGAAGCTGAAAACACATTGTTGGCAAATAAATTATATATAGAATTTTTATTATCTTTGGGCATTAAAAGAGATAAATCACTTGATAATACTATCCGGGAGGTTTACCATGTCTGAACTAAACTTAACCGAAAAACAATTTGAAACCGATATAGAACACTCCCTGCTTACATACGGCGGTTACGAGAAAGGCGATCCCAAAGCCTTTGACCGTGTTACCGCTTTGGACAGTGCCACGCTGATCTCCTTTGTAAAAGCCACTCAGCCGAAATCGTGGGAGAAATATGAAACGATATATGGGACAAGTAGTGAAAAATCATTTGTAGAGCGCTTTTGTAAAGAGGTCCGTTCTCTCGGTCTGCTTTCCGTTCTTCGCCACGGCTTTAAGGACAGAGGTATTACTTTCCGTGTAGTTTACTGGAAGCCCGAAACCTCTATCAACCAAACCGCGCAGGAGCAATATGCACGAAATGTGTTGCACTGCACCCGTCAGCTGCACTACTCTCCCAATAACGAAAACAGCATTGATATCGTGCTGTTTGTCAATGGCATTCCGGTTGTATCTATGGAGCTGAAAAACCAGTTCACCGGACAGGATACTGATAATGCCATTCGACAGTATAAATTCAACCGTGCCGGAAAAGAAGCAATCTTTGAGTTTAAAAACCGTGTTCTTGTTCATTTTGCGGTCGATTTGTACAACGTCTTCATGACTACTCGTTTGCAGGGCGCAAACACCTATTTTCTGCCATTCAATCAAGGCTCAAACGGTGCCGGAAATGTAGGCGGCAAGGGCAATCCGCAAAATCCCGACGGTTATCAAACCGCCTATTTGTGGGAGAAGATTTTAACCAAGGATAGTTTGCTTGAAATTCTGCACAAGTATATGCACTTGCAGGTTGAAGTTCGCGAGGACAAAAACGGCAACAAGGTGAAAAAGGAAACCATGATTTTCCCGCGGTTTCATCAGCTTGATGTGGTTACAAAGTTGCTTGCCGATGTAAAGACAAACGGTGCCGGACACAATTATTTGATTCAGCACAGTGCCGGTTCGGGTAAATCTAATTCAATTGCCTGGCTTGCTTACCGCCTTTCGGGACTTCATAACGATCTGGACGAAAAGATTTTCCGCTCGGTTATCGTTGTCACCGACCGCCGTGTGCTTGACAGTCAATTACAGGATACCATTTATCAGTTTGATCATGTAGACGGTGTGGTGCAGAAGATTGATAAGAACGCCGCACAACTAAAGGACGCTATTGAATCGGGCGCACCAATTATCATTACTACTTTGCAGAAATTCCCGGTCATCTATAAGGAGGTTATGGGGCAAAAGAAGAATTTTGCCATTATTGTGGATGAGGCACATTCTTCTCAAACCGGTGAGGCGGCAAGAAAGTTGAAAAAAGCCCTTGCCGATACAACGGTTGCTCTTGAGGAATATGCCCGCATGGAGGGAGAAGCCGAAGCCACGCAGGTTGACGATGAGGATAAAATTCTAAACGAGCTTGCGGCACAAGGTCAGCACGAAAACCTTTCGTTTTTTGCTTTTACCGCAACTCCGAAGGACAAAACCTTACAGATGTTCGGAACTCCAACAGATGACGGCAGGTATAAAGCCTTCCACATCTATTCTATGAAACAGGCCATTGAGGAAGGCTTTATCCTTGATGTGCTGAAAAACTATGTTACATACAAGAATTACTATAAAATCATCAAAACAATTGCCGACGATCCGCAGATCGAAACGTCCTCCGGTGTAAAGGCGATTAAAAGATATGAGAGTTTGCACCCGCACAACATTGCCCAAAAGACCGCAATTATGATTGAGCATTTCCGCGAAGTGACGCAAAAGCAAATAGGCGGTCGGGCAAAGGCAATGGTTGTAACAGCCTCACGCCTGCACGCAGTCCGGTATCTGAATGAATTCAAGCGATACATAAAAGAAAATGGCTACGACGATTTGGACGTACTGGTTGCTTTTTCGGGCGAGGTCAATGATGACGGTGAATCCTATACCGAAGAGAAAATGAACGGTATTAAGGAAAATCAACTGAAAGCGGCTTTTCACACGGATGAATACAGTATGCTGATTGTTGCCGAAAAGTATCAAACCGGATTTGACGAACCGCTTTTGCATACCATGTTTGTGGATAAAAAGCTTTCCGGCGTAAAAGCTGTTCAAACGCTTTCACGGCTCAATCGAACCACAAGAGGTAAAGACAGCACCTTTGTGCTTGATTTCGTAAACAGTGCGGAGGATATTCAAAAATCCTTTGAGCCGTATTACGAATGCACGGTTTTGGAGAAGGCAACCGATCCAAATGTGTTATATGATTTGAAAAACACATTAGATGCTTATCGCATATACACCCAAACCGAGATTGACAAGTTTGCAGAATTGTTTTTCTCAGCAAATGAACAGGATGGAACAACAATGGGTAAACTGTCGTCCGCATTGATTCCTGCTCACGATAGATATTTGGCGGCAAACGATGAGGATTCTACTGTATTTCGTACGACTTTGGCGAGATTTAACCGTATTTACGGCTTTATCTCTCAGGTATGCCGTATGTTTGACCGCGATTTACATAAGTTCAGCGTATATGCAAAAATGCTCTACAAGGTTTTGCCGAAGGAAAAAGGTCCGTTTATCACATTGGATGATAAGATCCTGATGGAATACTATCGTCTTGAAAAAGAGTTTGACGGTTCCATTTCGCTTGCAGGAGCGGAAGGCGGGCTCGGCAGAATCAAGGGCGAAGCCGGCTCGAAAACAAAAAAATCTGCGGGACTTGCGGAAATAATTGCAGCTATCAACGAGAAATACGGAACAGAGTTTACAGAGATGGACAAGGTGCTCGAACAGATTCAAAACGATTTTCTTGCAGATGACAACCTTGTCAGTTTTGCTAAAAACAATGATGAGGCTATGTTTGGCTTGAAATTTGAGCAGGAATTTGAAAATGTCGCAGCGCAAAGATATGAGCAAAACGACGCTTTCTTCGTAAAAATGTTCCAGGATTCCGATGTTATGAAAACGGTTATTGAGATGCTTAAACCAATTATTTATCGAAAGATGAGAAAGAAGAAATAGTAGAAATCAAAATGGCTTTTACAAGCAACAAATTCAAAAGGTCAAGTTTGCTTGGCGTTAGCTCAGCAAGCACTGAATTTGGCTATCCAAATTCGGATGAAGCTGCTACGGTATTACCTCAGCAAGCATCGTCGTTGTGTCCACATGACATTGCCTTTGCAAGCACGCATTTGGATATCCAAATACTGCCGCTTGACCGGCACTTGTTAGGGCAAATCCCTAAAACCCTTTGAACGGAGAATTCTATGGATATAAATGAACTCAATAAACAAATGATTCCGTATTGGCGTGACATTTATAATCTGCAATACGGCAACATCTTTAAGCAACTATTTGTTCGTATCAAATACATGATATTCGGAAACCGTTTCGGAAAATCGGAGATTCCGGACAACATTCTTGAAGCCATTTCACGTACAATGCTACCTGATATCCGTGAATTCTTTCTTTCAAAAGAAGGACAGGAGGAGTTTGCCGCTTGGAGAGCGGAATATGAAAAGAATAAGAAGAAAAGTAAGGTTGGTTAAGGATTATGGGGTTATTAAATTTGGCAAGTGTAACTTCTGCTTGGAGAGGGTATGAATATTATAAAGCCGGTAATGTTTTGACAAAAATCAAATTATCCGAAACCAAATATAAAGGTGTTTTACAAGGCAGTGACAACAAACGCTATGAAGTGTTTATTGATATCGAACATCCGAGAAAATCTCACTGCAATTGTCCTCATGCCAAAGGAAAGCACATTATTTGCAAACATCAAGTTGCACTCTACTTCTCAGTGTTTCCAAGAGAGGCTGAAAAGTATTACAAGGGAGTTCTTGAATATGAGGAGGAAGAAGAACGCCGTCAAGAAGAACTTGACAAAAAGGTTGTTGCTTATATAAAAAGTCTTTCAAAAGATGAACTGCGGCAAACTTTATATGAGGTTTTATATGATGGTGCTGATTGGGTGTTTGAAAGCTTTGTCAGAGAGCATATTGATTATTAAATGAGCAAGGCGAGGGATAAAAAGCCCTCGCCTTGCTGCAATTACTTATAAACAAGTTCGTTCAAGATAAATTCTCGCACTCTGCTTTGAATGTTGTTTATCCGTCTGATACATTCCATTTGATCGGAAACTTTTAACTGCTCGATTACGCCCTCGTTTTCAGCCGTTTGTCGGACTAAAGAATCAAACATATCGCAGGCATTACGGTCAATGTCGGCAAGGTAACTGTTTAGAGTTCCGTTTAGCCGCATAACATTGATGACCGTCCGATTGTTGCGGTAAAGAAAATCATAATGCATTCTGCCCCAAGTGCCGATGTTTTCAAGTTCTGTTTTCATAATAAGTAACCACCGAATTTAATTTTTGCGTTTTGAATTAAAGTTCGGATAGTCTATGAAAATGACAAATCCGAACCCTTCACCGATTGGCTTAGGGTTCGGATTTGTACTGTTTGGTGCGGATAACAGGACTTGAACCTGCACGCTTTTCGGCACAAGATCCTAAATCTTGCGTGTCTGCCAATTTCACCATATCCGCAAATTTCCGTTATTATACCAAATGTTTTTTTCATTATCAATAGACAAATTAGACATTTTGTTATATAATAATTATCAATTATTGTACAAAAGGGAGTTGTAGCAATGAGAAGCATTTTCACCGACAAGGTTTCAGACACGATGCCGCTGCCGGAATATCCGCGGCCTCAGCTTGTACGCGACGGATGGCAAAATCTTAACGGCCTTTATGATTATAAAATATCAGACAGCAGTGAGAAAAAGCCGAATGATATTGACGGAAAGATTTTAGTTCCATTTGCTCCCGAGTGTTTTTTGTCAAAGGTCGAAAAGGGATTAAAGCCCACCGAAAGACTTTGGTATTTTAAAAAATTTTCATTAAACGACAATTTGAAAGGAAAGAGTATTCTTTTACATTTCGGAGCAGTTGATTGGGAATGCAAAGTATATATTAACGACACCTTTGTAGGTTCACATATCGGCGGTTATTGCGCGTTTACTTTTGATATTACCGACTTTTTACGTGACGGTGAAAATGAACTTTCCGTTTGTGTATTTGACCCAACGGATTCGGGCTGGCAGCAACGCGGCAAACAGGTTAACAAGACGCACGGCTTTTGGTATACGGCTACATCCGGTATTTGGCAGACCGTTTGGTTGGAGGCGGTTGACAGCTGTTATATCAGAAAGCTTGATGTTGTTCCCGATATTGATAACAATCTTATATCAATCGATATAGACTTATCCGCCGAAATGAAAGGCGTTAAAATTAAAGCCCGGATAATGGACGGCGACAGCGTTTTAGCCGAGAAAACAGTTAAGCAGCATGACGAAATCAAGCTTAAAAAGTACGAATATTGGTCGCCCGAAAATCCCAAACTTTATGATTTGTTTATTACCGTTTCCGTTGGAGATGAAGCGGTAGATTCTGTTAAAAGCTATTTTGGCATGAGAAAGTTCTCAACAGGGCGCGACAAAAAGGGAATAACACGTCTTTTCCTTAACAATGAACCGTATTTCCAAAAGGGACTTTTGGATCAGGGCTATTGGTGCGACGGAGGACTTACGGCGCCTACGGATGAGGCTATGATATTTGATATTTCTGAAATGAAACGTCTCGGATTTAATATGTTGAGAAAACATATTAAGGTTGAGCCGATGCGTTGGTATTATCATTGCGACAGACTCGGCATGCTTGTTTGGCAGGATATGGTAAGCGGCGGAGCGTACATCGGAGATTTCTACGCAGGAGTTTTACCTAATGTCGGTATTTACAAACTCAAGGATAACAAATACAACAGATTCAGCCGCGGCGATAAAAAATGGCGTCGCAACTACTATGAAGAGCTTGAAGAAATGATAAAACAGCTTTACAGCGTCACGTCAATTTACTGCTGGGTTCCGTTTAATGAGGCATGGGGGCAGTTTGATGCTTTGAAAGTCTGCGATTTTGTCAGAAGCCTTGACAGCCATCGTGTTATTGACCACGCAAGCGGTTGGTATGATCAGGGAGGCGGAGATATTGACAGTATGCATAAATATATCCTCCCGATTCATCTGAGAAAATCAAAGAAGCGTGCTTTTGTCGTTACTGAATTCGGTGGCTATTCGAATATAGTTCGGGGCCATACTTGGAACGAGAAAAAAGCATTCGGATATATTATGTTTAAATCCAAAGAAAGTCTTACGAAGGCCTATAAAAAGCTGCTGGATAAGCAAATTATCCCAATAATAGATAAGGGCTTATCCGGTACCGTTTATACTCAGGTAAGCGATGTTGAAAATGAAGTTAACGGAATTTATACATATGACAGAGCAGTTTTAAAAATTGATGAGAATGTTTTGAAGGACATTAACAGTCAGTTAAGATATTGAGAGGATATATATGGCGGCGACAAACAATCAAAAACTTAAGCTTCTTTATATACTGAAGTTTTTGCAGGAGAATACCGATGAGAACCACATTGCGCATGCCGAAGATATAAAGCTTTACTTGTTAAATCACGGTATTGCCGCAGAGCGGAAATCAATATACAGCGATATTTCAATCCTTATTGATTTTGGATATGATATAATTAAGAGTAACGGTTCCGGCGGCGGCTACTTCCTTGCAAGTCGTGACTTTGAGCTTGCCGAGCTGAGACTGTTAAGTGATGCGGTTCAAGCTGCAAATTTTATTTCTGCTAAAAAAACAAAACAGCTTCTGAATAAGATATTTACTCTTACAAGCGCAGAGCAAGCAAAAAAAATCAAATCTCAGGTCTATGTTGATAATAGGCCGAAATGTAAAAATGAAGAGCTGTATTATACAATTGATAAGCTTGACCGTGCTATAAACGATAACCGTAAAGTTAAAATTATTTATCGCAGACGTATATTATCGGACAATCCTGACCAAGCTTATGAGGAAAAAGAGCATATAATAAGTCCTTATTCTTTAATTTGGTCAAGTGACCACTATTATCTTGTCGGTAACAAAGAAAAATACGATAATCTTATGATTATGAGAATTGACAGAATCAAACATACAGAGATTATTGACGATTCTTTTTCCCGACCGTTTTCGGAAGTGTCTCCTTACAAATTCAGCTTTGATTCCGCCGATTATGCAAGCAAGCACTTTGGTATGTTTTCCGGCGAACCTAAGCCGATTTCTTTATTGTGCAGTAATGAAATTGTCGAAAATGTGCTCGACAGATTCGGAGAGGATGCTAATATACACAAAAACGGTCCGTCAAAATTTGTTTTAAATGCCAATTCAGCCGTAAATGACGGATTAGTTTCATGGATTATTCAATTCGGAGGAAAAATTCACGTAACCTCTCCAAATGAGCTGAAAAATATGGTGCTTAAAAGGGCGGAAGAAATCAAGTCTGCATATACAATTTGATTGTTGTGCAAAATTTACAAAAAATAATCAATATTTTCTGTCCATTATCCATAGCGATACTTGAAAAAAATCTAAGTTTGTTATAAAATAAACAAGATGAAAAATGTTAATTAACAACCGAAAGGATGTAAAAAATGAGTAGTGCTTTAAACAAAATGACAGTCGAAGATTTCGATGTCAAAGGTAAGAGAGTTCTCGTTCGTTGTGACTTTAACGTTAAAATGGAAAACGGCGTTATAACAAGCGACAAGAGAATAGTAGCTTCTCTTCCCACAATTCAGTATCTTATAAAGAACGGAGCCAAGGTTATCCTTTGCTCACATCTTGGCAGACCGAAAGGACAGGTAAATCCCGAGTTTTCTATGAAGCCCGTTGCAGCTCGCCTCTCTGAGCTTCTCGGTCAGGAAGTTAAAATGGCTGACGATGTTGTCGGCCCGAGCGCTCAAGCTCTTGCCGCCTCGCTTAAAGACGGCGAAGTAATGCTTCTTGAAAATGTTCGTTTTGAACCCGGCGAGACTAAAAATGATCCCGAGCTTTCAAAGGCATTTGCTTCTCTTGCAGATCTTTATGTAAATGATGCTTTCGGTTCTGCGCACAGAGCTCATTCTTCAACTGCCGGCGTTGCCGCATATCTTCCCGCAGCATGCGGATATCTTATTCAGAAAGAAATTAAGTTTATCGGCGGAGCTTTGGAAAATCCGAAGAGACCGCTTGTTGCAATTCTCGGCGGAGCAAAGGTTTCTGATAAAATCGGCGTAATCACAAATTTAATTGACAAGTGTGATACTCTTATCATCGGCGGTGGTATGGCTTATACATTTATGAAAGCTCTCGGCCACAGTATAGGTGATTCTCTTCTCGAGGCTGATAAAGTTGACCTTGCTAAGGAAATGATGGATAAGGCTAAAGCTAAAGGTATTAAATTCCTTATTCCCGTTGATAATAAGGTGGGTAAAGAGTATAAACCCGATACTGAGGCAATGGTTGTTAATTCCGACGAAATTCCCGACGGTTGGATGGGACTTGACATAGGACCTAAGACTCAGCAGCTCTTTGCCGATGCTGTTAAAGATGCCGGTACCGTAATTTGGAACGGACCTATGGGCGTTTCTGAGTGGGACAACTTTGCAGCCGGAACAATAGCAGTTGCTACCGCCATTGCTGATAGTAACGCCATTTCGATTATAGGTGGCGGAGACTCTGCGGCAGCCATACAGAAGCTTGGTTTTGCTGATAAGATGTCTCATATATCGACCGGTGGCGGTGCTTCGCTTGAATATCTTGAAGGCAAAGAACTTCCAGGTATTGCAGCGCTTAACGACAAGAAATAATAAAAATACAGGTGAGTATTTTTACTCACCTGTTAATTATGATAAAGGAGAAATAATTATGAATAAAGCACTTCGTAAAGCTGTTATCGCAGGTAACTGGAAAATGAACAAGACTCCGAGTGAAGCTAAGGCTCTTATTGAGGAGATGAAGCCGCTTGTAAAAAATGCAGATTGTGATGTTGTTCTCTGCGTACCTTATATTGATATCCCCGCCGCTGTTGAGGCCGCTAAAGGTTCCAATATAAAAATCGGTGCGGAAAATATTCACTTTAAGGCTTCGGGTGCATTTACCGGCGAGGTTTCGGCAGACATGCTCAAGGAAGCAGGAGTTGAATACGTTATTGTCGGTCACTCGGAGAGAAGAACATACTTCGGTGAAACCGACCAGACCGTTAACCTTCGTGCTCTTGCAGCTTTGAACGCGGGCTTTAAGACTATAATTTGTGTCGGTGAAACACTTGAGCAGAGAGAACTTGGTTATACTGAAACTCTTTTGAAATTCCAGACTAAGATGGCACTTACAAATGTAACAAAGGAACAGCTTGCAAATGTCATAATCGCTTATGAGCCTGTTTGGGCAATCGGTACCGGCGTAACAGCCACATCCGATCAGGCTGATGAGGGTAACGGCTTTGTAAGAGCTGCTATCGAGGAAGCCTACGGTAAAGATGCTGCAGAGAGCGTAACAGTTCAGTACGGCGGTTCAATGAATGCGAAAAATGCCGAAGAACTTCTTTCTAAAGTAAATGTTGACGGCGGACTTATCGGTGGTGCGTCTCTTAAAGCCCAGGATTTCTCCGTAATAGTTGCCGCTGCTTCTAAATAATGATTGAATAGTAAGATAAGGTGATTTGAATGAAAAAACCTGTTGTTTTATGTATAATGGACGGCTTCGGCCACAACCCGTCCGATTACGGCAATGCGATTAAAGCTGCTAATACTCCGCGGTTAGATGAATTTATGAAGAATGATCCCATGACATATATCGGGGCTTCAGGAATGGATGTAGGCCTTCCGGACGGTCAAATGGGTAACAGCGAGGTAGGTCATACAAATATCGGTGCCGGCAGAGTTGTTTATCAGGAACTCACAAGAATTACTAAGGCAATAACCGACGGTGATTTCTTTAAGAATCCGGCATTTATGGGCGCGGTTGAAAATTACAAAAAATACGGTACGGCTCTCCACTTGATAGGTCTTTTATCCGACGGCGGCGTACACAGCCACAATACTCATCTTTATGCCTTACTGGAACTCGCTAAACGCAACGGCATTAAGGACGTTTATGTTCATTGTCTTCTTGACGGTCGTGACGTACCTCCGGCATCCGGCGTTGAGTATATAAAAGAGCTTGAAGATAAAATGAGCGAAATCGGTGTTGGCAAAATTGCTACCTTAATGGGCAGATTTTATGCTATGGACCGTGACAATATGTGGGACAGAGTCGGAATGGCATACAGGGCTATGGTCAACGGTGAAGGCGTACACAATTCAAACGCCGTTGATGCAGTCGAAAAGTCTTATGAGACAATCGATGGTGACGGTAAGCATCTTACAGACGAATTTGTTATGCCCACAGTATGCTCTGAAGACGGCAAAATTAAAGAAAATGATTCTGTGGTATTCTTTAATTTCCGTCCGGACCGTGCAAGAGAAATAACAAGAGCTTTTGTGGATCCTGAATTTAAGGGATTCGAAAGGAAGTATTTCCCTCTTTATTATGTTTGCATGACTCAGTATGATGAGACTATGCCGAATGTTAAGGTCGCTTTTGCACCTGAGGCTCTTAAAAATACTATGGGAGAATATCTTTCTTCTCTCGGCAAAACACAGCTTCGTATAGCTGAGACACAAAAATATGCGCACGTTACATTTTTCTTTAACGGCGGAGAAGAAAAAGTATATCCGGGCGAAGACAGAGTCCTTATCGACTCACCCAAAATTTCAACATTTGACTTGAAGCCTGAGATGAGTGCTTATGAGGTCTGCGACGCCGCTTGTGAGAGAATACTCAGCGGAAAATACGATGTTGTAATTCTTAACTACGCTAACTGTGATATGGTGGGGCACACAGGTGTTTTCCCTGCGGCGGTAAAAGCTGTTGAAACTGTTGATGAATGCGTCGGTAAGCTTGTTGATGCAGTCAATAAGATGGGCGGCGTTACACTTATAACCGCGGACCACGGTAATGCAGATAAAATGTATGCTGAGGACGGAACACCGTTTACTGCCCACACAACCAATCCCGTTCCGTTGATTGTAGTAGGTTATGATTGCAAGCTCAAACAAAATGGCGGCAGACTCTGCGACCTTGCGCCTACAATGCTTGACATTATGGGACTTGCAAAACCTGCTGAGATGACAGGTGTTTCTCTTATTGAAAAGTAATAAGCTTCACCATTAGTGTTGCTGTAATTACACTAACCATATTGGCACACAGCGAAACAAAAGCTGTGTGCCTTATCTTTTTTATACCTATTGCTCCGTAATAAACGGTTATTACATAAAAAGTGGTTTCCGTCGATGCCATTACAGCGGAAGCACATCTGCCTATAAATGAGTCGCAACCATAGTCTTTGAGCAGATTTTCAAATATGCTTAGTGACCCGCTGCCCGACAGCGGAGTTAGTGTTATCAGAGGTATCAGTTCGGCAGGAATACCGATATTTGTAAAAACAGGCGTTATAAGTTTTGTGAAGTAATCGCAGAGACCCGATTTTGTAAACATATTTACTGCCAGCATCATTGCCGTAATCGCCGGGAAGATGGCCAATCCGGTTTTGAGTCCTGACGGCACGCCATCGGTAAAATCCTGAAAGACGTTTCTCTTTTTCAAGAGCGAATAACATACTGTCCCTGCAATGAAAATAATGAATATGTAAGCACCTATTTTATTCATATTTTTTACCACCGAGCATCTTTGTCAAAATAATACCTGTTGCGACCGATGCAAATGAGGCTACGAGCGAAGCCGCCACAAAGTCCAAGGGATTTGCGGCACCGTTATTTTGCCTTACAGCTGCTATTGTAGACGGAAACACCTTTAAAGCGGTTGAGTTTAAGACTACAAACATAACCATATTGTTTGTGGCTGTATATCCGTTAGGTCTGTCTTTTGCAAACTCTTTCATAACCAATATACCAAGCGGAGTCGAGGCATTTCCAAGTCCTAACAGTCCTGCTGCCATGCTGAGACTTATTGCGTCAAAAAGTTTGCTTTTGGGTTTTACATCTTTAAATAAAAGCTTAATAATAGGGGACAGGGCCTTTGAAAATAATTTATTTAAGCCTGATTTTTCTATAATATTCATAATGCCACCCCAAAAGCAAAATACCCCTAATACAGATAGCAAAAATTCAACCGATTGTTTGCCGGATGCAATAATAGCACTTGATAAGCTCTCTGTACTGCCACAAATAAATGAAAATATTACGCTTAGAAGAATTATGGCACACCATATATAATTCATCACTTCTATCACCGATACCATGTATATTCATATGAAATGATAAATAGATATTGCATTTTCGTTGACATAATAATTTTAAAATGCTATATTATGTCAAAAGGAAGTTCCGAATGTTGCTTTTTGTTGAATGTTAGGAGTGAATATTATGAAATCTACGGGCATGGTCCGTGGAATTGATAAAATGGGCAGGGTGGTACTGCCGACCGAGACCCGTAAGCTTTTGAACCTCGTAGCAGGTAAAAGTGCCGTAGAGATATATACTGATGACGACTCCATCGTTTTAAAAAAATATGTTCCGGCGTGTATTTTTTGCGATAGTGTAGATGATATTGTAGAGTATAAAGGAAATAAAATTTGTAAGCAGTGTATTGAAAAACTAAATGCACTTGCAGAAGAATAAAATGCGTGTTTTTATTGATGCCGACGGATGTCCTGTCACCGAATCAGCCATTAATTTTGCCAAACAACACAATATAGAGTGCTATGTTGTATGTGATACTTCTCATGAATTTTCGTTTAATTATGCAAGTGTTATTACAGTTTCAAAAGGCAAAGACAGTGCAGATTACAAAATAGTCAATCTTATATCACCCGGCGATATTGTGGTAACGCAGGATTATGGTCTTGCTGCTATGTGCCTTGCAAAGAATGCAAGGGCTATAAATCAAAACGGTTTGATTTATACTGACAATAACATTGACTTTCTTTTGCAGTCAAGGCATATTTCTCGTGAAATTCGTATGTCTGGCGGCAGAACAAAAGGACCGCATAAACGAAAAGATTTTCAAAATGAAGATTTTTTAAGGTCTCTTAAAAGTTTAATTGAGAATAAATAAAAAACGATATCGAAGATTTAACTTCGATATCGTTTTTTTGTATTGATTGTAATTAAAGGTTACTTACATGATAACTGAGAGTCATAAGGCTGTCGGAAAGATGTACATTTTCAACTGCAACATTTGGGTAATCCGAAGCAATATCATAATGACTGAAATTCCAAAATCCTTTTACACCGAGCTTAACAAGCTCATCAACAATTTCTTTTGCATTATCGCTTGGTATGCAAAGCACTGCAACGGCAGGGGAGTTGTCGCGACAAAAATCATACAGACCGTTAATATGTCTTACGGGTATGTTACGTACAAGCTTGCCTGCAAGTGCTTCGTTTTTATCAAAAATACCTATGAGGTTAAATCCGCGTGCTTCAAAAGACATATGAGAAGCTATGGCATGACCGAGATTTCCTGCACCTATTAGTATAGTCTTAAGGTGATTGTTGACACCGAGTATAGAACCTATTTCTTTGTACAGCTGTTCAACATTATATCCGTATCCTTGCTGACCGAAGCCACCGAAGCAATTAAGATCCTGGCGAATTTGTGAAGCGGTAAAACCCATTCTTTTTGATAACTCACCGGATGATATACGAACTGTTCCGTTCTTTTTTATTTCACCTAAAAAGCGATAATATCTCGGAAGTCTTTTAACGACAGATAACGATACCGAATCATTTTTTGCCATTACTCAGTTCACCTCACTTTGAAAGCTTTTGAACGGTTTCCATTACATAATCTCCGAATTCGCTGCACGTTGCACCGTCTTCTCGTCCGGTAATTACATATTTTTTATCGGTGAACATACAGTAATCAAGAGCCTTTTCAAGAAGATCTGCTTTGTCTTGTTTACCGATGTGCGACAGAAGCATAACTGTAGCACGGAGCATGGAGCAAGGATCGGCATATTGACCTCTTCCTTCGGAAATCATACGCGGAGCAGAGCCGTGTATAGCTTCGAACATTGCATATCTTTTCCCGAGATTAGCACTTCCTGCCGTGCCGACGCCGCCTTGGAATTCGGCAGCTTCGTCGGTTATAATATCGCCGTATAGATTCGGG
>OHBE01001440.1_pt1 | contig 20759 bp, 18 predicted proteins | sample 1577231 | NCBI WGS metagenome assembly OHBE01 (sample SAMEA3541506, study PRJEB24748) | human gut metagenome | biome: human gut; feature: human-associated habitat; material: faeces | place: China | collected 2012 | reverse complement strand
TCCGGATCGTCGCGCTGGAGAGCTTTGATACTGATATTGTAAAATCCTTTTTCCTTGAAATGCTTTTCAACGATATGCTTCAAATTAGTGATCATATTATCGGTCACCTGCGTACCGGGAAGCGGATTGATCTTTTCTTTGATCTTATTTTCTTCCGACTTTTTCAAGCCGATATAATTGATTTTCGACAATTTCTGCCTTTCCTGCAAATGTAAAATCAAATAAGCTTTACCATCGACCACTCTATCGATAAAAAAACCGACGTCCGAGAAAAGACCGTTACTATACAAGCGTTTAATGGCTTTCGTGATCTCGTCTCCGGGCAATTTAATCTCCTGGCCGACCTTCAATCCGGCCAATTGAACCAAAGTTTCCGGATCATAGTGATCGGCAATACCCGTTACTTCTATGCCTCCGATTTCATACGTTTTAGGTGAAGAATAGTAAACTTCCGGCTGCACAATGGAATCGGTTGTTTGCGCCATTATTCCACTACCACACAAAAAGGCTATTATAAAACAAAGAATTACCCTCTTTATCATTTGTATTATTGTTACCAAGTATTATCTATTTTACAAACCTCCCACTTCTTTTTTCAAAGATCCGCCCCACTTTATTTTCCGGCATTTCCGGCTTTCAACTGCTCTCCCGTCATGCCAAACCGCCTCTCGCGCAACTGAAAATTACGAATTGCCAAATATAAATCATCTTTTTCAAAATCAGGCCAAAATTTATCAATAAAATAAAATTCCGTATAAGCACACTGCCACAACAGGAAATTACTCAACCGGCATTCTCCGCTGGTACGGATCAATAAATCCGGATCGGGAATACCTTTGGTTGTCAAATAATCCGAGACGACAGCCTCGGTTATATCGTCAGGGTTTATTTTTTTCTCCACCGCCTCCCTGGCCAGACGTTTCACGGCTTCGGTTATTTCCCAACGGGCCGAATAACTTAAAGCCAATATGAGCGTAACACCCGTATTGGCTGAAGTCTGTGCAATACAATCCTGCAAAGTGGCATATGCATCTGCCGGCAAGCGATCCAGATTGCCGATCGCCATCAGACGGACGTTATTTTTCATCAGATCGGGAGTCTCGCGATGGATGGCTGCGACCAGCAAGCTCATCAACGCCTGTACCTCCGCCTCCGGACGATTCCAGTTTTCTGTCGAAAACGTGTACATCGTCAGATATTTCAAACCCACGGTTGTAGCGGCTTCCACGACTTTACGGACAGAGACAACGCCCTCCTGGTGTCCATAGCTCCGGTCTTTTCCCTTCGCTTTGGCCCAACGTCCGTTACCGTCCATAATAATCGCCACATGCTGCGGCAATCGATTTTTATCTATTTGTTCAATCAGCGACATAGTGTTTTCATCTATAACTACTGTATATTATCTATATTCTTCGCATTGTTGCAAGTCCTGCACCGCGGACCGAAATCCCAAGTAACCGTAAACAACAAAAAAGAATACCAATCTTTATTCTTCAAAAAACTACCTTTCATATGGTAGGGATCATCCAGAAACGCATTGCTGTCGTCCGTCACGTCCAGACCGTCGCCAAATAGCTTACGGAACGAGAACTCGCATCCCAGGTTGATCCTGTTCTTAACCTTGTATTTCAAACCTACACCGAGCGGAATGTTCGGACCGGCAAAAGTCTTCCCGCTACCCGGCGCTACCGTCACCCCCAATCCCATAAAAATATAGGGAGTGAAACGTCTTGCGTTTGAATACGCAAATTTATCACTGTACGGAAAGAAGTTGAACTCCATCTGCCCGCCCAGTTCGATCAGGCTCCGACTGAAAGAACCTTGTGCACGGTCCGGAAAAACATTCTGCTGCCCTTCCGTCGTACCTGAAACCTGCCCCCACATCAGATTGGTCTTTAAAGCCCACCTGAAATTGGGATTATAGCGAAAAACGGCTCCGAACGCGGGATTCAGCCCTTTGAAAAAAGCGTTCTTGTTGACATCGCCCATATAAAAGGCTCCGCCTGCCATTCCTCCGATCTCGTATTTATATTCTTGTGCGTGAAGACCGGTCATGCAACCGGCCAAAAGGACTAATAAGAGTATGCGCTGAAAGAAAGTTGAAGTCATAATCGTTTTCTATTATAATCTATACCTTCTTTTCTAACGCCGAATCACTCATAAAATTATACGGTCCTCCACGAACTTTCTTTATACTTAAAAACCCAGACGGTTAATACGGCCGCGCCAGATTTGATTTAATACATTCGAACTATTGGTTTCTTTTCCACCGAAAAGATACATATAATTATCCTTATCCACGTAGATAGAAGAGAACCCTCTTGCCTTGAATTCCTGCGGCATTACAACCAATGTATCCGACAGACTCCAGTTTACGCCGCCGTCACGTGACAGGTAAATGTCAGAAGAGGCCTTACCTGCTTCATCGATACCACTCAACATAAACATTTTATCGTCATATTCCGCTACAGCGACCCCCTCCTGTTTATCAAAAGGCGCCGTTTCATCGTCCGTCAACTTCGCCCAGACTCTTCCGTCTTCCGTCGCCCAGGCCGTATTCGTCAGTTTATTATCCTTATCTCTTCCGGCAACCACTAACAAGCGGGCACGGAACATCGAATTATAGGAAAGATTACCGAATCCGGTCAAAGGGAAACCTTCGTTCAGAAGAGTTCCTTCGTTCCATACCTTCGCTTCATTCATATACCCGTAAACCAACGTGCCATTCTTGTCGATAACCGCACTAAGGGCTGACGGCTGCTTACCGGTTGCCGTAAAATCATCTTCCACATCTATAGTTCCCAAAAGGGCTTTTATCACCGGTGCATTTTCGACTAGCGACCAAATCTGGCCATCGGCTGAACTATAAAGGATACCTTTCGTCGTAACGGCATAAAACGCATCTTCATAAGCAGTAATCTGTGACAAACGGATTTCTCCGGCAGGAAGCCCCGATACAGACAGTTCCGTCCAGTTCTTTCCATCCGTAACGGCCGAACGGTACAACCGGTAGCCTTCGTTTACGTTTACAGGCTGCGTATACATATAATAAGACTCGCCACTTCCTTCACCGAAAACAACTACCTTTTCTTCCTTGACAGCACCGTCCGTAATACCTTCCTTGTAAACATCCCAGACCATCGAGTCGGGAACAACCTGGTGAATATTGACTTGCGCGATGTATGTCTTTGTCGTTTGGCCGTCCCACAATGTGTTCACGAACTTAACCGGTTTGGAGAAATCCAGCGAGTCTTCCAGGTTCCAGTAGCTTAACGTATCACTGATAGCTTCCTGCATGACCTGACAAGTATACACCGTAGAAGCCAGCTTAACCGTACAAATCACTTTTTCATCCAGCTTTGTTCCATAAGGCATTGAATCGATATTAAATATTTTCCCTTCCACCTGATCAATCGTGAAAACGACATCTTTCAAACCCGGGATAGAATCATTCGACAAAGAAAAAGATAGAATCTGACAATCTTTACTCAACTCATATTGCGTATCATCCGAACCCAAACAAGACGACAATAACAGAGCACAACATCCGGCTATAAACAGTACTATTCTATTTTTCATCAAAAAATAAGTTTGTTGCATATAAAGGCACAAAAGTAGAAACATTTTTTGCTTTATACCCCATATAGGAGAATATTTATAATATTTTAGTGTCGTTACGAATTATAAAGTTCATTTTAAGCCTTTTGTTTCCAGGTTTCCAAAAGATGTCCGTGCCTCTGTTCCGTACCGGTCAACACGCCAGGAACAGCAGGCGCTTTTACACCCGCACCCAAAACGACCGGAGCCGTCTCAACCCAGGCCTCGTCCCACAGGCCGGCATCAAGGAAGCTTTCCAGCAGTTCCGCACCTCCTTCGACCATCAACGAATTCAAATTCTGCCCATACAAATATTGCAAGACTTGCGACAAGACCTCCTGCCCGAAATCAATCTGCACATACTCGACATTCGGTCGGCTTTCGACTTCGACAGCTGTAAATACGAGCGTAGGCACCGCGCCATCCAGCAGATGCGAACCGACCGGCAACTTCAACGTCCGGTCGAGAACCACCCGGACTGGAGAACGGCCAGCCCAATGCCGCACAGTCAGCGACGGATTGTCTAACAACGCCGTACGTGTCCCGACCATAATAGCCTCCACTTCGGAACGAAGCCGATGAACCCTTCGGAGAGTCTCGGCTGAAGACAAAAGCACCGAAGGTACAGAAGCATCTTCCCTCCGGATATCCATAAACCCATCTGCGCTCTGGGCCCATTTCAGATAGACATAAGGGCGTTTCCGTATCTGGAAAGTCATAAAAGCAGGATTCAAGGCACGGGCCTCTTCTTCCAGCACACCCGTCACGACTTCGATACCTGCCTCGCGCAACATGCGTACTCCTCGTCCCGACACTTCAGGAAACGGGTCCAAAGTGCCGACCACGACGCGCGGGATACCTTTCCTTATAATCAACTCCGCACAAGGAGGTGTCTTTCCGTAGTGGGAACAGGGTTCGAGACTTACATAGATAGTAGAATCCCGCAAAAGCGCTTCATCCCGAACGGAAGCCACCGCATTCACTTCGGCATGCGCTTCGCCACATTTGCGATGAAACCCTTCCCCTATGATCTTCCCTTTATGCACAATCACCGCACCGACCATCGGATTCGGAGCCGTATTGCCTTCTCCACCCTGTGCAAGCTCGATGCAGCGGGCCATATATTTCTCTTCGACAACCATCTTCTTTTGTTCTTTATTCAACAAAAGTACTACTTTTTCTTGGAATACAGAAGAACGAGGAAGATGATTTGAGATACAGACAATTAAAGGATTTTTGATTGGCGTGTAAACGCCACGAAAAACCATGAAAACGCCAATTGAAGCCTGAGTCGCGTTACCTATTCGTGACCAACGGAAATCAGGCTCTTTATGGCACAATATTAAGCAATAAGTGGCTGAGATGGTGGAAGCCGGGATGAAGTCCAAAAAGTCATACGAAAAAATGCTGATGGACGGAAAGCTGAAGAACGCCAAGCAGGAACTCTACTGGGATATGTTCCTGTTCTGCATCTTCACGGGATTGAGCTTTTCGGATATGCGCAATCTGAAAGAGGAAAATATCGTGACTTACCTCGATGACCACCAATGGATAAAAATCAACCGACAAAAGACCAGCGACTACTATATTGCGATCCAACAGAGTACCGATTGAAACCGTTAGCTCTATCCTTGGTCATAAGAACATTTCCACGACTCAAATTTATGCGAAAATCACCAAGGAAAAGCGGTTGGGAAATATTGAAAAAGTGTGAACCGTGCCGTGAAACGGGTGCTGAAGGCGGACGTGTTGAACGATTATGAGGTAATAAAGCTCGTCCGTTTGGACAACGGGTTGCTGATGGAGTTCTACTCGTTGGAACTCATCATCGTGTTATCCTACAAATGGAATACCTTTTACACCAACCTTTTCCGCAAATGGATGATGAAACGGATGTTTGAATCAAGAAAAGAAAGCCGTCATCAGAATTTATCTTTACGAATAACGACTGATGGCGGATTTCTTATTTTTACTTTCCGTGATTGATATGAGAATTAAGCCGTTCTCTCATTTCACTGATTTTACCATTCGCTCAATGCATCGTTTCTTTTGCTCCATATTGGGGTGAACATATAGGTCAAGCGTTGTGGATATGTTGGCATGACCGAGTAATACGCTGACGGTCTTGTAATCACAGCCCGATTCTATGCAACGGGTGGCGAAAGAGTGGCGCAGTCCGTGAAATTTCAAGTCGGGCATATTGAGTGAAGCCATGAAACGCTTGTAGAACGAACGATATGTGCGCGGTTCGGTGGGCTTCGCATCGTTTGTTACCACATAGAAAGCAGGATTTACGACTTTCAGCAACGGCTTTATCAGCGACAAGGCTTCTCGGCTAAGGGGAATTTCACGGCACGAGTTTGCCGTCTTCGGTGTGTTGATAACTATTTCGGTGTGCTTCTCATCGGGAGTAATAACATAGATTCGCTCAATGGTACGTTGAACGGTCAAAGAGCCTTTCTCAAGGCAAATGTCGCTCCACCGCAAAGCGCAGATTTCACCGATGCGCAAGCCCGTAGTTAAGCAAAGGTAGATGCCTAAACTTTGGAAGTTGAAGTTGGCACGGATATGCGCCAAGATTTTCTTGTGATCGGTAATAGACAGCACTTCCAACGGTTTCGTAGCCGATGATGTGGGGTACTTTATATCCCATTCAGCATGGAGAAGCCACGACTGCTTCACCCCGTACTTCATCACCATTTTAAGGACTATGAGAATATCCTTTATGGTCTTGACACTGATACCGTTTTCCAACTTCTGCAACACGAACTGCTGCACATCGGTTTCGGGTAATTCACACGATTCTCCAAATGCCGGAACAATATGGTTCTGCACAGTGAGTGCATAAGCGGCAAAGGTGGAATCTTTCACAAATGGTCGCTTGTATTCGAGCCATGCGACCGCAATCTCTTTAATTGTTTTCAGATTCATAATGATATGGTATATAATTCAGAGCAACAACGCTCTCTAATTATATACTCATAGCCAAATGAGTACTTTAAGTTCCACATTTGAGATTTCCGGAGTTTACGGAGGAGTGGGAAGAACATGCACTTGCTGAATATTTAGATTTCAAAAATGGTCTTAATCCAGATGTGAAACGCATTGGACGTGGACTCCCTTTTATTTCCGTTATGGATATTCTTGCCGATGGAACTATTAACTATGATAGTATTCGAGGAAAGGTAGAAGCAACTGAAAGAGAAATTGAAAATTTTAGCGTAGAAAAAGGAGACATCCTATTTCAACGTAGTTCGGAAACATTAGAAGATGTTGGTCGTGCTAACGTTTATATGGATAATCGTACAGCTGTGTATGGAGGTTTTGTCATTCGTGGTCGTAAAATTGGTGACTACAATCCGTTATTTTTTAAGTATTTACTATCTACCCCATTAGCACGAAAGCGAACTTGTAGAATGGGGGCTGGTGCACAACATTTCAATATCGGTCAAGACGGATTATCTAAAATCTCTTTGTGCTTTCCTTTGATGGAGGAACAGAATAAGATTGCGAGGTTGTTATCATTGATAGATGAACGCATTGCCACCCAAAACAAAATCATTGACAAGTTACAGTCCTTAATCAAGGGAATTGCACAGAATGTAGCTCGCAACAATAAACCCAATATTCGCTTATCGGAATGCTTGGAATGTAGTTCTTCAACGCTACAAGAGAGCGATGTTTGTAAAAACGGTACATACCCTGTGTATAGTGCAAATGGCATCGTTGGCTATCTCGATAATTATAACACAGAGAAGGAAGCCGTCTATATTATTAAAGATGGTTCAGGTGTTGGAACCGTTTCTTATGTTACTGGAAAATGCTCTGCAACAGGGACATTGAACACCTTACAAGCAAAAGAAGGTTATTCACTTCAATACCTTTACTATATGCTAAAAGTGTTCAACTTTGAACCTTATAAAACAGGCATGGCTATACCTCACATATATTTCAAGGATTATGGTAAAGCCAAAATATTTTGCCCATCATATACAGAACAACTCAAATATGCAAGATTACTGTCAGCAATAGATAACAAACTATCGGCAGAACAGAGTATTTTAACCGACCTTAGTTTGCAGAAACAATACTTGCTTCGCCAGATGTTCATATAAACATCTGGCGAAGCAGATACTGCTTTTGAAGTATATAAAGATTTAAGACATTATGATTAATCTCTATCTTGTCTTGAATTTTATCAAGAATCATTGCTTTCTGCTTTTGTTCAGAAATAGTGGGCAATGTTATTTTTAACTTTTCCAATGGGGTTCGTACTATTTGCGGCTGGCCAGATCCAGAAATTATACTATTGAAGTTATATGCAGAGAGATAATGATATAAATATTTCTTGTACACCTTATCTTGATACTTATCTGTATTTATCACCATTGCATTTCCAGTTATCCAAGACATTGGCTTGGTATAATTCACCATGCCACAAGTATTTCCACGACAAGTTATACAGATTTGTTCTGTTTTATGGTTGTAATCCTTATATTTACCAATAATACCATTTGCCCCATATACAAGAAAACCATCTTCTGTTAATTCTGCTGAAGATATTGTTTGTGGCTGATATATTTGTGCAATTTCACTTAAATATACATTATCGCTACCATTTCTTTGCATACAACAAACTCTTAGTCCCTTGATTAAGGACTGTAACTTGTCAATGATTTTGTTTTGAGTAGCGATGCGCTCGTCAATGGCACGCAATAACTTAGCGATTTTTATTTGCTCGTCTTTTGAGGGTATTGTAATCTTGATAGATTTAATCTGCTCAAAATTTAGCCCTTGTCTATTTCCTCCTGCTTGAAAACTATCTATTTGTCTCTGACCATAATTAGACAATAAAAAGCTACAGATAAATGAAGGAACAAGATTTTCTTTAGTACGAATAATACAAACATGTTGATTTACATTGCCACCGACTATTTGTTTGTCTACTAATGCGCTACGCCCAATAGATGCTCCTGTAATATTAAGCAATACGTCATTGAATTGTAGCTCTGTGTTCTTTTGGCGTAGATGCGTTTCTTCATCAATGAAAGCAATATCATCCAGCAGAAGATTTCCTAAACCAACGTTTTGACTACGTACAAAAGGATGTCCTTCTGTCTTATATACAGCTTCCCCACCTCTTGGCGTTACACCACTACCCACTTTTGTAGTTAGTTCGCCTATAGTACACATTTTCCACTCTCCACTGAACTCCGGAAATCTCAAATGTGGAACATTAAGGACTTTATTGTCGTTATTATTTGCCATAGTTATTTTTAATCTCTAATCAAATTTCGTTATGCTGCAAGAAAAACTGCTACGATATGTAGCAGTTTCAATATGCGTTTAAGTCTTATCCTTACTCTTTATCGGGGTTAATATCAAAGGACAACAAGTTGTCACCATTATTGAAACGGTCGAAATCGGAGCTAAACAAACGGTCTTGAACGATACGGTATTTCTCGAATTCCGATTCGGCAAATTCCTTGGCGAACTCTGCCGTAATCTTTCCTGCATCGGCTAATATCGCATCACCTCCAGCTTCGAGGATGATGTCAATACGTTTTGCCCAATCTTCCATAGTCATCGGAATGTGACGTTTCGCCATTCGTTCTGCTAAATCAAGAACAGCATTGACTAATTGCGCCATATTTTCCAACTCGTTTTCTTTCAGATAGTTTTTTGCTATAACCACATCGGGCTTCACTATCTTTCCGTCAGGAGCATTTTCCCAAGAGGTAAGCCCCATGTGTTCTTTCTCGGAGTTTGCACGTTGCACGATAAGTTCGGCAGCCGTATGCCCATGTACGGCATAGTGCATTTTGTTCTGAACCTTTTTGAAGAACAGCCGTGTAGTGGGCGCATCGCGATTGTAGTCAATGGCAGTGGCGTAAATATCGGTGAGTTTTTGGTAGAAACGGCGTTCACTCAATCGTATCTCACGGACTTCAGCCAACAAGTGTTCAAAATAATCCTCACCGATAAAAGAACCGTTTTCCATGCGTTTCTTGTCTATGACATAACCACGGATGGCAAATTGGCGCAACACATAGGTACACCATTGGCGGAATTGGGTAGCACGAATGGAATTGACACGGTAGCCCACAGAGATGATAGCATCAAGATTATAGTATTGTACTTCTTTAGTCTGCGTTTTTCCGTCTATAGCCCCATGCTCGGTGGTATGTGCAAAAATTGCACATACCACTTCCTTATCCAATTCACAAGTGTCGAAAATATTCTTCAAGTGCTTGGTGACAACCGTTCTATCCACATCAAAAAGAGTGGCAATAACTTTTTGTGTCGCCCAAATGCTTTCATCTTTATACAACACTTCAACCCCTTGCTCTTTGTCTGCGACAGTAAATATCAAGAACTCCGCTGTGCTGTTTCTTATCTCGAACTTTTTAGCCATAATCTTACCCTCTTCGTTTTATTCTACAATTCCCAGTTCACGAAGGTAGCCTTCAATCTCTTTGTCAAGGTCAGCACGTTTGGCTTCCAATTCCTTGATTTCAGCCATGACAGCCTTAATGTCGATAGGCTCTTCCTCTTCAAAGGTATCCACATAACGGGGAATGTTCAAATTGTAGTCGTTATCGGCTACTTCCTGCAAGGTGGCGAGGTGGCTGTACTTTTCTATCTCGGTGCGATTGCGGTAAGTATCTACAATCTTGTCGATATGCTCCTTGCGTAGTTTGTTTTGGGTCTTGACCTTTTCAAACTCCTTGCTTGCGTCAATAAACAAAATATTATCGTCCTCCTTGCGGCATTTCTTCATCACGAGAATACAAGTGGGAATGGAAGTGCCGTAGAAGATATTGGCTGGCAAGCCGATAATTGCGTCAATGCAGTTCTTCTTCTCGATAAGGAAACGGCGGATAACGCCCTCGGCATTACCACGGAACAATACGCCGTGCGGTACAACGCAAGCCATTGTACCACCATCCACAAGATGATAGAGCATGTGCAGTATAAAGGCATAGTCAGCTGTCTTGCGCGGAGCAAGGCGACCGGCACGGCTGAAACGGTCATCATTGTTGAACTTGTCGGCGGCACTCCACTCTGCGGAGAAAGGAGGATTGGCAACCACGGCATCGAACTGGGTGTCACCGAAAGCGTCCGCCTCCAAGGTGTCGCCATTCTCTATTTGGAAATTACTGAACTTGATACCATGCAGCAACATATTCATACGGCACAAGTTGTAAGTAGTGGGGTTTTTCTCCTGCCCGAATATCTCGTATGCCCGTCCCGTATGAGCTGCACGAATAAGCAGTGAACCCGAACCGCAAGTAGGGTCATATACATTGCGTAAGCGAGTATGTCCGATAGTCACTATCTCGGCAAGAATCTGGCTCACTTCTTGCGGTGTGTAAAATTCTCCGGCTTTCTTGCCCGCTCCAGCGGCAAACTGAGAAATCATATATTCATAAGCATCGCCGAGAATATCTATCTGCGTAGCTTCGTCCGCTCCGAAGTCAATGCCGTTCAAAGCAATCAGTACATTGGATATGAGCGTATTCTTGTCATCGGTAGTTTTGCCGAGCTTGGGCGAAGCAAGGTCTATGTCTGAAAACAAACCTCCAAAATCGTCCTCACTCTCTTGTCCGAGCGTACTGTCCTCAATGCGCTTCAGCGAACGTTCGAGAGAGGGAATAATATTCTCCTTGCGCTTAATTGCGTCAATGATAGAGGTGAAGAGATATTGCGGCTCTACAAAATAACCGATATTTTCCAAACACTGCTTCTTGACTTCCTCTTGAAGTTCAAGGGCATCTTCTTCGCCTGACTGCCACAACTGTTTGAAAGTGATTTCGTCATCTTCAAGCGCACGGTCAGCATAGTTCTCTATTTTTTCAGAAAGGTACTTATAAAAGATAAAGCCCAACGAGAAGTACATAAATTCGTTGGCTGACATATTGCCGCGCAGGTTGTTGGCAACCTCCCAAAGCTGGGCGCGGAGTTTTTGTTGGAGTTCTTCACTCATGTTCTTAAACAGTTTTGTTTTCTACAATGTTTATTTCATTATCAGCTTCTTTTTCAAAGGCTGTCCTTAAGTCATCTAATATTTTTCCGTTGTACGAGAAATACTTGCTTCCCTGATAGGCATTTGAAGGTGTTCTCTTTTCTCCCGGAAGAAACGTACCGACAAAAGGAGACAATTTGTAAATTCGTCCGTCATATTCGATGGAATCATCACTTGCAACTTTCACTTTCAGATTGGTAGGGATAAAAGTAATATATTCACCTATCTTGATATGTACCATGCTGAATTTGAATCGCTCCCGTTTTTTCGGTCGAGAAAATTCTGATTTCTTTTCTTTCTTTTCGGGGTGCGCTATAATAGGTTTATTGTCCTCATATTCAGTTATGACCGCATCGTCAATTGTCAAAGCGATGTCTCTGAAAATATCAAGAGCCACTTTGGGGTCAACATTAAAGAATTCCCTATTTTGCCGAATACGCAAGTCTGTCAATCGGTCTATTGTCTTATGCACAAGTCTTTCAACCTCATTGAATTTAGAAGTCTTCATCGTGGCAAAGATTTCAAAAGGCAACGGCACAGCGGTATTGTCCAACTCCTTTGAACGAATGTCAACGGGACGAGTACTTTTACCTATTTTCACCCAATCCTCTCGAAAACTGGGATTGGTCAGTATATAAACATAGCCGGGGTCATTTGTTTTCATACGCCATCTTTTAGTCCCAAGAGAATATTCTGATAATATTGCGCAGACGGTCGAGAATACGGTTCACGGTTCTGCGCGTCTTTAGCAAGCCGAGGTGCTTCTCCTTGACTGCCGTTTGAATGATTTCGGGTTGCACCTTTTGTGAGAAGTCATACTCCGAGAGGAAACGGTTCAGCAGTTCGGTAGGCAACTGCTCATCTTCCGCAAGGCGGTCAATGGCTTTGCCTTTTTCCTGACGGATATATTGGTTGAGCCGTTCTTCGAGGTCAACAGAACCATCCGCTTTCTTCTTGCGCTCCACGAAGCCCTCCTTGTCTTCATCTACATTCTGGCGGATAAAGCCGTCAATCAGTTGCGACTTGCTGCGCAGCTCGGCATCTTTAATCATTGTGTCGATGATATGGCGGCGTTGTTCCTCATAGTTTTCACTGAACGGATTGAGTTCTGCAATCAGCTCGAGGATATAAGCCACATTGATAATGTCGCTGTGCAACAGTTCAAGACAGAAGTCGATGTCTTCAAGTCCTATTTCGTCTTCGGTGGAATTATCCTCAACGGAAGTGCCGCCTACGGTAGTGCTGTCAAGGAACGTGTCGTGAATGTCGAGGTACTTACTTCGGAAGTCGTTGTACAGTTGTTCGGATATGCCCAATTCGGGGTCATCCTCCGAATAGTCCTCGTAGATTTGTATCTCCGCATGTTTCTTTATCAACTCACGGAAAGCGAGAATGAAGTCACGCTTTTCGGGTTCGGTCTTCAACGCATCGACAGCCGCAGTGTCGGGATATTTGGCAAGGAAATCTTTGGCGATGTCGGCATATTCCTTTTTCACCACCTCGAAAGCCTCGCGGATGATAGTGCCCGTACCCCCGTTGCTGAACAGTTTTATGGATTCGTCCACATTGCTCTTGAGGTCGCGGAAACAGACAATCTTACCAAAACGTTTGTGCTCGTTGAGTACACGGTTGGTACGTGAGAACGCTTGCAACAATCCGTGGTATTCCAAATTCTTATCCACATACAGCGTGTTCAGCTTCTTGGAATCGAAGCCTGTGAGGAACATACCCACGACCAAACAAAGGTCGAGCGGTTTCATGTCGGTTTTCTTCTTTTTCAACCGCAGATTGACATCATCGTAGTAAGCACGGAAATTCTCGATGGAGAAATTCGTACCAAACATTTGGTTGTAGTCGTTGATGATTTCCTGCATATCGTCAGCCTCCGGCACGGATTCGTTGACAAAACCGCTGTTCATGCCCGTCAGTTCATCGTCCTCGTTAGGGTTAGATGAATAGGTGAAGATTGCACCGATTGAGATTTTAGGATTCAGTTCCTTGAAAATCTTATAGTAACGAATGAGCATCGGCACATTCTGCACGGCAAATAGCGCGTCAAACTCACCGTCAAAGGTGGATTTGCTGAAATTGTTGAGAATGAATTTGGCAATCTCGTGCATACGGCTTTCCTGTCCCGGTGATACCTCCTCGTTGCCGTGGTAGTATTCCACCAAAAAGCCAAGTACATTCTCATCAGCAATGGCATCTTTAATCAGGTACTTGTGCAGACACTTGTCGAAGATTTCTTCGGTGGTACGGTCGTTCTTAGAGTTCTCCTTGAATATAGGTGTCCCCGTGAAGCCGAATATTTGCGTATTGGTAAAGAAGTTGACAATATTTTTGTGGCTCTCACCGAAATGGCTACGATGACACTCATCGAAAATCATGATGATGCGCGACTTCCTCACTTCATCCAAACGCTTGCTGTACCATTGCTTCGTAACGGCTGCATTGAGTTTCTGAATGGTAGTGATAATGATTTTCGAATCGCTTGAAAGTTTCTTCGTCAGTTCATCGGTGTTGTCCGTGCTATCCACTGCACCGGGTTCGAACGCTTCATATTCCGATTGCGTCTGCGTGTCAAGGTCGTGACGGTCCACCACAAACATCACCTTATCCACGCCATCCAACTCCGAAACGAGTTGTGCCGCCTTAAAAGAAGTAAGAGTCTTGCCAGCTCCCGTAGTGTGCCAAATGAAGCCGTTGTCGGTAGAGTTCTGCACCTTATCCAAAATCTCCTCCACGGCATAGAACTGATAGGGGCGCAACACCATCAGACATTTGTCACCCTCATGAAGCACGATGTATTTGCTAATCATCTTACCAAGGGTACATTTATCAAAGAACATTGCTGCAAACAGACTGAGGTCGTTGAAGGGGTTGTTATCCTTGTCCGTCCAATTGAAAGTAAACTTGTAGCCTTGGTTGGGGTTGTTGGCGAAATAGCGGGTGTTTACACCGTTGGAGATAACGAAAACCTGTATATAGTCGAACAAGCCATGAAACGATGTCTTATGGTAGCGTTGCACTTGGTCGTAGGCTTGGCGCAGTTCCACCCCTCGCTTTTTTAATTCGATTTGCACCAACGGCAAACCATTTACCAATATCGTCACATCATAGCGGCATTTCTTCCTACCCTCAATGGTGATTTGGTTTGATACCTGAAACTCATTCTGACACCATTGTTTCTTATTGAGAAATTCCACCCACACACGTTCCCCATTTTCGGTTTCGAGTGGATAGAGGTCGCGCAGTTTCTTGGATTTTTCAAAGCGTGAGCCGCCCTCCAAATGAAGCAAAATCTTTTCAAACTCCGATTCGGTGAAATGTTCACGCCCTATTTCCGCAAGTTGTTTGCGGTTATGTTTTTCGAGCTGGCATTTGAAATTATCGCGGAGATTGCTTTCTTCTTCAATCTTCACGTATTCATAGCTCATTTGTTCAAGGGCATGAATCAGAGCATTTTCAAGTGCGGCTTCACTTTGTACAGCCATGGTTTATATTAAAGCGAAAACTCCTTCGCTATCCCTGCGAGGCTGACCAAAGCCTATAAGACAACGAAGGAGTTTCATATGTTGTTTTAATTGCTTTCTCAGGTCATTAGCAGTCCGATAATGAGTGCAAAGGTAGCAATTTTTATCGGTTTTTCCTTGCGCATTTGAATAAACAGTATAAGAGAAAAGAGAGAGTTTATTATGTGTAACCCTATATTCACCACAAGGTATCGTTGATTTTGGAATTATCCGACTTTGGAGGATAATCCTGCTCCCTGCAAGGACAAGGCGTTTAGAGTTACTCGAATCGTTTCGGGCAACCCAAAACATACCTTGCGATGTTCTCGGGACAAAGGTACAAAGATTATGAAAAACCAGCGGGAAAATATATTTTCACCGTAGAAAAATTTTTGTTTCACTGTTTGGAAACCTTTGTTTCGATATCGGAAAATTCTTTCTTTGTTTGGTTGCAATTTATCTTATGCTTACTTTTGCCCAAAAACAAAATATGACTGAAACCATCGCATACATTAAGGAATCATTGAGGGATCTATACCCATCCTCCGAGGTCAGCAGCCTAGTTCGTTTAATTATGGAGCGGGTTTGTAATATTCAGCCGCATCATTTTTTATTTTGTAAAGACAAAGAACTGCCAGAAAGCGAAAAAAGCCGGATTCATGACATAGTCGAACGTTTGAAGCAGATGGAGCCTATCCAATACATATTAGGGACGGCCGATTTCTACAGCCTTCAGTTCGAAGTGGACCCGTCCGTCCTGATACCGCGCCCGGAAACCGAAGAACTGGTCGAGCAGGTCATCCTCGACAATGCAGATAAAAAGATCAAGATATTGGATATCGGAACGGGAAGCGGCTGCATAGCTGTCACACTCCGGAAGCATCTGAAAAAAGCAAGCGTGATTGCGACGGACATTTCGGCGGAAGCGCTCGCGACCGCCCGCCGGAATGCCAAACGCAACAACACAACGGTCACTTTCATCCAGACAGATATCCTAGACCCGGAGAAAGCGGAAATGGACATTCCGTTCATTCTGGACGTCATCGTCAGCAATCCGCCCTACATCAAGGAGGAAGAAAAAAAAGACATGGAGCGGAACGTGCTGGACTACGAACCACACCTGGCTCTTTTCGTCCCTGACAACGACCCGCTGCTCTATTATTGGCATATCGCCCATTTCGGAAAGAAAAAACTGAGAAGAAACGGCCGTCTCTACTTCGAAATCAATGCGGCATGCGGCAATATGGTTGTCGAGATGCTGGAGGAAGAAGGCTACAAGAATATCGAATTGATCCAAGACCTGTCCGGCAAGGACCGGATCATAAAAGCACGCAAATGAAACAAGTCAGTGAATCTGAAATGCTTCACCGGGCAGCCGCCTACTGTTCTGCCAGCGAACGCTGCATCCAGGATGTCGAAAAGAAAATCAAAGCGGCGGGATTGGCCGGGGAAGAAAGCGACCGGATCGTCTCCCGCCTGCTACAAGAACGTTTCATCGACGAAAGCCGTTTTGCACGCTATTTCGTAAACGACAAATTGCGCTTCAACAAATGGGGACGTGTCAAGATCAACTACGAGATGCAGCGGAAAGGCATTCCGTTCAGTATCCGCTCGGAAGCGCTGGAAGGTATCGACGAACAAGAATATCGCTCCATCCTCCTTTCTCTCCTGAAAAGCAAAAAGAAAGCAACCCGTGGTAAGGACGATCGGGAGGTTTACGCCAAACTGCTCCGCTTCGCCACCGGACGCGGTTTCGAAACAAGGGAAACAAGCCGCTGCCTGAAACAACTGTTCAACGGGAATGATTACGAGGATGATTTTGAATGACCTCCTCAACCTTTTCTATCCCCGCCTCTGCCTGCTTTGCCAGAGGTCTTTAATGGAAGGGGAAGAGCATATTTGCCTGCATTGTTCGAATCATTTGCCCTACACGCATTTTACGGATATGGAGACGAATCCGGTCTGTCTGCTTTTACAGGGAAAAACATCTTTCGTTGCCGCCACCGCTCTGCTCCACTTCACGAAAGGGGGAAGCGGGCAAAAGCTGATCCATTCCTTAAAATATCATGGAAACAAAAAACTCGGATACGAACTGGGACGCATGGCTGCTACCACCTACCGGGAGACAGGGCTGTTCGACACCGTCGATCTCCTTTTGCCGGTCCCGCTCCACCCGAAAAGAATGAGGCAAAGAGGTTATAACCAGTCGGAATGGATCGCATACGGCATCCGTTCCGTCACTGGAATCGCGGTCGACACCTCACCCTTGTCCCGCATAAAAAAGACCGAAAGCCAAACCCGCAAGCAGATATTCGAACGATCGGAAAATGTAGAGGACATCTTCCGTGTAGAGAACACCGACACGTTGAAAAACAAACACATTCTACTGGTGGACGATGTTATTACGACCGGTTCCACCATGAACGCCTGTGCAGAAGCTATGAAAGCCATATCCGGCATCCGGATCAGTATTTTAGGCATAGCTGTGGTATAAACTCTCCTTAAACCTGCTATACAATATGTATAGCTTATTTTTTTGAAGAACTACAAGGTTATCTCATTCCCTTTGTCTACCTTTGCAGACTGATATAAACATTTTTATTAGGTTGTATGAAAACACTGGAAAGATTAGTAGCAGAGAGATTATTAAAGATTAAGGCGGTCAAATTGCAGCCGGCCAATCCTTTCACATGGGCATCCGGTTGGAAATCACCAATCTACAACGACAACAGAAAGACACTTTCCTATCCGGAAATCAGAAGTTTCATTAAACTGGAGCTGGCTCGCACAATCAGCGAAAAGTATGAAAATGCCGATGCTATTGCTGGTGTTGCAACCGGAGCAATCGCCCAGGGTGCATTAGTTGCCGACCTACTGGGTCTGCCGTTCGTGTACATCCGTTCAACTCCTAAAGATCATGGATTGGAAAACCTGATTGAAGGCGAACTGAAACCGGGTTCAAAAGTAGTGATTGTAGAAGATTTGGTTTCTACAGGTGGTAGTAGTTTGAAAGCCGTACAGGCTGTCCGTAATTTCGGTTGTGACGTTGCCGGTATGGTTGCCATTTTCACGTATGGTTTCCCTGTTGCAGTAGAGGCTTTCAAAGAGGCAAAAGTTACATTGACGACTCTAAGTAACTATGATGCCGTGCTGGAAGAAGCATTGCGTACAGATTACATTGACGAATCCGAAATCGCAGTCCTTCAGGAATGGCGCAAAGATCCGGCAAACTGGAATCCCGAAACAAAGTAAGTAAAAATGACTGAATTTGTTAGCGAAGTGAAAACGATCCCCTTTAACGAGGATCGTATTTTTAATATGCTGTCCGACCTATCCAACTTGGGAAAGGTGCAGGACCGCATACCTCAAGATAAGATTCAAGAGTTCGAGTTCGATAAAGACTCTTGCAGTTTTTCCGTCGCACCGGTAGGCAAGATAACCTTCCAGATCGTGGAACGTGAACCGAACAAGACGATCAAATTCACGACCACGAACTCGCCTGTCCCCCTGTTCCTTTGGATTCAGCTAAAACAGGTAGAAGAGAACGACACACGGATGAAAATAACCGTCCGCGCCGAACTGAATCCGTTTATCAAACCAATGGTATCAAAACCATTGCAGGATGCGATCGATAAAATATCGACCATGTTGGCATCCCTGCCTTATTAAATGTTTTTTTGATGGCTCAGAAACTTTGGGAAAAGAATGTTCAGGTAGACCAGGAAGTGGATACCTTTACGGTAGGCAAAGACCGTGAGATGGATCTCTATCTCGCCAAGTACGACGTGCTCGGCTCGATGGCTCACATCACCATGCTGGAAAGCATCGGGCTGCTTACCAAAGAGGAACTGACGATCTTGCTTGCCGAACTGAAAAATATCTATGCCGTTGCCGACTGTGGCCGGTTTGTAATTGAAGAGGGCGTGGAAGACGTCCACTCGCAGGTGGAACTGATGCTGACACGCAGCCTGGGTGACACAGGGAAAAAGATACACAGCGGACGTTCACGTAACGACCAAGTGCTGCTGGATCTGAAGCTGTTCACCCGCGCACAGATTCAGGAAATCGTAGAGTTGGTATCCGACCTGTTCGAGGTGTTAATCTCGCAGAGTAACCGTTATAAGGACGTGCTGCTTCCCGGATATACACATCTACAGATTGCCATGCCGTCATCATTCGGACTTTGGTTCGGCGCCTATGCCGAAAGCCTGACCGATGATTTGCAGATGATGCAGGCTGCTTATAAAGTTTGCAACCGCAACCCGTTGGGCTCTGCGGCCGGATATGGCTCTTCTTTCCCGCTGAGACGCCAGATGACAACAGATCTGCTCGGCTTCGACTCGCTCGATTATAATGTCGTTTACGCCCAGATGGGACGTGGCAAAATGGAACGTACCGTAGCTTTTGCCATGGCCGGCATTGCGGCAACCCTTTCCAAACTAGCTTTCGATGCTTGTATGTTCAACAGCCAGAACTTCGGTTTCATCAAGTTGCCGGATCAGTTCACAACAGGATCCAGTATCATGCCGCATAAAAAGAATCCGGACGTATTCGAGCTGACGCGTGCCAAATGCAACAAGCTGCAAGGATTGCCCCAGCAGATCACACTGATCAGCAACAACCTTCCATCAGGCTATTTCCGCGACCTGCAGATCATAAAGGAAGTATTCCTTCCCTCTTTCGACGAGTTGAAGGATTGCCTTCGCATGGTTACGCACATGATGCGGGAAGTAAAGGTGAACGAGCAGATCTTAGACGATGACAAATATGCACTCCTCTTTAGTGTGGAAGAGGTAAACCGCCTCGTTTTGGAAGGTATGCCTTTCCGTGACGCTTACAAGCAGGTAGGATTAAACATCGAAGCTGGTAAATTCGTCCCTGTCAAGAAAGTTCACCATACGCACGAAGGAAGTATCGGAAATTTATGCAATGACCAGATTTCCGCCTTGATGCAAAATATCATGGACGGTTTCGCGTTTAATAGAGTAAACGAGGCTGAGCAACAGCTGTTATCCTAATAAACGATGAAACGGTTTTTATTTTGCTTACTTATATCATTAGTTTGTTCGTGTTCCAAATTCGAAGAATCGGATATACCCTATGCACCGGTATATTTGGAACTAGACCTGCGCTTCGGCGACAAAGATCTAGTAGGCATATACAATCACAAATCCATCACTAAAGCCCGTACTGCCGGAGAAAAGACGGGCTTTTCCGGTGTTTTGGTTGTATGCGGAATCGACAATTACGGAAATGCGACCTACTATGCATTTGATCTGTGCTGTCCCCACGAAGCCAAAAAGAATATCATCATAGAAGCCGACAATGCAGGAAAAGCAATTTGCCCGGAATGCGGAACTGAATATGATATCGGCTATGGGACCGGAGCACCGACAAAGGGCGTATCGCAATTTCCATTAAGAAAATATTACATGACTCCAGTATCGTCCGACAGACAGGAATGGGTTGTGAGAAACTAAAAAAATGCGTTGCCCTGCATTTTTTTATTCTAAATATTTGCAGAAACAAAAATTTCATCTACCTTTGCACTCGCAAACGAAAACAATGCAACAATGCGGAAGTAGCTCAGTTGGTAGAGCATAACCTTGCCAAGGTTAGGGTCG